>Ga0247717_1000023_pt1 | contig 39833 bp, 66 predicted proteins | sample 24E_NmetaG_FD_189047 | JGI IMG/M metagenome (GOLD analysis project Ga0247717, IMG submission 189047) | Soil microbial communities from hillslope of Landscape Evolution Observatory, University of Arizona, Oracle, AZ, United States - 2-4-E_N | ecosystem: Engineered > Artificial ecosystem >... | reverse complement strand
AACAACTTCAACCTGCTGCGCCTGGTCCTCGCCCTGCTCGTGATCGTCGCGCATGTGCCGGAGATGATCGACGGCGACCGCAGCCGCGAGCCGCTCACCCAGCTGCTGGGCGTGCTCTCGTTCGGCGAGCTGGCCGTCGATGGCTTCTTTCTGCTGAGTGGCTACCTGATCGTGCAGAGCTGGCAGCTCCAGCCCAGTGCGGCGCGGTTCCTGCACAAGCGCGCGCTGCGCATCTACCCCGCTTTCCTCGTCGCCACCGTGCTGTGCGCGCTGGTCGTCGCCCCGCTCGGCGCCGGCGCCGACTACTTGGCGCGGCTCGACTGGCGCCAGCTTGCGCTCGGCGCGCTCACGCTGGATAAGCCCCGCATCCCCGCCGGCGCGTTCGACGGCCTGCCGCACCCGGGCATCAACAACTCGATGTGGACGATCCGTTTCGAGTTCCTGTGCTATCTGGCCGTGCTCGCGCTCGGCACGCTCGGCGCATTGCGCCGGCGCCTGCCGTGGCTGCTCATCACTGCAGCGCTTGCCGCCGCGTATGCCGCGCACAGCTTCGGGCTCGCCGCTGCGCTCGGCGCCGAAGCCCTGCGGCTCGACCGCCCGCTCGTGCGCCTGGGCATGCTCTTTTTTGCGGGCGGGTGCTTCTACCTGTACCGCGACCGGCTCGCGGCCCCGCGTCGCGCGTCCGCCGCGGTGGCCGCCGCGCTGCTGATCGCTGGGCTGTGCAGCCCCGCCACGGCCGAATTGGCGATGGCCACGCTGGGCGGCTGGCTGCTGCTGGGGTTTGCAGCGACGCACACGCCTGCGCTCGCGGCCTTCAACCGGTTGCCCGACGTGTCCTACGGGGTCTATCTCTGGGCCTGGCCGATCACCCGGCTGCTGCAGTGGCACGCCCCGGACCTGCCGGTGTGGGGCATGGTCGCCGCGACCGCTGCCGGCAGCCTGGCGCTGGGCGTCGTGAGCTGGTACGCGATCGAGAAGCCGGCGCTGCAACTCAAGACCCTCCCGCACTCGCTCGGGGTCGCCGTAGCGCGCCGCAAGGGCGCGGCCGGCTGACTCAGCGCCGGCGCTTTTCCCACACGCTCCAGCCGTAGCCGATCGCGCCCGCCCCGCCCGCGGCCAGCAGTTCGATTAGCGACGGCTCCAGTCCTGCGCCGTATTTGGCCGCCAGGTAGCCCGACGCGGCAGTCAGCAGGTGCCGCAGCGCCGGCTTGACGAAGATGTCGATCATGTGGAGTTCCTTCACGTTGTCTTGAGGAGGCGGCAAGGCGTCACGCCCCGCCGAGGCACTGCCGGTACTCCTGCTGCCGGCGCTTGGTCAGGCCAGCGAGCGGCCGGCCTTGGAACTTGTCCCAGCGCAGGATCTCTTTGCACGCGCCCTCGTAGTCGAGCGCAATCAACTTCCTGGCGAGCGTTGACCGGCAGAATGCGTTTTCGCCGATGTTGTAGGCCAGGCTGACGAAGGCGCTGAACTCGTGCGGGTGCATCGGCACCGGGGCGCAGCGCTTCACGGCCGACTCGAACTTCGAGGCATCGGCCAGCAGTCGCACCAGCGCCCGCTCGGGCGTGATGCGGTCGCCGAGCTTGACGCCCTCGGTGGTGCCGAAGCCGATCGTCGGCACATCGCCCGCGACGGGCGTGTAGGCGTCGCCCCGGTAGCCCTCGTGCAGCGCGATGCCGACCAGCGTGCCGGCACTCAGCACCAGCGCCGCGACCGCGGTGCGGGGGTGCTTGATGCCGCTCATTGCTTGCCCCCCTTGCGGGCGCGGATGCGGTCGCGCCACAGCAGGTAAATCTGCAGCAGGGTGTAGATCAGCGTCGCCAGCATCACGATGTGCTGCAGCGTCACGGCGCCGAGCACCGCACCGACCCACGCGACGCCCAGCTTGAGCGCGATTGCCATCAAATTGTCTTCAGGCACAGGGGCCTCCTTGCTTATGTCTGTCACGCTAGTGGCTCCGCTTGACTGCTTTTTCGGTCGCCGAAGTTGTGAAGCGCCGCCGAGCTGCGCTGCAGCGTCAGGCGGCCGGGGAGACGTGCGACACGCGAGCGATAGCCCAGTCCGTGCCCACGGTGTGATTCGACCCGTTGGTCAGGCGCATCCAGCCCAGGATGAACATCGAGTTGATGTCCAACGCGCTGTTGTTGTCCCGCCAAACAAAGTCCCCCTGCCGCCAGGTGCCGTTGCCCGGCACCGCACCGGAGTTCGTGACCCCGAGCAGGCGCTGCTTGACGAAGCCGGCACCGCAGTTCTCCAGCGCCGCGGAGAAAGAGCCGTAGCCGGTGAGGTCCGCGTCCTCGAGCCGCACATTGATTGCAGTCACCGCGTCCGTTGGTTCGTTTCGGTAGCCGCGCGCCACCTGATCGCCCGTGAGCTTCGGCGCATCGACCGACACCGACGAATGCACACACGCCAGCGCAATCACCGCCGCGCTGGCGGTCGCACCGGACGTGCCGCCCGTCACGGTCTCGCCCCCACTGAATGCACCCGAGGCGCCTGCGAGCAGCATGTAAACCGTGCCGCTGATGGTCAGCACATCGACCACCTGGGCAGTGGCGCCGGACGTGCCGCCCGCCACGGTCTCACCAATGCTGAAAGTCCCCGACACGCTGGAGAGCGTCAGCGTCTGTCGCGCATAGCCCTTGAAGCGAACAGCGTAGGTGTTGGTGTTGTTCGCCAGCGCCGCTTTGCCGGTCACTTTCGTGCGCACCGCTCCTGTGACCAGCGCGGCCGATTCGTGGTAAACGCGAGCGTTGACATGCACATGCGAGTCGTAGACGTAGCCCGTCTCGCCTATGCGCGCGCCCACGCTGCACCCGTATGCGTTCACATCCAGGTTCACGCCCGTGGCCCGGTCCACGAACACCCCCGACTGTCCCTGCGCCGCCGTCGCGGTGCAGTACACGTCGCCGCTGCCGGACACGTCGGCGCAATTGCGGGTGAGCACCCCCATCGTGCCGGAGACCCCCACCGTTTTGGTAACCGAGAAATTGCCGAGGCTGATGTTGCGGCTCGTGAACTGCCCGTACACGTCCGGCGCCTTGCCGATGACGGCCAGGCCGGCGACCCCGGCGCTAATGATGCGCGCCGAGCCGATCTTGATGTTCTCGCAGACCTGATAGCTCCAGTTCGGCTCGATGTCCAGGCCGCCGGGCTGACGCACCGCGCCGATCACGCCCCCGATGCGAATGCTCGTGAACTCGCCGACCGTGAGCCCGCTCACGGCAATGACCGACAGCAGATTGCGGCCGTCGTCCGCGCTGTTGTAGCCCTCGATCGAGTCGAAGATCACGTCCTCGCTCTGCGCTGAATTTGCGTTCCAATTCGACTGCGACAGATAGATGCCGTCGCCGCGGATTTCGCGGCACTTAAAGCGCCCGCCGTTGAATCGCTTGACGCCGGCCAGGCCCATGATGTGGATGTGCTCGGTAGCCGGCTGATTGGCGCGGTTCCCGTCAGCGTCCCGCAGCTCGACCGTCACATCCTCGCAGTCTTTGACCAGCACGCCCAGCCAGCGGTCCAGGTAGGTGGCCGCGCCGCCGCTTGGGGCCAACTTGAACGTGCCCTCGAAGATCAGTTTCGTGTTGTTGTAGCTGGCCCCGTTCAGCGTCAGCCCGGCCACCAGCCACGTTCCCGCACCCGCCCGCACTTCCTTGCCCCGGCCGGCGTTGATGGCCGCCTGGATGGCAGAGGACGAGTTGACCTGCCCGGAGGGGTCCGCGCCGAACCATTCCACCATGACCGGGCCGGTGAATTGCCGCAGCCAGCGTCGGCCCGCACCGTCCACGATGACCGTGCCGCCGTTGTCCGCGCTCGTCGTGTCCGTAGCACTGCGCGCGAAAACTCCCGCGATGCCGTTGGCGGTGATGCGCACCAGCGTCGCCCGGCCGGTGTACGCACGCAGCTCGGCGTAGTCGGCCAGGGCCTTGGCGTTGTCCAGCACGTCCTGCACGGAGCCGCCGTCGTAGCCGACGAGCTTGGCGCCCTTCGCCGCATCCGTGCCGGTGCCGAGGTCGGCGAGCGACTGCTGCGCCGCCGTCGCCTTGTTGTCCGCCGTGTCGGCTTTTTGCTGCGCCGCGGCTGCTTTGCTGCCCAGCTCGTCGATCGCGCCCTGCACCGTAGAGGCGCCGACGTTCGCGGAAGGGGTGTTCTGCACGACGCTGGCCGGCACCGCGTCGCCGATGCCGGCATCGGCCGGGTCGAACAGCAGCACGTCGTCGGCGATGCCGCCGCTGTAGCCCGCGGCGCTCACCGACAATTTGTAGCGACCGTTCGGCGCGTAGAAGCTGAATACGCCGAAGAGATCGGCAATGACGGGGTTGGCGATCGGTTTGGTGCCGTGGCGATCCGAGAACAGCGACGCGAGCGTGCCGTCCTCCTTGCGCACCGTGACGGCGCCGAGTTTGACGCCGTTGCCGGCGAAGTCCGTGAGAGTGTTGGTGTATTTCTGCATCGTCGGGCCCTCAGCGGAAGATCACGATGTGACCGGCGAACGGGTCAAACAGTTGGTCGGAATCGTTGTTCACGAACAGCACGCGGACTTGTGTGGGCGTCTTGAGCGTGTAGACATTGGCGTTAGTGATGTGCTCGGTCACGACCAGCGCAGCGCTCGGCCCCACGTGGTTCACCGCCACGCCGGTGCCAGTGACCGCATACAGGCCATCGGGCAGCGCGGTCTGGAAGGTGAGCGTGTAGTCGCCCACGCCGTTGCGCACGATCGAGGCGACATTGCCCGACGCGCGGATCACCGGCGGCTGCAAGCCCCCGTCGAAATTGATCCACGCGCGCGCGCCATACACCGGCGCGTTGCCCACGGTGGACTGGAGTTTCAGCGCGGCAATGTCCCAGTTACCCGAGGCGCCCTGGCCGTCCACTTTCGGCACCTCGAGCGCGGCACGCGCGGCGATGACGTTGGAGGCGCCGGTGCCGCCCTTCTCGATCGTCACCGCGGCGTCGGCGAGCTTCTGGGTCGTGATGAAGCCGTCGGCCATCTTCGCCCGCCCGTTCGCGTCAGCCGACAGCACGCCGTCGTCGAGCTTTTCGGTCGTCACGAACTTGGCGGCCATCTTGCTGCGCCCGGCGGCGTCGGCACTGAGCGCGCCGGCCGCGAGCTTGGCCGTCGTCACCGCCTGGTCGTCGAGCATCACGCCCGCGACCGAGCCGTCCACGTCGATGCTCCACTGCTGCACGCCCTCGGCGTCCTGCAGCACGATGGTGTAGCCGCCGGCGCCGAGGTAGATCACCGCCTCGCCCGCCGCGTCGAGCACCACGGGATGCGGGTGCGCCGCGGTCAGCGCGCGGTCAGCGTAGACCGGCCTCGGGGTCGTCGTGCCTGCCGCGTAGCAGTACACTTTGCCGAGCGCAAGCGCTGCGCCGTTTTCGTCCACTGCGCGAAAGCGTGGCGAAGAGAGGTGGAAGGCCATGCGGTCCTCAAACGAAAAAGCCCGCACGAAGCGGGCTGGAGGGAACTAGGGATGGAACAGATCAACGAACTGGCACTGCAGCTCACCGGCCTGTCGATCGGCAATGTCGGCCTGGTGCTGCTGGGCCTGCTGGTGGTGCTGGGCGGGCTGGCGGCAGCTTTCGAGGTGCTGCCCTACGACCGGGCCGAGGCCCGGCAGCGCAAGGCCGACGCCGAGCGTCTGAGCGGTCGCTAGTCGCTGCCGAGCATGCCGGCGAGGTTGTTGGTGGTCGGCTGCGCCAGCAGGCCGAGCGCGGCATCGCGGTTGAGTCGGCGCTGCTGCACCTGCCAGGCGATGTCGCTCATGCGCTGCAGCTCGTTGCGGCCTTCGGCGCCGCGCGACAGCAGGATGCGGCCCATCGCGTCGCGCACCGGCTCGGGCGTGCGCACCCGGTTCCACACGTTGGCCACCCCGGACACCATCCCGGCGAGGTTGCCGGAGGCGGCACCCGAGACCGCCTGCTGTGCGCCGGCGAGCGCATCGACATCCAGATCGCCCGCGCCGTACTGACGCGCCGCCGTCTGCGAGCCCTTGCCGACGCCCTCCAGCCCCTTCAGGCGGCTTTCCTTGGCCACTGAGGCCGCGAATTGCCGGAAGGACCGCTCATCCCCGAACACCGCCTTAAGCCGCTCCTGCAGCGCGGGCTCGCGCCACATGTTGGCGATCTCGGTCTGCCCGCCGGTGCGCCCGAGTTTGGCGCGCAGGGCCTCGAAGGCGCCGAGCCTGAAGGCTTCGGCCTCGGAGGCGGTCATGCCGGCCATGGTCTGGCGGATCGTCGCGTCGTCCTTGGTCATCACGCCGCGCCCCTTGGCGGCCGCGTCCATCACCGCGGTCGGCCCGGCCCAGGCGTGGCGCGCCTGCGCGTAGAGCCCGCCTGTGGCGTTGTCGAGCTGCGCGATCAGTTGCTGTCGCAGCCGGTCGACCGAGCGGCCGTACTCGCTGACCTTGCCGTCCGGCGCGGTCTGCTTGGCCACGATGTCGTCGAGCCCGCGCTTGACGCGATCGAGGTCGCGCATGCTCCACTGCTGCGGCCCGCTCAAAGATAGCGTGAACGGCGCCATCTCGGCGCGCGCCATCTGCTTGGCCGCTGTATGCGCCCCGATGTCCTCGGCTGCGCGTACCACTTCCATCAACCCATTGTCGGGGGTCACATCAATGGCGTGGACCCGCTCATAGAGCGGCGCGGCCGCGCGGGATCGCTGCTCGATCCAGTCGTCCATGCTCGACGCCAAGCGCTGCCCGTTGACACCGAGACTGCGTTCCGCCTCGGCGATCATGCGGGAACCCCGCCCTGCCTGGCGGCCGCGAATCGCCGACTCGGTGGCCTCCTTGGTGCGGCCCGGCAGCGTCGCCAGCGTGTCCAGCAGATTGCGGGCATTGGCGCCGGCGCTGTCCGCGACCGTGGCCTCGGGGCCGAGACGATCAAAGCGGCGCTGCACCTGCTGCAGCGGCCCGGTGAGCGAGTCCTGCGCCACGCGCCCGCGCGCATCCCGCGCCAGCGCCTCGGCGACCTTGGCCTGCGCGTACTTCGCCGCCTGGCTGTCGGAGACGCGCGCCGCCACGTTGCCCGTCACCGCGCCGACGACCCGGGACGCCGGCACCGAGGCGCCGCCAAGTGCTGCGCCCGTGAGGCTGCCCAGCCCGGCATCAGAGGCCATGCCCTGCGAATCCTCGGCGGTGGACTCACCCAAGCCCGACACCGCGCCGGAAGCTGCGCCCGCCTTGGCCGCATGTGCCGCGCGCCCGCCCATGGTGACGGGTGCGGCTATCTGAGCCGCCCCCCACAGGCGCGACGCCAGCGCCAGCGGCGCAGAGGCCGCAATGCGGGTCGCGGCCGAGAACACCGGGCGCTCCTCGGCCTGCTGGTCGGCCGCCCCGCGCCAGAAATCGCGCGTGTCTCGGTAGTTCTCGGCAAGCGGCTTGCCGTTGACGAGCGACTTGAAAGGCGCAGCCACCGCGCCGGCGATCTCGTCGGCGAACCCGAGCGTCGGCCCCTGCATCACCGACATGAAGCCCTGCGCGCCGGCTTCCAGTGGACTATTGACCTCGCGCCCGCGGTCGTAGGCGCTGGGCCCGTTGAGGTGCTTGATGATCTCGGCGTCGCTGTAGCCGGCCTTGCGGGCGCCGGTGGCATCGAATTTCGAGTCCTTGGCAAGAAAGTCCGCGATCTCGGCGTCGGAGTAGCCCGCCTTCTTCGCGCCGTTCACGTCGAACGCCATGTGCTTCAGCCTTTCTTGAAAGAGTCGAGCGAAGGCCGCCCATTCCCTGCACTCGAGCCTGCGGCGGGCGTAGGCTTGGGCGCCTCCGGCATCGGCGCATGGCCCCGCCCCGCCGAGCGGCGCATAGCCTCGTTGGCAATGGCGCGCGCCTGCGCCTTCTGCGCGACGACCTCGGGCGGGTCGCCCGGCATCGGGAAATAGGTGCGGTACTCGCTTTCCATCTCGTCCGCGCCGATCGCCGCGCCGGACTCCTTGCGCAGCTTGGCCCGGATCCAGTCGTCGGCCGCCTGGCGGTAAAGCGCCTGCTCTTTGCTCATCACACCGCGACGCAGCGTGTCGCCAAGGAGCGGCACCGCGCCCGCCACCTGTGTGCCGTATCCGGCGCGCCCCTTTTCCTCGTACTGGCCGAGCAGCTTGGTCGCCTCGTCCATGCGCAGCGCGTAGCCGGCGGCGTTGCGCTCGCCCTCGGTCACCTGCGTGGCAGCGCTGGCCTTCGGCGGCAGCGGCTGGCCGCCTAGCGTCACCGGCGTGGCTGCCCCGGTGCGCGGGTCCACGATCACGCCGCGCTCGGCGTCATAGACGCCCTTGGGCTGCTGCTGATCGTGCGCCAGGCGCTGGCGCTGCAGGCCGAGCTGCTGGGCCTGATGCCCCTCGCCGACCCTGTGGGCGCGCTCGGTCTCGGTCTGCTGGCGCACCTGCAGGTCGTAGCCGCGCTGCTTCCACTCCTGATCGAGCCGCTGGGCCTGCGTGAGCGCGAAGCGCTTGGCCGCCTCCACCTGCGCGGGGTCGTACACCTCGGGGATGTTGGACACGTCGACGCCCTGCGCTGCAAGCGCACTGCGCGCCTGCGAATGGCTGGCCTGGTCGGCCACGCCGCTGAAGGTGTTCCACAGCAGCCCCATGCGTTCGCGCGACAGCTCGAGTGCGCTGCGGTCGGTGTCAGCCTGCAGCCGCGAGGCGTTGAGTCGCTGGTTCTGCAGCTTTGACGACTCGTCAACGAAGCCGCCCTGCAGCAGCGAGCGCTCCAGATCCTCGCCTTGGGCGCCACTGCCCAGCAGTTGCTGCAGCCGGTTCTGCCGCTGCACGCCGCTCTGGTGCTCGTCGAGCCTGGTCTGCCCGAGCATCAGCGCGAGCTTGTTGGCCTTCTGCTGCTGCTCCTCGGCCTGGTAGTCCTGCACGGACTTCACGCCTTGACCGATGCGGCCGTAGATAGAGGTGTCGATTGCCGCCATGTCAGCGCATCCCGTAGTAAGCGCCGGCATTGAGCGCGTTGCCGATCGCATTGCCCTGCGCGACGTAGCTCGACGCCCTGGCGTTGCCGGCGCCGATCAGGTTGCCGCCCATCTGCGCGGCGGTGTTCTGGCCCGCGGCGCCGGTCTGCGCGAGCGAGGTCTGCCCCGTGCCGGAGACACCGGCGAGCATGTTGTAGAGGCCGTTCTTCTGCGCCAGGTCGCGGCCGAACGCCTCGTTGTACTTTGTGCCGGCGTAGTCCTGCGCGTAGCGCTGGGCGGCCTTGATCGCGGCACCGCTGTACGTGCCGCCGCCGGCCGCGAGGCTGCGATCGAGCGCCTGCCGGCCTTGTTGCAGCCCGAACTGGTAGCCGGGCTCGCTTGCAACGTTGGCGCCGGTGAAAGGCTGCATCAGCGAGCCATAGCCACTCGACTCGGCATTGCCGCCGGTGCCGAGCAGCTCCTGCAGCCGGTTGAGCGACGAGTAGCCGGCCTCTCGATAGGGCGCCTGGTCCTCGCGCTGCTGCTGGTACATATCCCACTGCAGCGCGTTGGCCTGGCCGGCCGCACCCTGCTGGGCCTTGGACGCCTGGCGGGCGGAATAAGCACCGACGGTCGCGGTGCCGACGACTGCTGCTGCGACGAGCGACATAGGTCAGCCCTCCAACGTAAGAGTAGTGGTGTGCCCGAGCGCCGCGCGCCGGGTTTGCAGAAGGTGGCTCTCGCTGGTCATCTCGTCCTCGATCGCCTCGATGTCGGTGAGCGCCGTGGGCCAGATGGTGGTCCAGTGCGTATCGGTGTGCGCCACGCCCGCGCGCTTGAACCCCGCCCGTGCGGGCAGCACATGGAACCCGGTGAGGCGCCGCGGCCCGTCGTCGGTCGTGACGGTGATGTCGCCGCTCACGATGCAGATGTTGTCGGCGTTGGTCAGCGCACCCGTCAGCATCGCGCCGGCGGGGATCAGGATCGTGCGGGCGCACATGCCGCCGTGCACGACGTGCGAGGTGCCGAGGTCGACCTGAGGCAGCGCCAGCAGGTGCTGCTCCATGACGCGCACGGTGTCGGGGTCGGGCATGCGCGACAGCAGCGCCAGCGCGCTCGGCTGGATCTCGAACTCGCCCGCCGCACCGATGCGGGCGCGGTAGCTCGGCAGCGTCACGGCTTGGCTTCCAGGGCCGCGATGCGCTGCTCGTGGTTCGCCGCAGTGGCCTCGAGCGCATCGGCGCGGCTCTTGAGCGCGGTGATCGCGTCTTCGTTGGTCTTCACGCGCTTCTCGATTGCGTCGACGCTGTTCGATAGCGTCTGCACGGTCTGCGTCAGCGCGGCCAGCGCCTGCTGCGTCGCTTCGACCTGCTGGCCGAGCGTGGCGATCATGCCGCTCAACTGCTTCACGGCGGCGGCGATGTCGTCCGACAGCTGCAGGTTGGTGCGCGCATCGAAGCCGCCCACCCGCACGACCAGATCGGTCAGGAACGCCATCCAGGCTTCCGTGATCTGCCCCGTGCGGGCGTTGACCAGCGGCACGCGGGGCTGTTGAAGAATCAATGGCATTACTGGGCCTCGACGTGAGCACTGACAATCGAAAACGCTGCGTCATCGGTGCAGCGCACATGCCACACCCGGTCCCGCGCGCGACCGAGCCGGCGCCAGATCGTGCGCGTGAGCCGCTGGCCGAGCGCGCCGAGCGACGCGGTGCGCCAGTCGCTCCAGCTTGCCCCGCCGTCGTTGGACCAGCGCAGCAGCACCGCCGGCGCCGTGCCGTCCGGGCGGCCGAGGCCGGTGTCGCAGTCGAGCTGCAGACTGGCGTAGAACAGCTCGCGCAGGTCCGGCGCCGCGCTGTGCGGGCTGATGCGGTCGCGCGCCAGCGGGTCGCCCGCGTTGCTGTGCAGCGCAGGGTCGAGCCGGTAGAGCCGGCCGTCGTCCGCGCCGAGCAGGTGCCGATTGAAGGCATGCAGGTGGCAGCGCCCGCGGTGCGGCTTGTAGGCGCCGCTCACCAGCTCGGCGCGCTCATGCCATGCGCCCGTGGCCACGTCATAGACCCAGGTGGTATCGAGCCCGGGGACGTTCAGGCAGTAGAACGAATGGCCGTCTTGCTGGTAGCTGTAGGCGGTGGCGCCGCTGAGGTCCGGCAGCGCCTGCAGCGCCTGCTCGATCGCGTGAGTCGAGACACGCTGCGGGGTGTAGCCTTGCACGCGCCACACGATGCCCGCGCCCGCGTCGTCCTGGCCAAGCCAGAAGATCGAGTTGTCGAGTCGGGCCACCGAATAAGGCGCCGCGCAGCCTGCTTCCATGTGGGCGCCCGAGTTGCGCTGCAGCGGGAAATCGGGCGCGCCGGTGTTGATCCACACCTCAGTGGATGCCTCACCGAACAGCCACAGTTCGCGGTGATCCACCAACAGCGACACGATGCGGTCGGGCGCGGCCTCGGCGCTGGCGAAGTCCAGCGCGTCGATCGTGGTCGCGTCGTCGATCGCGCTGATGTAGAACTGCTGCGACAGAGGGCGCGCGAAGACGAAGAAGCCGTCGAGGTATGCGACGTGCGACGCACCGAGCCAGCCCTCGGCCACGATCAGCTCGAAAACGCCGGACTCCAGCTTGAGCACGTAGCCCTCGTGACCATCGACGACGACGAGCTGGAACAGCCCCGCGCACATGCCGACCGGGCCGCTGGTTGTGCGCAGCGTGCCGCGCACGGTGGCGCCGCCGTTGTCGTCCAGCTCGTAGAGCGTCGGGCCGGCGACCGCGAAGGCCCGGCCGGCGGTCTTGAACAGGCCGCGGATCGGCGCGCCCAGGTCGGCGAAGAGGGCCAGGCCCGGCACGCTCTGCAGCATCCCCGGCGCCTTGCCGGTGCCGGACTCGATCACGGCCGGGAACAGGTTCACTGAGCGCTGCTGGTCGGCAGTGCGCGTGCGCAGCCGGTACGAAGGACCGACGAAGGGGACGGCAGGCATCGGTCAGGCTCCGGGGGTGATGTAGGCGGTGCCGGTGCTCAGGCCCATCGCGACGAACGCGAGCCGCTCGCCGGCCTGGATGCCGCACAGGCGGTAGTGCCGGCCCGCGATGAGCCGCAGGCAAGAGGTCGTGGCCACCGGGGTGCGGCCACGCACGACGAAGCAGTTCTCGGTGACCGACACGATCACGCTGCCGCCGTCGAGCGGTGCGCTCGCGGCGCTGGTGGCGCTGTAGCTCACGGTCAGCGAGGACGCGGTGTTCGGGACGTTCAAGTCGGTGACGATCACTGCAAGAACCCCCCGAGCGGATCGCCCAGGCCGACGGCCTGCTCGTTCGTCAGCTCGGGGACTTCGGTGTACTTCTGAATCACCACCCGGCGGTAGCGCATCGCATTGCGCTCGGCGCGTGCCTCGACAGCCGGCGGCACTGCGAAATCGGCGCACAGCTCGCGCGCGAGCGTCCACTCGATCACGCGGCGCACGCCTTGAGGCAGGATCAGCTCGGTGTCGAAGTCGATCACATACGGCACGTTGTCGACGGCTTCTGCCATCGCCGCGTCGATGCGCCAGGCATCCACCAGCGTCTCGAGCGCGTCGAACGCAAGCCGGGCGTCGTCGGCGCTGGCGGTCTCGCCCGCGGCGAGCATCGTCAGGTGCCGCAGCGCCGCGTGCACGATCTCGCGCACCGTGGGCTTCTTCGCTTCGGGAGAGAGGACGATCGGCATGCTTAGGCTTTCGGGGTGCGGGGCTTGCGCGCGGGCTTGAGGGCCTCGGACTTCGCCTCGGTGGGCTCGCCGAGCACTCGGAAGCCTTCGGCGCGGGCCTGCTGCTCTTGCGCGGCGCCGTCGACGATGCGCATCTCGCGCGAGGCGTCGCCGCCCAGGTAGAGGCACTTTGGAAATTCTTGGAACATGGCTGCGGCGGCAAGAAAAAACCGCCCGGAGGCGGTTTCAGTTAAATGGTGCATCCCTCGTGTATTCGGCGCTTCTCCAAAAGGTAAGCCTGGTGCGCCTCCTCCTTCGTCTTGAAGGGACCAAGGTACACACGCTCCTCGCCTTTATGGATCATGGCTCGCCAACTCGGGCCATTTCTATGAACGCCCAGAAATCCAGACGCATTGTTGCTCTGAGCGCGCCTGCGATTGTGCTGGTTCAATGCTTGAGGAACATCCCTCAAGTTGCCGAGCCTGTTGTCAGTCCAGTCACCATTTATATGGTCGACGACATGCTCCGGCCATTTGTTGAAGACATAGAGCCACACAAGGCGGTGCGCCCTGTGGAGCCTACCATCTACACGGATCTTTATTGAGTATTGATCCTTGTACCCCGCAACGCTTCCTGCTCGGCTCTTACCCACCGATCTTATCCAGGTGAATATTCCAGTCTCTGGATCGTAGTGAAGCAACTGCCTTAGACGGTCTTGCGTTAATTCCTGCATATCGAACCTCTTCGATATCCTCATTGAAGCGCTTGGCAGGCCGGTGAGGTGGCCGGCTTTTCGGGAGCTACCCTAGCCAAGCTGATGGGATTATCCCATCAGTCGCCCATTACTGGATGACGCGCGCCGCGTGGATGCCGCGCACGGCCGCGAAGCCGCCGAGCACGTCGATACGGGTCGATTCGGTCAGGTTCGTGCCGTTGCCGAAGGTCTGCACCGTCAAGGTGATCCCGTTGGCGCTGTAGGTGTAGCCCTCGGCGCCGGCCACCACCTTCAGCGGCTTGAATGCCGCGGTGAAGGCGTCACGGTGGAACATCAGGTTGTTGACGTAGCCCGTGGATGCCGCACCCGCGAACGTCAGCGCGGCGGCGTTGGCCGGCAGCGCGGAGACGGTCTTGGCCGGCGTGGTGGCCTTGAGTGCCGGGTAGATCGGCAGCGTCGCGGTCGCGCCCGAGGCGGTCACGTCGGCGGTGACGACGAACTGCTTGAGCGAGCCGTAGGACTCGCCGGTCAGCGGGTGCACGTCGAACACGCCGGCGATCGTGAACACCTGGCCCTTCAGGAACGTGTCGCCCGCGACCAGGCCGCCCACGACCAGCGAGGAGCCGGACTGCGAGGCGCCCGAGACGGTGACGCCCGAGACCTTGTTGCCGTTGGCCAGCACCGGCAGATTGACGCACTCGAACCACGTCGCGCCCTGGGCCTTGCCGCTTACCATGCCCTCGCGGTACATCTTGGCGATCTCGGGCGTCGGGTTGAACAGCGCTTTGGAGCTGTCGACCATCTCGACGTTGGCCTCGGAGCTGAACAGCACCGTGCGCGGGTCGACCGGCGCCAGCGCCTGCTGCAGCTTCTGGCGCGCCTGGCTGAACACCTTCATCGAGTTCGGGACGGTGCCCGGGGTGCCGACGAGGTGGGGCGTCGCGGCGACGGCGCGCTTGATGAACTCGGCCTCGAGCGATGCGGCGAGCGTGCTGATCTGCGGGCGCAGCACGCGCTCGCGCCAGTCGGTCACGTCGGTGAGGATCTCCTTGGCGGAGAACGTGACGCCGGCGTGCTTGTGGATGTCCAGCGTCAGCGGCACGGTGTCCTCGATCACGTCCTCGGCCGCGCCACCGCCGGCGAACGTCGCGCCGTCGTAGACCTTGCCCGAGCGCGGCACGGTGATGGTGACGGTCTGGCCCGTCTTGTAGCCGCCGATGTCCTTGGCGAGATCCGCTTCGCGGTCGCGGTTGATCTGGGTCAGGAAGGGCGCGCTCTCTTCGAGCAGGGCGGCCGCTTCACGGGCGATGATCTGGTGAACCTTGAGATTGTTCGGCATGACTTACTTTCAGCGTTGAGCCAGGCGCCACGCGCGATATTCCGCGTCGGTCATCTGGCTGGGATCTTTGACAGCGCTGCCCGATGCCTTCACGGGCGTGAGCGGCTTGGGGGCAGACGAAACCTTGGGCTTGGCCGCGGCCTGCATGTCGCGCTCGATGCGGTCGAGACGGCGCGCAAGCTGCGTCGGAGTGAGGTCGGCGAGATCGGCTGCCACATCGGGGTTTTTGCCCAGGTGGTGCAGCAGTGCGGCCGGGGCGTCGGACTCCAGCACGACCTGCATCAGCGCCGTGGGGCGCCCTGCGCGATCGAACAGCGGGCCGGTCTCGGCGGCGACCGTCTTGAGTGCGTCCTCGAAGTCGGCAAACTTCTTCGAGCCCTCTGCGGCGATCGCGTTGCACTTCTCGGCGATGCGCTCGGCCTCGACCATCTCGCGCGCGATCTCGCGCGGGTCGGCCTGGCGTTGCGGCGCTTCGCTTTCCTCGGTGCGGGGCTGCTCGAGCTGCGCAAGTCGCTGGGCAAGTGCCTCGCGTTCGGCGCGCTCGCGGTACAACTCCGCGGTGCGTCGGTCGATGCGTCGCTGCATGCGCTTGAGGGCCTTCTCGCGCTCGTCCTCATCGGACGGCTTCTCTGGCTGCTCTTGCGGCTGCTGCGGCTCATCGCCGGTTTCCGGGGTGACGACTTCCGGGGTGTCAAGCGTCGGTTCAGCGGCAGGGTTTAGCGTCTCTTCCGCAGGTGAGACGGGGCTGTCATCAAGGTTCATTGCTGAGGCAATTGCATGGCGTTGTCCTGCGCCAAGTCAGGGGGTTGCACGCCCTCTTCGGGCATGAAAAAACCCGCCGAAGCGGGTTCCTGTGGGATTGGCTGGACCATCTGGTCCGGTGGCATCTCGGGCGGCGCGCTGCCAAGCAGGTCTTGCAGTACCTGCAGCACCACGGGCGCGAGGGCCTCGGGAGTCATCGTCGGCTGCAGCGCAGCGAGGCGCCGGGTCTCGGCGTCGTACTGCTTCACCTCGACCTCGGCCTGCTTGCGCGCGTCCTCGCTGCGCAGCCGCTCGATCTCGGCCACAGCCTGTTGCATGGCCTGCTCCATCTGCTGGATGGCCTGCTGCATCTTTTCCATCTGCGCCTGCGCCTCGGGCGGGATCGGCGTGTCGCCGGCCTCGGCCTTCTGCACCTGGGGCGGCGCCATCGCGAGCAACACCTTGGCGAGCTTGTCGGACTCCGGGAAGTCCTGCAGCCGCGCCCACATGGGGCCGAGCACCGACATCATCGCGGGGTTGCCGCGCACGATCTCGGAGAGCTGCTGTGCGGCCTCCTGGCGCTGCGTCGAGAAGGACGGGCCGACCTTCACGCGCACGTCATACGCGCCCACGCGCGGATTGATCGCCACGACCTTGCCGCCCTGCTTTGCCGCGGCCTGCTTCATCTCCGGGTTCACGTCGACGAAGCTCTGCTCTCCGTTGACGCCCAGGATGCGCGAGCGGCGCGGGGTGTCGTAGATGCGGGGGATCATGTCCACGACCACGCGGCCGAGCTGCTCGATCGAGCGCGCCAGGTTGTCGATGAAGTGGAAGGTGGCGGTATCGCCCTCGGCCCGGCGCGCGTTGATCGCCCGGCCGCTGGTCTCGTTGCTGGTCTGCCCCAGGTTGGCCTTGTACATGCCGACCGCGGCTTCCATCTCCTGGCTGGCCATCACCGCACCCTGCGCGAGCGCAGCAGGCATCATCGGCGGCGACAGGCGCTGCGGCGCCGGGATCGGGTTGCCGTCCTGGTCGACGTGGTTGTACGGCAAGTAAGCCGGGTTGCCGCTGTTGAGGCGCTCCCAGTGGCGCTGATGACCCTCGATCGCTTCGACGGGCGCCACGAATGGCGCCTTGGGCTGCAGCGCGAGCGCCTCGGCGAAGGCGGTCATTTCGTAGTTGTGGAGCCGCTGGCCGTCCATCAGGCGGCGCGTCAGGCCGCAGATGAAGCGCTCGCCCTCGATCCAGCTTTCGTAGCCGAGCACCGGGATCACCGGCAGAAACTGGCTCGGAAAGTCCGTTTCCTCCAGCACCTCGGCGCCGGTCATCTTGCGCCACTTCTGTCGGCGCTCGACGGCCTCGAAGGTGTTGAGCACCTGCGGCTGGAAGCCGTTGTCCTTCACCCAGGCCCAGTATTCGTCCTCGCCCATCGTCTGCTGCTGGCCATCCGGCATCAGCACCAGCAGGCGGTTGCGCTTGACCTCCTCGATCTCGAATTCCTCGACCACGCGCACCAGGTCGCCGCGATCCATCGTCCAGACGCCGCGCGAGTCGATCCAAGAGGCCGAGACGCTGGCCTTCGGGTACTGCTTGCTGAACAGCCTGCGAGGGACCATCGTGGAGGCCCATCCGACCATTGCATCGCTGCCATCCGGCTGCGTCCAGCCGGCTTCGAGCAGGCAAGACAGCGGGTCATGGACGCGCAGGATGCGGATTTCCTGCTCGCCGGTCTCGGGACGCATGATCTCCGGCACCACGCGCAGCCAACCCAGGCCGGTGCGTGCGGACAGTTCGATCGCGGTGTCGTAAGCGATGCCAGCGCGGCTCACGTACTCGATGTGCCGGATGATGCCGCCGAGGTGCTCGGCGACTTCCGGATCCGCTACGGAGTCCGCCGGCAGCACGTCGATCGAAGGCTTGTTCTGCCGCGCGTCATTGACGACCTGCGCGATGAACTGATTCGAGCGGTCGAAGGTGTACGCCGGGCGCGAGCTGCCGCGCGCTGCCAGCACGGCCGCATCCCACTGCTCGGGCTTGGCCGGGTTGCTGAAGCGCAGGTCTTCGACGATGCGGGCGTGCGTCGCCTGCATCTCGTCGAGCGCGTCGGCGTAGCGCTCTTTCGAGCGCTGAAGGGTGTCCTGTTTTGCCATAGTCAGCCCGCCCAGGTATCGGGCTCATGAAGTTCGAGGGTCTTGCGCTTGGGCTTCTTCGCAGGGTTGGCGAACGCCATCACCAGCGCATCGGCCATGTTCGGGCTCGGGATGCCCTTGGACCGCATCTCTTCCTTGCTCACGAGCTGGATCAGACGCGAGCCTGCAACGCGCTTGCGCTGCTGTCGCACCAACTCGCTCTTGAGCCGCGACAAGTCCTTGATCCCACTGGAGAGACTGATCAGCTCCAAGGGGTCGATGTATTCCTTCTTCTCGACGGCGCGATAGGTCTTCTCGAACCGGTCGCGCAGCAGCCACCAGTACTGCGCCCGCTTGTTGCGGAAGGTGTCGGCGTTGGTGCGGTCGTCCTTGTACTTCGCGTCCGGCAGGTCCGGGGAGTCGGCGCCACCGTAGCCCGTCACCACGATCTTGCGCGAGGCGATGCGCTCCTTGAGGCCCACCTTGACGCCGGCGCCGACACCAATGGAGTCGTACACGATGTCGTCAGCGCGGAAGTCGAACGCCTCATCGAACGCCTTGCCGATGGCCGCCTCGAGGTCACCGTCGCGCCACTGCACGCAGTCTTCAACGAGGATGCCGTAGCGCTTGGCGATGGCCTTCGCGTCCTGGCCGGAGTCCGCAGGATCGAAGCCGACGACGCGATCACCGCGCGGCTTGATGCCGAGCTTCAGGTGCGCGTCGATGGCCGCGTCCACCCACTCGGGCTCAATGATCGAGTCCTCGTAGTCGGCGTTGCACTCGCCCTCCCAGATGTGGAGGTACTTCTTGAAGTTCTTGGCCTTGCACTCCAGCATTTCTGCATAGAGCGGACTGTCCTTGAACCACGGATTGTCCCGGTACGTCACCCGCCGGATGTACCGCATGTCGTCTTCGTGGAAGCCGTGGGCGCGGATCTGCTCTTCCCACGGCTTCACGAGCGTCTGGTAGGTCGGCGCCTCTTCCTCGTTCGGGTTGAAGCTGGTCCAGATCTCCGAACCAGGCGCACGGATCGTTGGGATCAGCACGTCCCACGACTTCTGCGTGACCGTCTCACCCTCTTCGATCCACAGGCGCTTGAAGCCGAACTTCGACTTGATCGACTCGATGTTGCGAGCGAGGCCGGCGTACTTGAACTGCGCACCATTGCGGCGGTGATAGATCGCCGTCGCCTGGATGTCGAACTCGTCTTCCAGGCCGAGCAGCCGAATGCGCGCGGCCATCAACCCGTGCACCGAGTCCTCGATGCTGTTCTGGAACTCGCGCGCGCACAGCGCCGATTCGCCCGCCTGGGCGGCGAAGATGATGAGCGCGTCGGCGAATGCCCAGGACTTCGCGCCTCCGCGTCCGCCGAATGCCGTCTTGTACCGCTTGGGCCTGAACAGGAACTCGAAGGCTTCAGGAATCTGGGTTCGCACGAACGAACTCCACTGTCAGCGTGCCCTTGGTCTGCACCGGCCCGCCACCCGGCCCCTGCACCGTCTGCTCGGTCTTGTCGCGCCAGTCCTCAGGGAACCTGGCAGCCATGCTGCGCGCCCAGATCGAGCCATTGAATCCCGGCTGCGAGAGCGCCTCTTGCCCGCGGTCTTCCCACCAGCGCTGCGACTCAAGCCGTGCGCGCGTAAAGGCGTCGGAAAACTCTTCGTGGACCTTGGCCCACTCGTACAGGGTGTCCTTGCTGACGCCGATCTCGGCCGCCATCCATGCGACGCTTTTGCCGAGGCGGCCGTATTCGATCACCGCCTCGCAGTATTCGGGCTTGTATTCGCTGGGCCTTCCCATGATCTTGACGCTCGCCGCGACGCGAGCCCTTGTTCGCTACGCACCAGGGAGCCGCCTGGAGTCGGTCTGAGGAGGTACTGCAGCCGCGCCCGCCGCTGATGCCTCGGGGAGTGCCAAGGCGGCTCGTCACCGCGTCGCGGCCTGCCGGTGTTGATCGCACCTCCGGCTGGCTAGCCCTGATGCCGGAGCCTGGCGGCTATGAATGGCGATGCGGGCTGAGGAGAGGTGGCCGCCCACTGCTGCGGGCTGATGCGTGAAAGCGGGTCAATGATCCCGGCTTGGGGCGGCCGAAAACGCAAAAAGCCCGCGCAGCTTTCGCTGGACGGACTTGTACGCGCGAATAATCGCTCAAATTTTTTGAACTGTCAAGCGCCCGCATCAACCTTGAGATCAACCGTCTCGCTGTAGTGCCGGTTCTTGGATGTGTCCACGCCGAAGCACAGATCCATGAAGCGCGCCGCCGCTCGATTGGCTGCGCCGTGCTCCATGCCCTCATCGACTGAGGCCATCGCAATGTTGCAGTGCCAGGACCAAGCGTACTCCGGGTCCACTTGGATCGCGGTCCGCACCTCACCCATCGCCCTTGCAACGCCAGCGTCGCCATCGAATTCCCGGTACGCCCTCTCGAACACATCCTTCGGCGACCAGCTCACGTAGCCCGCACGGCCTGGCACGTTGGCCTTGCCGCCGTCCACGTACTCCACAAGGAAGCCCTCGTCGTCGCCGTTCTCGTCGGCGGGCAGTTCCCAGCCGCGATACTGGTTGTAGGCGAGCCTGGTCATGGGTTCGGCTTTGATGATCTTGGTTCCGATGTAGGTCTGCATCTTCTCTTTCAGTTGCGACGCCGCCTGTTGTCCGGTGGCGGCTGGCCGGTACATCACATCAGCCCGGCCGTATGCAGCCGCAGCATGAGTTTGTTGCGCGCCTCGGTGACCACCACCGCACGCTCCATGTCATCAGCCGGCAGCCGTGCCGATCGCCACACGCTGCGGCCCGTGGCGAGATTCCTGGCGTTGATGTGCAGCGCAGTGCGCCATGGCTCTGCAATCGCGCTCACCTGCGCCTCGACAGCTTCCGCGAGCGCGTTGTCGGCGTCCGAGTCGATGTAGTCGTAGTCGTGCTGCCTCGACGCGCGGTAGAGCTTGCAGCTCGTGCAGACGCTCGGGTAGCCGGCGCCGACACCATCGCCTGCGCTCCACTGGTGCCAGAGCTTCAGCAGGTTGTCGAGCGCGGCTTCGATGGCTTTCTCGTCGTGCGTCATTGGTGCTCCACCTCAATGCGGACTGCGTAGGTCTTCGGGGCGCCGCGCTCCTGCGCATACCGCCAGGTGATCGACGGATGGCGATCGTCGACGCCGAGCCAGTCGGCCACGCCGTCTCTGACTGCCTTCAGCCCCCCGGCGTTGTTGTCGTCGTCGAGCTGGCGCGGGGCGATGCGCGTGAGCGTCACCACCACCGGGCCGGGACTGACACAGGGCCGGCACGCCCGGAGCGCAAAGCAGGCCCACTCGCGCTGATGCTTCGTGCGCTTGGCGCGCTTGGCCCAGTGCTCGCGCGTGTTGAGCGTCGAGACAATGCGCAGAGGCAGGGTCACGGTCGTTGTTCTCATGACACCCTCCCGACCCACCGCATCCGTGACTCGATCACGTCGGCGCCAGCCTGGCGGAATTGCGCGCACTGCCGCTCCCGCATGAGCCCCACGTACACGCACTGCACGCCGCCGGCCTTCCTTGCCGTACACAGCCCGGCCAGGTGCCGCGCCATCGCGTGCGGCCGGCCGGTTTTGTCGCGCAGCGTCATGCGCTCGCAGTGCAGGCACTTCATGACTGCGCCTCCCGCTCCTCGAAATAGGCCCTAGCCAGGCGGCGGGATGCCTCCTGGCCATACTTGCGCGCGACGTTCTCGAGGTAGATCACGCGGTCGGCATGAGACAGTCGGCGCAGGGTGTTGAGGTGCTCGCCTCGCTCCCTGAGTTCGTCGAGCCACTCCTGCGACTTGGCGTCCACCTGGCGGCCGCTGATGAGGGTTACGGTGCTCATGCGGCCTCCTTTGCGAGAACCCACAACCCCCAACCGATCGCGAGGCACAACATGACCGTATCGGCCAGCATCGTCCCGGGCGTGCGCCCTGGAATGCGGCCCGTTGCGAGGAGGATCAGCTTCACCACCAACTCGAGCACGAACAGCGTCAGCAGGGTTGCGATGTAGTTGCTCATGTGGCCTCCGCAAGTTCGCCGATGGTCTGCGCCAGCAGGTCCAGCTCGCTCCCGTAGCGGAGTTCGAACGCGCGGCGGGCGCCGTGGATCGAGTCCTTGCCGCGGTGATGCTCCGGGCACAGCGGGATCACGAGGTAGTTCGGCGCGCGCTGTGCGCCTCCCTGGCCCTCGCGGACGTGGTGCACCTCGGCGGGCGTAGCACCGAAGCCCGCATTGCGGCAGACGATGCAGCCAAGCTCGGCCACGCGCCCCATGTAGCGGCGTTCTGCCGCGGTGGCGTGGCGGCTCAAGCGCGCCTCCACTCGCTTTTGTCCGTGCAGCCGGTGCAGTCCAGGCGCTCGGCGTGCGCGCAGAGCTGGCACGGCTTCGCATCGGGCAAAGGCGGCGTCGTCGTCCACTGCACCGGCACCGGAGCAGGCGCGGCCGCGGCCTCCTGCGCCTTCGCTTCAGCCTTGAGCGCTGCATAGGCGATGCAGTCCTCGGCGCTGTCGGCGTGATAGCCGGGCCGCTGGAACAGGCGCACATCCTTGAGCACCTGCAGCAGCAGCCACCCCTCGGGCTCGGACAGATCGCGGCCAGTGATGGCGTTGAACGCCTGCACGGCCTTGCCCATCGAGCGCTCGCCCTGCGGCGCGTCGTACGTCTTGGCGCGGGCCGCCATGTGCGCGGCCGCGGTCTGCAGAAGCTCAGGTGCCTTCATTCCCATACAACCCCCAGTTCTTGCGCGGCGTATGCCTCGACTTGGTTCATGTAGGTGGAGAACTCCGAGACGCTCATCTCGGTCGTGCTCTTGCGCTTGATGACGATTTCGCCGTCCGGCAGCACCATCTCGTCGCAGACGCCGAACTTGCGCGCCAGGTATTCGTGCCATGTGTCGGCACTGAACTGCTGTCCATTGGCCCACGCCTGCGCGGCGATCGTCTTGAGCACATGGCCCCAGTAGCGGCGGTTCTGCTCGGCGTTGCGCTTGGCCTCGTCGCTTGTGACGATCACGCGCACGCGCTCGCCGCCGGCGACAAGCGGCAGCACCGCGGAGACCCAGAAGGCGCGCAGCGCCAGCGTGATCGCGTTGGCGTTGCCGCCGGAGAGCTTGAACTCGCGGTAGAGAGCGACAGCCATCACCAGCCCCTCCCGTGCGTGTTCGTGCGCGCCGGATCGGGCAGCGGCGGGCAGCGGGTGATCTTCACGTCGGGGGGAATCACCACCGGCGCGTCCGGCGACCACCAGGCGCGCGGCGGCCCGGAGACCGCCACCGGCCGGCGCGTCGTGGTGCGAGCCCAGGGTGTGCTTCCTTCGCGCTTGCGGGGCGCGGGCGGCACGTAAGCGGGATCGAGAGCAAGGGCCTGCTCGACCGTGGCCACGTAGCGCACCCGCAGGAAGCCGCAAGGGTCGCGGCCCAGCTCGACGCGATGGATCTCGCCACGCTCCAGCAGCCCGCGCACCGCGTTGCGCACCGCCTTGCGGCTATGCCCAGGGAGGTCATCGGTGCCGATCCCGCCGTCGCGGTTTGCTGCGGCGCGCACCTTGGCAACGAGCGTGATGTTCATGCCATCGCCCCCGCCAGATCGAAGATCGAGCGCACGGCGCGCGGCGTGTCCAGGCGCGATGCCTTTTCAGCCCTCACGATGCGCTGGTCCACCTGCTCGGCGGCGGTGTCGCGCGGGATGGCCAGGCGCAGATCCACCTCGGCCACGAGCTTGTAGTCGTTCGGCGTGCGTCCACGGGAGCCGGGCGCGCGCTGGCCGCGGCGGGTGGCGATCATGCCGAACTGCACCGCACGCTCGAGACTGCCGCCCAACGCCGTGGGGTTTGCAAAGCCCGCCTCGGCGCACAGCGTCACGGCAGGCACCCAGGCGCCGCGCGGGTACCGCTGCAGCGCGACGATCGCGCGCCACAGCGGCCCACCCTCGACCGGCCGGATCGGCGCCGAGCGACCCTTGCGGCCGGCCCAGCGGCCCGGCAGCAGCCGGTATTCGGTGGCGCGCGGGAACACGCCGGGCACGCTGCGCGACTCGATCGCGCCGGCACGAATCGCTGTGATGAGGCGGTCGGACAGCCGGCGGCTGTTGATGCCGGCGGCCTCTGCCAGCTCCGAGCCCCGCACCCATCGACCTTCAGCGTCGAGCAGGTACTGCAGCGCCTGCTCCACGAAGCTCCCGCTCAACGTGCGAAACAGCCGCGGCGCGTCAGGCGCAACATACATGGGGACCGGGGACCGTCCTGAAGCCAGCCCCGCCACGGCAGGCGCGGGCAAGGGGGTTGCAGAGGGGAAGAAGGGGGCGGCGGTGTTCATGCGGCCTCCTTGTATGTAGAGGCACCCTTGTCCAGCCCGAGCGCTGCGCGGGCCATCGCCAGGTGCGCCACGGGGATCGCTTCGCCACCCTCGGCGCGGCCGACCAGCCGCTTGGCCCACCCCTTCGGGTCCACACCGGCCGGGGCCTTGACGCGCTCCAGTGCTGCCTGCACCCGCTGCGGATCGGCCGGAGGCGCCGGCAGGGCCGGCTGCGCCATCACCGGCACGTTGCGGCACAGCGCGGCGAACTGCTTCAGGTTCGGCACCGTGTCGGGCAGGTGGTCGAGACCGTGCGCCAGCGCTTGCGGGTTGCTCTGAAAGCCCGCCAGCTCACGCGCCCACACGTCGCGCATCGCCTTGACGTGCTCCACCGGGTCCACGCCGGCCGGCGCCTCCCACTGCCGATCAAAGGCGGCGCCGTAGGTGGCGCGCATCGTCGTCCAGATGCGGACGATCCACGTATCAGGCAATGCGGATGGCTTCGACATCGATCGTCTCCATGTGGGTGGTGGTCGGGGTGGTGGTCATGGCAGCGCCGGTCATGAGCGCTGCGGTCTGGAGTTGGCGCTCCTTCCAGCCAGGCGCGGCAGCGGCGGTGCGCTTGGGGGCGGTAATGGCTGCGGGCTGCGGCTTGGGCGCAAACAACCCGGCCCAGCCATTCAAAACGGATTGGTTCAGGACCGCCTCGAGATCGTGGCCGTCATTGCGCAGCTTCGACAGCTCCCGCAGCGCCAGCTTGCGAGCGCCTGCGGTGTACGGAGTGCGGTTGCCCTTGGCCCTGCGCATCGCCTCGAAGTCGTCCCATGCCTCGAGGGGAAGCCATTCGGGCTCATCAGCCGCACGTGCGCGCTCCTTCTTACTGGTGGATATTGGTGGTTCTATGGTGGATTGGGTGACACCGGTGTCACCCGTCTCTGTCGTGGATGTCACCCCTCTCGTCGTGAATGTCACCCCTGACAATTTGTCGCCCGTCCCCTGCGAAGCCTCGAACAGAGCCCGGACATTGATGCGGAAGTGCTTGGTCGTGCCAGGTGCTCCGCCGGTCGCGTTGCCGACCACAGAGACGAAGCCCAGCGTCTCCAGATCCTTGACCGTGCGTTGCGCCGTGCGCGGCGAGATGCTCGACTTCTTGGCGATCGTCTCCATAGACGGGAAGCAGGAGCCCCCTTTGTCGTCGGCCCAGTCGCACAGCGCCAGCAGCACGATCTTTGGCGTGGTGGGTAGCTCCAGATCCCACGCCATCGACATCAGCTTGATGCTCATGCCCTCACCCCCAGGTCGGCGCACAGTCGAGCTTTGAATGCGGCGAGCTGCTCTGGCGTGTCGTTGCTGTAGCGCTCGCGCTCGGCGACCTGGGTGGGCACCATGTCTTTTTCGCGCAGGCCGTACTTGAGGCAGTAGTAGAGAGGCATGGCAATGCGCTGGCTGCGCGCGATCTTTTGCTCGGCAGTGCATTGCACCTCGCCGGCCTGCTGATTTACACTGTGCGTATTCATTGATGCACCTTTGATGTATCGAATCCGCCCGCGCTCTCACCCGCGGGCGTTTTCATTTGGGCTGCCGTTTCGGCCGCAGCCATCGCCATCACCATCCGCTCGGCCCATAGTTCCAGGCCGATCCACATCGCCAGCAGCAGCACCACGGCAGCGAGCAGGCGGCGCATCAGAGCGAGCCCCACTTGAGCCGCTCGCGCTTCACGCGGTCTTCTTCGCTTTCCCTGCCGAGATGCATCACGGTGACGTTGGACGGCTTCACCAGCTCCCCGCGGCGCATCGCTGCCGTGATCACTGGCTTGCGCTGCACGTCGAGCTTCGGCGGCTGCTTTGGGTCGCGCGCGAACTGCTTCGCAACCTCAGATTCGTAGCCGGGGTCGAAGGGGCTCACTGCGGCTTGTCCTGCTGCTGCACGGCTTGATCGAGCACCGCGCCGAGCATCAGCGCCCAACCGGTCGCCACAGTCCATTGCATCGGCGTCGCCACCTGCAGAAGCCACTGAGTCCACATAGGGAGCCTTTCGGGGAAGAAAAAGGCCCCGGGCACTCAGGCCCGAGGCGAAACCGCCGTGCAGAGGGAGGAGGGAGGAGAGGGAGGGCACGGCGGGGGGACAATCGTTAAGCGGCGCGCAGGTGGGCCGGCTTGGCTGCTGCGTTGATCTGCTGCATGCCGAGCAAAAGACGGTTGAACTCCACGCTCAATTCGCCCCAGGCGCGCAGCACCTCGGCCAGCTCGTTATCCGTGACCTGGCCGTCCGCGTGAGCCGCCGAGACGGTCGCCAGGAGCTGCGCAAAGCGGATCGAGACGTTGGTGACGCAGGCCAGCGGCGTGGCCGGCTCGACCTCATCCTCGGGCGGCAACTGGATCGCCATGAAGCCCAAGCGGCGGCACATTTCGTTGAGGATTCGGTAGTCCCCGAATCGGTCCATGATCCGGGCCGCATCGAGCAAGCCGAGCTTGGCCGTGCTTTCTTCGGACGGGCGCACCTCGGCGCACATCGTGCCGTGGCGCTTGCCCAGGAACTCCGCAACCCCTGCCGCGCCGCCGTGGCGCTTGTCGTGAACAGTGTCGTAAGCGGCGTTGAGGATGGATTGCATAAGAGATCACTCCGTTTGTTGTGATGGATCAACCAGGGGTTGAGGCGCAAACTGCGTCTATGAACTCAAGCCGCCCACTTTTCGTACACACCGCCCCGGAAACAGCCCCGGCAGCCGGCGCTGGCGTGGCGGGCGGCGTGGGCGCAGGCCTCACACTTTTGACCGGCAGTAACACTGTTTGCGGCGGATGGACTCAAATTGAGGGAGGCTGGCACGAGCTTTTTGCATGCAACATTTGTGTGCGGGGCGTTTTTTACCCCGCAAATCAACTTTTGGTTGGTGACTGCAGGCGGATTGAGGCTCATGGCGGGCTCCGGGTGGGGGGGCTTTAAGCGGCAGCGGCGCGTCGGCGCTTGTTGCTGCGCATGTCGGCGGCCAGATCGTGGCGGCTCATACCGCAGGGAAGGTGAGGCTCAAGGGAGAGAAAGTGGTGCGGAGAACACCAGCCACGGGCCAGCCAAGCGCTGACCTGCTGCGGATGCAGCCCCAGGAGCCGACCGACTTTGCTCGGGCCGCCGAGTTCGGCAACGAGCCGACTGATGTTTGAAGGGGGGCGAGTGCTCATGCGACACAATCATACTTCAACTTACCGTTGCAAACAATCTTCGGCAAGTCAGCTACCGCTGACAAATAAACTGTTGCAAGTGAAAATTGCGCAGATGACCCCCGCAACAAGAGACCCAGACGAAAAATCCGGCGCCGTGGATCGAGAGGCGGCGCGCGAGCGTGCCCGCCAGCACAACAAAAGGATCGGTGAGCGCGTCGTGGCAGAGGCCGCCGCGCACGAGATGACAATCGCGGACTTGGCGCGCGCCCTGGGGGTATCGTATGAATCAGTGCGGAAATGGACCGTCGGCGCATCCGCGCCACGGGGCGCGATGGTGCAGGCGATTGCGGACCTGCTCGGCAAGAGCCCCGAATGGGTAACGCATGGCGTCGACGAAGAAAAGTCGCCTGGCGCCCGCATCATCCCGACGCGCCAGCTCGCGAACTACCCATCATGCGAGGCGCTGCCGGCCGATTCTGTCACCACGATTCCGGGCCTCGATCCAACGCACCCGGCTGTCGAGATCCACACCGATCGGCTCCGCAGATTGCGGGCCGCGCCGGCACACCTGCGCGCCTTCCACGTTACCGACTCGTTGATGGAGCCGCTGCTTTTCAGCGGCGAGGTGGCGTTCGTTGACCTGGCCGACGACCAGGTTCGAGACGGCAGCGTCTATGCGGTGCGATTCGATCCGCGCACGACGCTCGTGCGGAGAGTGTTCCGCAAGCCGCGCGGCATGACGCTAATGGCCGACAACGAGCCGAAGGCCACGATCGACCTTGGGGCGGAGGATGCAGCCGCCGTCCAAGTGTTGGGCCGCGTCTGCTTCAGATTCGGCGCTGCGAATTTCTGAGCCCCTGCTGCCCTGACAAGCAAGCCGCCTTCGGGCGGCTTTTTTGCGCTCAGTCGATGAGCCCGGCGCGGCGAATGATGCGACCAATGACTCGCACACTCTCGGGCCGCAACGTGCGCCCGCCGCAATCGTCGCGTCGCAGCACCAGGCCGTCGTCGCTGCAACACAACCGACGGTAATAGATAGTGTCGTCGCACACGACCGCGTACATGCACTGGAGCTGCATGTCGCGCTGCTGCGGGTCGATGAGCACCTCGTCGCCTAGCATAAATGTCGCGCAAGGCTCCCGCCCTCGCCCCTGCCCCACCCTCGACCAGCTCGCTCCCGGCACAACCCACTCCTAATGCCTGCACCCATGACGGGCATATTAAAGCACCGCGTTGCAACCAAGGGTTTTGCTATGTGTCATTGGCTGCCGGATGTATGCAGTCAATTGATGTATTACAGAAATTTTTTGGTTGCATTCAACTTTTTGTTGTGACATGATTGATCCAACGCGCCGAATCGCACTCGGCGCCCCTTGGAACCCACCCCCACAGGAGGGATCATGTCAAGACTGTACGGAAACACAGCTTTTTCGCAAGAGGCGAACCATTTTGCGGGCCGCGAGGCTCGCCAGGTGAGCCAGGGCGGGACCGTGACGACATATTTCGTCGCCGGACACGTTGATGGCCAGTGGACCGATGAGGTCCGCTCGGGTTCCAGCGCGATCGCGCATGTCATCGCACTGCTCGACGCCAACCGCAAAGCGGAGCGCCTGTCGTTCGTCGTGAACCCGATCCGCGCCGAGGTGCTGCAATGAGCGCCTTCGCTGCCGACATGGCCGCCTTCGTGGCCGAGTTCAAGGCCGCCCGGCCGCAAGTGTTCGGCCCCCGCCCGGCCCCGGTGCGCACCCCTGCTGCGCCCTTCGACGTGGCAGCTGCCCGCGCCGAGCTGGCTGCGCTTCAGTCCAAGCATGACGAGTACTACCAGTACTCGGACGACCACAACGCCTGGGCCAAGGGCCGCGATGAAGCCGCCCGCATCGCCCAGCTCCAGGCCGCGATTGCCTGGCACCAGGCAGAACAGCGGGAGGCAGCATGAAAGCGTCGACCATCGCAAACGCGCTCGCAGTGCTGCGGGCGGTCGAGGCTCTGCCCACGCTCGACATGAGCGACCCGACGTACCGCGCTTTCGTCGCAGTGCGCTCGGACGTGACCCGAGCTCGCTATCAGATCGAGGACGCGCTGCGCGAAGTCGAGGTGCAGGTCGAGCGGGAGGCCGCATGAGCCCGCGCCGCGCCGCCCGCAATCACTGCCTGTGCCGCCAGCACTACGCCCAGGCCATCTGCTACACGCGCCCGACGCTGCTGCAGCGCCTGCGCCGCACCGGCCGCGCGCTCGTCGCGTGGCTGCTGGGGAGCCGGCCGTGAAGCTGCGCCAACCCCGACCCGCATCACTGCCGCGCGTGCGCCGACTGCTGCGCACGGCCCGCTACCACGCTGCTTGCGTGCGCCTGCAAGGCGCGCGACTGCCGCGGCCTTTCTGACCCACCGACCTACGACCTACCTGACTTCAGAGAGGTAATGACATGAGTATCGCAACACTGATCCTCGGCGAGAGCGGCACAGGCAAGTCCACCAGCCTGCGCAATCTCGACCCCGCCAATACGCTGCTGATCCAAGCAGTCAAGAAGCCGCTGCCCTTCCGCTCCGCCGCCTGGACGCCCATCAGCAAAGAGAACCCCGAGGGCTCGGTGTTCGTCACCGACAAGAGCGAGACCATCGTGCAGGGAATGGCCCGCACTAAGCGGGATGTGATCGTCATCGACGATTTTCAGTACACGCTGGCCAACGAATTCATGCGCCGTGTGACCGACAAGGAGGTCGGCAACGCCGCCTTCCAGAAGTACAACGAGATCGCCCGCAGCGCATGGGACGTGTTGATGCAGGCATCGGCCCTGCCCGACCACAAGCGCGTCTACATCCTGAGCCACACGACGACCGACGACTTCGGGCAGACGAAGATCAAGACGATCGGCCGGCTGCTGGACGAGAAGATCGTCCTCGAGGGCCTGGTCACGATCGTACTGCGCTCCATGAAGCGCGACGGCTCGCATGTGTTCAGCACGCAGAACAGCGGGAGCGACACCACCAAGAGCCCGCTGGGGATGTTCGAGGACGCCTACATCCCCAACGACCTTGCCGCGGTCGACGACGCCATCTGCTCCTACTACGGCCTGACCGAGGCCGCCTGATTCCCCAGCCGGGCGCACCGCGCCCACTTCCCCCACTTCACGACGTAAAGGACGTACCGTGAGCCTGAAACTCGACACCAATCTCGCCAAGCAAGCCGACAACACCAACGCGAGCATCCGCGAATCCGGCAAGTATGTCGGCATCATCACCCGCGCCGAGCGCCTGGTCAGCCAGCAGGGCACCGAGGGCCTGGGGCTGTCGTTCAAGAGCAGCACCGGCCAGGCTGCCGACTATCTCGACATCTACACCCACAAGTCCAACGGCGAGGCTCTGAGCGGTGCCAAGACCGTGAACGCGATCCTCGCCTGCCTGAAGCTGCGCGGCGCCGAAGAAGGCGGGATCGTCTGCGAGAAGTGGGACGCCAACACCAAGAAGCGCGTGAACGTGCGCGTCGAGGGCTACCCCGACCTGATGGGCAAGAAGATCGGCCTGCTGCTCCAAAAAGAGCTGACGACCAGCATCAAGGACGGCAGCGACCGCGAGGGCGTGACGATCTATGCCGTCTTCAACGCGGAGACCGAGCTGACCGCTTCCGAGATTCTGGATGGCAAGCAAAGCCCCGAGCGCCTGCCGAAGATGGTCGAGGCTCTGATGGCGAACCCAGTGCGCGACCGCCGCGAGAAGAAGCCGGCGGGCCGCCCGGCAGCCCCGGCCCGCACGGGCTTCGACGACATGGACGACGACATTCCCTTCTGACGACCTGACCCCGGGCGGCACCGGCCGCCCGCATGGAGCCCCTATGACCGCACTCTATGTTTTGGCGCAGGAGCACCGCGCCGCAGCAGACAAGCTCGCCGCGCTGGATCTGGACGAGCAGACCCTCCTCGACACGCTGGAGTCCATGTCCGGCGAGCTGGAGGCAAAGGCCACCGCCACCGCCATGGTCGTGCGCAACCTCGAGGCGCTGGCCAGCGCGATCAAGGCCGCCGAGGCTGACATGGCCGAGCGCCGCAAAGCCGTCGAGCGTCGCGCCGAGCGGCTGCAGCAGTACCTACTGGACAACATGCTGCACGCCGGCATCAAGAAGATCGAGAGCCCGCACTTCGCACTGACGGTCAAAGCCAAGCCGCCCGCCGTCGTCATCAACGAGCCCGGCCTGATCCCGGTCCAGTACATGCGCCAGGCCGAGCCGCCCCCGCCTGCGCCGGACAAGAAAGCCATCGCCGAGGCGCTCAAGGCTGGCCAGGACGTGCCGGGCGCGCACCTGCAGGCAGGCCACAGACTGGAGATCAAGTGATGAGTGAGCAGGAATTCGAGGGCGCCATCGCGACGCTCGAGCAAGAGAACCGCCAACTCCGGGCGCGCAATGATCGGCTGGAAGCCGAGCGCGAGACGTGGCAGCGGCTGCTGGCTGAGTCCGTGCGCCTGGCGCGCGAGGACGGCGAGAACGCGCTGCGTGAGCGGGTGATCGAGGCGCTAAGGAGGCGGGCGTGAGCGACAAGAAGTATGCCGCCGGCACCGCTGAATGGCGCTACCCGGCAGCCGGCGACCAGGCCGCGCCGCTGGGCGTCGACCTGCTGCTGCTCACGGAAGGCGGCATCTGCATTCGCGGGATATGGCGGGCCGATGGCGGCTATCTGGCCTGGGCACCGTTCCCGAGCCGCGACAAGACGAAAGAGCGGCAGATCGCCGCAGGAGCGAGAGCATGAACACGAACCCGATTGAGAGCGTCAGCGCCTGGTGCGAGGGCGTTGGACACGGCCCGGAGACGCTGCCGCTGTACGTCGCACTAGTGGCGGAGGAGGCAGGAGAACTGCTCGACGAGCTGTCGATGAATGACGGGCTGGCGGAGAGCTACCGGCGCATGGCGTACATCGAGCTATGGTCCATGTCGGGCCATGCTCGCAAGACGGGCTGCGGCATGGAAGTGCACGACCGCGAGGCCCTGCTCGATGCCGCGCTCGACACGGCATGGGTCGCGCTGTGCCTGGCCCGCGCGCTGACGGGCGAGCGGCTGCCGGCAGCATGGGCGGAGCTGCACCGGAGCAACATCACGGACAAGCAGCAGGACGGCCAATTCGTGCGCGACGCCTCGGGCAAGATCCAGAAGCCCGCCACCTGGCGCGCACCGGACTTCGGGCGCTTTTTGCTTGAGGCGGTCGAGAGCGAGGGCGGGACGGTGGATTGATACATCGGGATCCGGAAATCCTGATATCAGGCAATCTGGATATCCCCCCATCAAACGCTCGCGCTTTCTCGCCATCCCTCTCTCAAGACAGCAGAATCGCTGCCACAACAGACGGAGAGAGGGATATGAAGACGATCGTCGTCTCCACACAGAAGGGGGGCGCCGGCAAGACGACCCTGTGCGCCAACCTCGGCGTGCTGGCGTCTCGCTGCGCCGAGACCTACATAATCGACACCGACCCTCAGGCCACGTTGTCGAAGTGGCACAAACGGCGCGAGGACGAAACGCTGAAGCGGGCCGACATGCCGTTCAGGCAGATTCCGGCCGCGCTGAAGGTGCTCGAGCGAGAGGGCGCCGGGTTCGTCTTCCTGGACACCCCGCCAACTGCGGCCGGCTCAAACGCCGAACTGTTCCGCCTAGCTGACCTCGTGCTGATCCCCGTGAAGCCCTCGCCGCTCGACGTGGAGGCGACGGTGCCGACCATCGAGGCGGCCAAGGCCGCGCGTCGGCCCTTCATGTTCGTCATCAACTCGGTCAAGCCGAACGTCGCCCTGACCGCCCAGACGGTCGCCACGCTGTCCGCGTTCGGGACGGTGCTGGACGTGTTCGTCGCCGATCGGACCGCCTACGCCGCCGCAATGGTCGACGGGCGCGCGGGCGTGGAGCTGATGCCCAAAGGGCCGCCCGCCAAAGAGATGGGCGCGCTGTGGGCAAGAATTCAAGATCGCCTGCAAGCCTGATCGCCAGCAATCCTGATATCAGAACATCAAGAGAGCAAGCTATGGCAGAAGCAAAGAAGATGGATCTCAGCCTGATGCAGAGCGCAGGGGACACGCCGCTGGCTGCGGGCGAGCCCCGCGCGCCGAGTCGACGCAAGCAGGTGCCGACCGAGCCGATCCTGCTGCGCCTCCCGCAGGGCATGGGCTACGAGATCCGGGTGCAGGCGGCAATCCACGAAAAGACGCAGAGCGACCTGATGGCCGAGGCGTGGGAGCTGTGGAAGGAAAAGCACGGGAAGACAACTCCGTGAAGCGCCGCGAGATCACGCCGCGCGTCGAGCGCCTCATCACAGCCGGGCTGGCGATCGGCGACGAGACGGCCCAGGACGCCGGATCCCTGGGCTTCCTGGCCCGTGCGGTCGTGCAGGCCACCCTGCCTCACAAGAAGGTCTCCGGAACCGAGTTCGTGCGGGTCAACGGTGACTACACGCTGCACATGCTCGCGCCGTCGAAGCCGGGCCTGCCCTACGGCACCGTGCCGCGGCTGCTGCTCGCCTGGCTGAGTTCCGAGGCCATCCGGACAAAGAGCCGGGATCTGGACCTCGGCCATAGCATGTCCGCGTTCATGGCGCAGATCGGCATGGCAGCGACGGGCGGCGCCAACGGCACCATCAACCGCTTCAAAGACCAGGCGAACCGGCTGTTCCGCTGCACCATCTCGGCCAGCTACAACGGGGAGCGCGGCGGCCAGGTGCTCGACGGCGAGGAAGGATTCCGGATCGCCGACAAGTCGCTGACGTGGTGGGATCCCAAGCACCCGCAGCAGGCGGCACTGTGGCAGTCCACAGTGAGGCTCTCGGAGGGCTTCTTCAACGAGATCATCCGTCACCCCGTCCCGGTCGATATGCGGGCCGTGGCGGCCCTTAAACGGTCCCCCTTGGCCCTGGACCTGTATTCGTGGCTGACGTACCGGGCGAGCTACGCCGAGCGCGCCAGCGTCATCCCCTGGGACAAGCTCGCGCTGCAGTTCGGCAGCGAGTACAAGGCGCTGCGCCAGTTCCGGGCCGCCTTCCTGGCCGAGCTGGAGAAGGTGCAGCTCGTCTATCCGGGCGCCCGCGCCGTCCCGGTGGAGGGTGGCCTCGAGGTCAGCCCAGCCCTCTCGCATGTCCCGCGTAAGCGGGGCAAGGCGTGAGGCGTCACCGTTTATGCGTACTGGTGGCGACAGCGGCGCGAGCGGTGGGCAAGCGCAGCTTGTCCACGGCGGCAGCCGCTCCACTACAGGATTCTTAGTACAGGTATTACAGGATCCTATATAGGAGCGTCACCGTTTATGCGTAACGCCGTCACCGTTCATGCGTGGACAACTCGCAGGCACGTCACCGTTTATGCGTGGACAAGTCCGGAGAGCCACAGCTCGATGTGGACAACTTCTGCGCATAAACGGTGACGCCTGCGCCACCCACCCCAGCCCGCCGCGCGCGGGCTTTTTTGCGCCTGCGCGGGTGAGCTTTCATAGGAGACCCACGCCACACAGAAGGGGTTGCGCGCCGTACAAAAACGCCGTACATTAGATCCCAAGGACGCAAAGGATCCCGATGAGCGAGCAGAAGAAGGGGGGGCGCAAGCCCTTGCCGCCCGAGCAAAAGCGCAGCGAGCGGTTCGAGATGCGGGTCACGCCCGCAGACAAGAACAAGATCGAGCGCAACGGGGGAGCCCCATGGGTCGAGTCGCTGGTGCGACGCGCGCGCGACAAGCCGCCACCAAAAACCGAGACCTGACAGGCAGTTAGCCGTTTTTGGCCGAGCAGCGGCCAGGATCGGCCGACGAATACGTACCTAAGATATTTAGCATTATCAGAGGCGGGGAGAGCGAGAAATGACAGCCACCGACGAAATCAAGACCGTGCATCGCGTGAGTCGAGATGCAGGCGACTACGTAGTTTCCTGCCCGCACTGCGGCCGAATCCTCGGCATCGAGGGCCAGGACCTGAGCGAGATCCAGGGCGAGCAGTACCAGCACCGCGCCTGCGGCGGCTGGTTCGAGGTGAGCGAGCGGGCGCGCTTCGTTCGCGAGCTGTGACGCCAACTGAGAAAGCCCCCCCAAACCGTTGTTTTCGACGGCCCCAAAAGCCGCCAGGAGAGAAAAGATGACCCAAGACGACGTAATCCGCCTGGCGCGCGAGGCCGGGCACCTGCTGCCGATGTACCGCACGCACATCGCGGACCTGCAGCGCTTTGCCGATCTGGTGGCGGCAGCCGAGCGCGAGGCGTGCGCGCAGGTGTGCGAGCGGCTCGGGCCGGTGCTGGCTGAGCGCTACGGCAGCGGTGCCGAGTGCATCAGCACGGCCGACGAATGCGCCGCTGAGATCCGTGCGCGCTGACGCACTCCAGAACGGCTCTTTTGTCAAATCACCAGGGAAATCAACGACATGCAGAACGAACCCACCACGACGCCCGAATGGGCAGCAGTTGACACGCCGCCAGCGGACCTGATCGCCGCAGTCATGCCGTGCGGCGCCGCCGTCACGAACGTGTGCGAGGCATATGAAGCGGGCAAGCGCGCCGCCGCCCCGCAGCCGGCAGTTGACACGCAATGGAAGCTGGTACCGGTCGAGCCGACGCCCGCGATGTCGGCGGCAGGCTTTCTCGTCAGCGAGCCCGAGCACGACCCGGCGGGCGTTTACCGCGCCATGCTCGCCGCCGCCCCGCAGCCGGCCGGCGACAACCTCGCCTGCAAATCCGTGCAGAAGCGGCTGGCCGTGCAGCAGCCGGCCGGTGAGGCGCTGGAGGTGGTGGCGCACGTGTTTTTGGTGGACGGCGAGGAACATCGGCTGCACCGCCACGAGCCGCTACCGTGCTCGAACGTCACCGACGTGCAGCCCCTGGTGCGCAAAGTCGACGCAGAGGCGCGCATCGCCGCGCTGCAGGCCGAGCTGGAGCAGCAGCGCAACGCCCTGCGGAATCTGATCTGGCGGGAGGACCCGGACGCGCCCGTCAGCCATGCGGACTACCCGACGCTGCTGGCCGAGGTGCGGCAGCACCTGGACGGGCGCATGGAGTCGATGAAAACGCTGCAGGCCGAGATCGAGCGGCTGCGCGCGGCGCTGGCTTACGTCATCGCTTGGGAGTTCCCGGCCACGGGCAAGTTTTGGGAGGACGATCCGAGCCGCCCGATGTCCTGGGCCGCGTGCCACGGCAGCAACGGCGAGCGCGAGCACATGCGCGAAGTCGCGCGCAAGGCGCTGCAGGGCTGACTTGCCGGAATCTCACATATGTCAACCCACCGCCTACCCCGCGCGCTGCAGCGCGTCAGCGTCCAGCAGGCGCAGCGCGTCGCTCGGGGCCTGGCCTGCGGCGCGCTGCGCGGCCAGCTCGATGCGGCTGCGTGCGATCTCGAAATACTCGGCCTCGCGCTCCATGCCGACAAAGCGCCGGCCGGTGTTCATCGCCGCCACGCCCGTGGTGCCGCTGCCCATGCAGTTGTCGAGCACCGTGTCGCCCGGGCAGGTGTAGGTGCGGATCAGGTACTCCATCAGCGCGACGGGCTTTTGCGTCGGATGCAGCCCCCGCTCCGAGGCGAACGCTTGAATGGACTTCGGGTAGCCCGTGTGGGTTTGGGTGTACGGCTTGCGCTTGCAGTGCCCGAGGCTGTTGCGCTCCGGCCGGTGCACCCGTCGATCACTCTCAGGGATCTCCCGCAGCCCTTGCGGGAAATACCGAGGCGACTCCGCGGAGAACACCAGGACATCCTCATGCACCTTCAGCGGCTGCAGCTTTGCCAACTGCGGATTGCTGGGCCGCTCCTTCTGCCAAACCCACTGATACCGAAACCCCTTGAGGTTGGAGACCACAAGCGCCGAGGTGAAGGGCTGAGAGGCTGTGAGCACGGCCGCCGCGCGCGGCTTGAGGACGCGCCGGTACTGTGCCCACAGCGGCTCGAACGGGATCACCGAGTCCCACTTGCACGCCGTGGTGCCGTAGGGCAGGTCGGCGGCGATCATGTCCACCGAGGCATCGGGCAGCGACTGCAGCAGATCGAGGCAGTCACCGTGCAGCAGAGTGAAAGATTCTTTCATTGGAATGCATTATCTCGCAATAATCTGCCAATGTGCAGGCCCGCCGGGCAAACCGTGCCTGACCCCCGCGTTCCGAAAACACGCATATGTCCACTACCCATACGGAGAACGCATGAAGATCAACATCAACGAGTACGTGCGCGTCAAGCTCACGGCGCACGGCCGGGCCGTGCATGCCGCCGACCACGCCCGGCGCTGGGCGCAGCACGGGCGCTCGATGCCCTACAACCCGCCCGAGGAGGACGCCGAGGGCTGGAGCCGCTGGCAGCTCTGGGCGCTGATGGAGGCGTTCGGGCCGCATGTGGGCCACGGCGCCCCGCTGTGCTTCGAGACGGAAATCGAGCTGCGCGACCGATGAAGACGTGACGAGCCACCAGACGATCCGCCGGATTGACGCGGCCCTGAGCAACTTCGGTGCCGCCCCGCAACCGGTTACGCGCGACTGACGACAACGAGAAATTACCGGGACAAACCCCCGATACGGGTGTTTCAGGTGGGCCGACCCCTTGCACAATGTCTGCATCATGCGTACATTAACCACATGGGCAGCGCACGGTGCGAGGCCCGCAACGGAGGAGAAAGTGATGACCTACCAGATCAACACGGAGAACACCGGCTTGGCAACGGACGCGCAGGCAAAAGAAGTCGCCCGCATCCTTTCCGAGAAGGGCTACGACGTGGCGTTCACGCGCGATTTCGGCCTCGTGAACCCGACCGAGAACTGCCCCTGCCCGGATGCTGAGTGGGAAGCCGCCCTGATCGCCGCCGACCAGGCATTCCCGGCCTAAGCGCCTGCCGCATCAACGTTCCCCGCCGCAGCGGGGATGAGACGAGGAGAGAGAGATGGCTTACTACAACGTCCCCACCACCGGCGCAGCCACCCAGGCCGAAGCCCTGCGCGAGTTCGCGCGCCGCAACACCCCGGAAGGCCGCACGAAGCTGACCCGGGACGAGCTGGAGGCCCTGCAGGGTCGGCTCGAGGGCGTGTGCTACGAGGGTGACGGCGGCTCGACCGTCTACCTGGCCTGGGCCGATCTTGACCGCGCCGACCTGGCGCTGATCGTCAAGTAAGCAGCCCCGAAGCCCCGCGACCGAGGAGAGACGAGATGAGCGACAGCCACACCATCGGAACCACCATTGCAATCAAGATCCCCCACGGCTGGGCGGAGGGCATGACCGTCGGCGTCAAGTTCGAGCGGGCTGTCGTCCTTGGTGGCGCGGTGGCGCTTACCCCGATCGATGCCAACGGGGAAACGCTCGACCGCTACGGCTGGCGCAGCATTGGCAGCCGGGACTTCGAGGCGCGCCCGCGCGAGCCGCAGGAAGAGGCAATTTGGGCACTGCAACTGCTGCGCTTCTGGGAGGGCCCATCTCCTGCGCAGCTGCAGCAGCAGGAGATCGCCATGCGGGACGTAGAGGCGCGCCGAGCACGGCGACGCGCCGAGCGTGGCGAGAAGGGCGACGAATGACCGCCAGGCAGACCGAGGCCGCCGAGCGCGGCCTTGCATTGATCGCAGCCGGCGTGCCGCTGCGCGAGGCGGCGCAGCGTGTGGGTGTGGCCCCATCGACACTGAGCCGGGCCAAGAAGCGCGCCGGGATGCCGGCGGGCCGCTCGGGTCGCCCGCCCGGGCCTGCGGCACCCTGAAGGCCGCAGCCTACTTCAATCGGTCAAGAATTTTAGGCAGGTCACCGTCGAAAACCACAAAATTAGCGGACCCAGCGCCGGCTGCACCGTTGTCGGCGTAGCGAATGCCCGAGAACCCCATGCCGCGCAGCAGATCCGAGGTTTTCGGACCGGCAAACTCGTAAGCTCCATCCCCATGATACTTGGCGGTCTCCCCCATCGCATCCATCAGCCGGCCGAACAAGTCGCGGCCCTTGGCCTCTTCGGGGTGCCTTGCCATCCGCGCCAGAGCCTCGCGGGCCTTCGCAGCGGCGTATGCGGCCTCATCCCCCGCGTCCGCCGCCACGCGAGCTGCAGCCATCGCCTCGCGCGCCATCATCTCGGCTGCCTTCTTGTCGGCCGGCAGCAGCGCCCGCGCGCCGGCCGGCTGCTGCGATAGCGGCGCATCCCAATCAAGCATCCTGCCGATGGCCTCGTCGGGAATGTCCACTTTGTAGGCGTAAGGCCCGCCCGACTGCGCCGCAACCGGATGCCGGCCGAACTGCTGGAAATACTGCCCGCCAGGGCCTGCAACGCGCTCGGACTCAGAGAAGTAGAGCCCCGTCCCGTAGCCGTTGAACCCCTCGCCGGTCTTGACCTTGGATGCGTCGAATCTGTCGAACTTGTGCGGCGAGGCGTGCCACACGACAGCGCCAGCCTGCGGGTGCATCTGCCGCGGCATAGCCGCATTCGCCATTGCCGCATCCTGCGCGCGTGACAGCGCCTGGCCGCCCTTGACCATCGCGCCCGGTACCGCTAGGCCCGCCGCCAGCTCTGCCAACGTGTTGCGCTGCGGGCTGACCATGCCCGCGCGCTCCATCTGCCTGCCGATCCACTCCGAGCCACCGACCGGCGCCTCCGATCTGTAGCCGAGCGGGCGCAGCGCCATCGAGGCGAGATCCACCGGGCCGCCGAGCAGCCCGGCCACCGCGCCGCGGTTGCCCGCGTCGAGCAGCCCGCGGCCGACATCGCGCCGGAACTGCGGGTCCGCCAGCGCGCCGGCCATGTGCTGCAGCTTGTTGCGGCCCTCGGCCAGCAGCCCCATCAGTGCGTTTTCCATCGCGTCTCGTCGTCAGTTTGTGAGGGCGTAACGGCCCGTAGGTTCGGGAAGCATCATTGCGTCAAATAACCCCGCGGAATCCGTCGCGCGATGTCAGCAGTACGCACATGCGGCCCGCCTCTGTCCACGTCGATCGGATCTCCACGATGCCCACCCACACCACCCCCC
>Ga0247717_1000021_pt1 | contig 40502 bp, 30 predicted proteins | sample 24E_NmetaG_FD_189047 | JGI IMG/M metagenome (GOLD analysis project Ga0247717, IMG submission 189047) | Soil microbial communities from hillslope of Landscape Evolution Observatory, University of Arizona, Oracle, AZ, United States - 2-4-E_N | ecosystem: Engineered > Artificial ecosystem >... | reverse complement strand
CGCGATGACGTCCTCGAGGAAGACGGGGGACGGGGCGGGCGAAGGCTTCGCGCGCGCCCCGCAGGCGGGGCAGAAGCTCATCCAGCCTTCGAGGCCCTGCCCGCACGACGCGCATGCCGCCATCCGGGCGTCCCAGGCGCGCCCACGACTTGAAGCTTGCCCGTCCGTGGGGCAAAACGTCAAACGACCTCCCGCGGGTGCGAGGCCGTGGACCGCGTCCTCGCGCGCCTCGCCGAGCGGGGCTTCCTCGAAGGCCCCCTCGCCGAAGCCTTCCGCGCGGTCGATCGGGCCGTCTTCGTGCCCGACCGCTTCGCGATGGTGCGCGGCCTCGACGTCCCGATGCCCATCCTTCCGACCCTCCCGACGCCGGTCGGGCCTTCCCCCCGCGCGCTCGCGCTCGCCTTCGCGGCGCTCGACGCCCGCCGCGGTCACCGCGTCCTCGTCGTCGGCCCCGACACGGGCTACGCCGCGGCCGTGCTCGCGACGCTCGTCGGACGCGAGGGCCGGGTGACGCTCGCGGAGCGCGACGGGGCGCTCGCGAGCGTCGCGCGGGCGAACCTCGCAAGCGCCGGGTTCCCCGTCGAGGTGGTCGCGGGAAGCGCGTCGGACGCGCGGTGGGAGCGGATTTTGTTCCTGCACGAGTCGCCCGCGCCGCCCGCGGCCGCCGTCGCGTCGCTTGCGGAGGGGGGCGCGCTCCTCGCGCCGCAGGTCGTCGACGGCGCGCGGCGCTGGATGCGCGTCGTGCGCGAAGGCGGGGCGACGGCCGAGCTTTTCCTCGAGGGGCTCGCGCCCGTTCCCGAACCCATGGGCGAGCCGAAGCCGTTCCTTGCGGGCGGAGCGTGGGACGCCGGCCGGCTTCTCGCGCTCGAAAGCGCGCTCGAGAGCGCCTGGACGAGGAAGGCGCGCACCGTCGAGGAGCTCGCGCTCAAGCGCGCCGTCGACGGAACCTGGTCGCCGGCGCGGTCCGCGGAAGGCGCCGCGAAGGGAACGTCGACGCCGGGGCCGACCGACGGCGCGACCGCCGATGCGTGGGCGTCGGCGCGCACGTGCTTCCATCTCGCCTACGTGCTCCAGGTCGCAGGCGACGTCGAGGCGGCCGAGGACGCCTACCGCGCGAGCCTCGAAGCGGCCCCGAGCGCGGAGGCCTGGACGTTCCTCGGGTGGGCCCTCAGCTTCTCGGGCCGCTTCGACGAGGCGATCGCGGCGTGCCGCCGCGCGCACGCGGTCGATCCGGGGTTCGGGAACCCCATGAACGACCTCGGCGCCTACCTCATCGAGGTCGGGCGGCCGCGCGAGGCGATCCCGTGGCTCGAGCGGGCGACGCGCGCCGAGCGCTCGACCTCGCGCGCCTTCCCGTGGACGAACCTCGGACGCGCGCGGTGGGCGCTCGGCGATCGCGCGGGGGCGCGCGACGCGCTCCGGCGCGCCCTTGCGGAAGACCCGGACCACGCGGTCGCGCGGGCGCTGCTCGAGCGGCTGGACGCCGGCGGCTCGCAACCTTGATGAAGCCCCCTGGAATACGAGAGGCCATGCCCCAGGAGCCCGCCGAGCCCCGCGTCTTCGAGACGGTCGACCCCGCCCCCGCCCTGAGCGAGCGCGACATCAAGACCATCGAGGCGACGCTCCTCGACACGACGCAGCCGATGTTCACGCGCATGCGCGCCATCTTCGCGCTGCGCGGCCTCGGCACCGAGGAGGCGACGCACGCGATCGGACGCTCGCTCCTCGCCGTCCACGACTCCGCGCTCCTGCGCCACGAGTGCGCGTACGTCCTCGGCCAGCTCCAGGACCCGGCGTCGCTCCCCTACCTCGAGCGCGCGCTCTTCGAGGACCGGGATTACATGGTCCGGCACGAGTCCGCCGAGGCGATGGGGAACCTCGGCACGGACGCGGTCGTCCCGAGCCTCGAGCGCGCCCGCCGCGAGGACGAGAACCTCGACGTCCGGATGAGCGCGGAGGTCGCGCTCGCGAACCTCGCGTTCCTCAAGACCGACGAGATGGAATACTGATTCAGCGCCGGCCGCGCGCGGGCGCGTGGCTCCGGCCCTGGGGTCGCCCGCCGCCCGATCGGCCGCGTCCGCCGCCTCCGCCGCGGCCGCGCTGCGCGTGGCCGCCGCGTCCGCCCGCCGCCTGGGACTCGTAGCCGCGCGCCGCGGGGCCCGCGTTCGCGACGTGCGCCGGAACGACCACGAGGGGGCCGGGGTCGTAGCGCTGCATCGGGATGCCCGACAGGCGCTCGATCGCGCGCACCTCGCCGTCGCCGCCCGGCGGGACGAGGAGGAACGCCCGGCCCGGCCGACCCGCGCGGCCCGTGCGGCCCGTGCGGTGGACGTAGTCGTCCGCCGTCGTCGGCATGTCGTACTGGATGACGTGCGTGAGCTCAGCGACGTCGATGCCGCGCGAGGCGACGTCGGTCGCAACGAGGATGTGCACCGAGCCCGAGCGGAAGCCGGCCATCACGCGGTCGCGCGCGGACTGGCTGAGGTTGCCCTGGAGCGCGTCGGCCTTGAGCCGCGCGGCCTGGAGCTTCGCGGCGATGCGCTTCGCCGTGTGCTTCGTTCGCGTGAAGACGACCGCGCGCTCGGGGCGCTCGCGCTCGAGGATCGTGAGCAGCGGCGCGAGGCCGTCGCCGCGGATGTCGACGCGGTACTGCTCCGTGAGCGGCGTCGCGAGGGGACCCTCCTCGGCCTTCACGGTCTCGGGCGCGCGGAGATACTTCTCCGCGAGCTTGCGGATCTCCGCCGGAAGCGTCGCGCTGAAAAGCGCGGTCTGGCGCTCCTTCGGGAGGTGCTTGAAGATGCGGTCGATGTCGTGGATGAAGCCCATGTCGAGCATGCGGTCGGCCTCGTCGAGGACGACGTGCCGCACGTTCGCGAGGCTGATCGTGCGCCGCTCGAGGAGGTCGAGGAGGCGGCCGGGGCACGCGACGACGCACGTGGCGTTGCCGCGCGGTCCGACCGCAGCCTCCTGCGCGCCGAAGCCGACGCCGCCGTAGATCGCGACCGCGCGAAACGGCGTGCCCTTGCCGAGGAGGTTCAGCTCCTCGACGATCTGGTTCGCGAGCTCGCGCGTGGGCGCGAGGACGAGGGACTGGACGCCGCGGCGCGCTTCGAGCGCCTCGACGAGGGGGATGCCGAAGGCCGCGGTCTTGCCGGTGCCGGTGCGGGCCTGGCCGATGACGTCCTCGCCCTGCAGGAGGAGCGGGATCGCCGCGTTCTGGATGGGCGTCGGATTCACGAATCCGCGCTCGGCGAGGGCCTTCAGCGTGCTGGTCTTGAGTGGGAAGCTCTGGAATGTGCTCATGGTGATCAGGTTTCCCTGCGCTCCGTCCGGCGCGGGAAGTGCGGGAGCGACCGATTGGAAAGAGTTCCGGCGCGGCGACGGGACCGCGCGGCGATCGCTCCGTGCGGGAGGAGGCGCCCTTGCTATTTAACATTCGGCCCTACCGGCCGGTGGGCGACAACGCCTGCGGAGCCGAAACCGGTGTCAAGGATGTCGGTCGCGCGCGGCGTACTGTTAAGGGGCCTCGGGCCCTCGTTGTCCCCGTGCTGATCGACGCCCACGTCCACCTCAACAACTACCACGAGGAATCCCGCCAGCCCACGATCGAGAATCTCCGCTCGCTCTTTGCGAAGATGGACGAATGGCGGGTCGACCACGCGGTGGTCATCACGTCGTACAAGCACGACGTGGACCGGCCGAGCGTCGAGGAGATCCTCGACGTCGCGGAGGAGAGCCCGCGCATCACGCTCGTCGAAGGCCTGCGCTGGCGCAGCGAGGAGAATCGCACCGATCTCTACGCGCTCGAGGGCCGCATCCGGGAGGGCCGCGTGAAGGGCATCAAGCTCTACCCCGGGTACGAACCCTACGGCATCACGGATCCGTCGCTCGAGTCGGTGTTCCGCCTCGCCGCGAAGCACAAGGTCCCGGTGATGATCCACACGGGCGACACGTACAGCAAGCGCGCGAAGCTGCGCCACGCCCACCCGCTTCTCGTCGACGACGTCGCCGTGGATTATCCCGACGTGAACTTCATCATGTGCCACCTGGGGAACCCGTGGTTCAAGGACACGGCCGAGGTGCTCTACAAGAACGACAACGTTTACGCGGACATCTCGGGCCTCGTCCTCGGCGAGTTCTCGAACGACTTCGAGCGGCACATGATCGCGGAGCTCAAGGAGATGATCCTCTTCATGGGCGACCCGGGACGTCAGCTCCTCTATGGAAGCGACTGGCCGCTCGTGAAGATGGGCCCCTACATCAAGTTCCTCGAAGCCCTCAAGCTCCCCGAGGAGACGATGGAGGCCATCCGCTGGAAGACGGCGGCGCGGCTCTTCAGGATCGACGTCTGAGCGCCGTCGCATTTTTCCCGCGGCCCGCGCTTGACGGCGCGTGCCCGTCAAGCGCGCGAAGCCCGCGCCGAAGGAGCCGACCCGGCCCCGCGCGAAGGCCGCGGCGGCGAAGCCGACACGGACGCGCGCGAAGGCCGCGTCGAAGCCCGCAAGCGCGGAGCGCGCCGCGAAGGCCGCGAAGCCGACGCGCGCGAAGCCGCGCATCGCCGAGGCGCCCGGGAAACCCGCCGAGAAGGCCCCGGGCAAGCAGAACCACCACCGCCGCCTCTTCGCGCTCGACGTGTACGAGGCGAACAAGAACGAGATCAAGGCGCCCTTCAAGGCGCTCGGGATGAAGTGGCAGTACCTGGGCCCCGGCAAGGGCCGCTACGCGAAGGAGGGCGTCCAGGCCTTCGTCCAGTTCAAGGACGAGGGCGCCGACTTTTCCGTGTGGGGCCCGGACGCCGAGGCGGTCGCGATCATCCTTGCCGCGTGGAAGCCGCTCGGGTCGGACGCCGCCGAGGCGGCGGCCGCCGCCACCGAGGCCGAGGCCGAGGCGGCCGAGAGCGAAGCCATGCGGCTCTGGCGTCTTGCGAAGCCCGTCCCGCGGCCGGGCGAGCCCGAAGGGTTCTACCGCCGCCGCCTCGCCGAGTGGGACGCGCGTCGCCCCGCTTGAGGGGCGGGTTCAAGAAGGGTCCGAAGCATGTGAGCGGGATGCCCCCCTCGCTCGCGAAGGTGGATTTCGAAGCCCTCGTCGCGGCCTACGATCCCGAAAGCCGGGACACGTTCGTGAGCCTCTACCTCGACCTCACCGACGACCGCCGCGACGCGGCCGTCGAGCGCCGAGCCCGCGAGGTGCGCGCCGCGCTCGCGGAGGGCGAAGGCGACGTCGAGGCCTTCGACCGCGCGCTCGCCGAAGCCGCGCGCCTCGCGAAAAAGACCGCCTCCGCGGCCGGCGCGCGGGGCGTCGCCGCGTTCGCGTCTCCCGCGCACGGCTTCGGGCGCGCGTTCGCGCTCGCGGCCCCGGTCGAGAATCGCGTCGTCCTCGACTCGAGCCCCTACGTGCGCCCCCTCGCGCGGCACGTGGACGAGCACGAAGCGTTCGTCCTCGTGCTCATCGACGGCGAGCACGGCGTCGTCTACCTCGTGGACGAGGGCATCCCGGACCTCGCGGGGCGTTCGAGGATGTCGCTCATCGGCCGCCACAAGAAGGGCGGCATGAGCCAGATGCGCTACCAGCGCCACCGGCAGGGGCGCGTCGAGAAATTCTACGCCGAGATCGCGGGCCACGTCGACCGCCTCGTCGAGGGCGGCGAGGCAAGCCGGGTGTTCGTCGCGGGACCCGGCCAGGCCAAGCGGCAGTTCGTCGACCATCTCGGCGCGAAGGCGCGCGAAGGCCTCCTTGCGGTCGAGGACGTGGACTTCAAGGGCGCGACCGCCGACGACGTGCTTCTCAAGCGCTTCATGGATCTCGCAAGGCGCGAGGAGGCCGAGGCCTCCGCGGAAGCCGTCCGCATGCTCGCGGGCGCCTTCGCGCGCGGCGACCTCACGGCGGGCGGCGGTCTCGAGACGGCGCGGGCCGCGCGCGACGGACGCGTGGACCTCCTCGTCGTCGAGAAGGACCACACGGTCCCGGGCGGGAAGTGCGAAACCCACCAGAGCTATTTCCCTCCGGGCGAACGGTGCGCATGCGGGTCCGAGGGCACGAAGGTCGATCTCGCGAACGAGGCGATCGAGGGCGTCCTCCGCACCGAGGGGTCGGTCGAGTTCGTCAAGCGCGGCCACCCGATCCTCCGCGAAATCGACGGGCTCGGCGCCCTCCTGCGTTGGTAGCGTATAGACGAAGCCGCTATCCGCCGCGATGGCCCTCGCGAAGGCCATGCCGATCATGCCGAACGCGGTCGAACGCGCCGCATTCCTGCGCCTCCACCTCGCGCCCGGGCCGCTCCTCGAGATCTTGAACGCCCTCTCCTTCCGCGTCGTCCTCGCGGGCGTGAAGCTTGGGATCTTCGATGCGCTCGCGAAGGGCCCCGCGACGGCCGACGCCGTCGCGGCGGCGATCGGCGCGGACGCCCGCGCGACGCGCATCACGCTCGACGCCCTCGAACCGCTCGGGTACGTCAAGCGCGACGGACGCGGCCTCTACCGCAACACGGCGATGACCTCGAAATGGCTCGTGCGCGACGCCGGCCTCAGCTTCGCCGCGGGCTTCGAATTCTGGGAGGAGGGCTTCTTCACCTTCTGGCGCGACCTCGAGACCTCGATCCGGGCGGGCAAGCCCGCCGTGGACTTCTACGCGTGGATCGCGTCGAAGCCCGACGTCTCCGCGCGCTTCCAGGCGTGGATGACCGCCATCGCGGCGCTGGGGGCAAGCGAGGTCGTGGCGAAGGTCCCGATCCCGGCGGGCGCGAAATCGCTCATCGACGTCGGTGGGGGTCACGCGAGCTACGCGATCGCGTTCGCCCGCGCCCACCCAAGCCTCAACGCGACCGTGGTGGACGCGCCGCACGCTCTCGCCTACGCGGCGAAGAACGTCGACGAGGCGGGCCTCGCGTCGCGGATCGCGCTCGCGCCGGGCGACTTCTGGACGACGGACCTCGGACGCGACCACGACGTCGCGCTGCTTTTCAACGTCGTGCACGGAATGGAGGTCGCGGACATGCGCGCGCTCGTCCGGCGGACCGCCGACGCCCTCGCGCCCGGCGGACGGCTCGTCGTCATGGAGCAGCTCGAGGGCGCGGTCGGGGGATCGGCGCCGAAGGCCGCGACGCGCCTCATGAGCCTGAATTATCTGCACATGATCGGCGGCGTGGTCCACCGTTACGAGGATGTGGCCCGGGCGCTCGGGGACGCCGGCCTCGCGAAGCCGCGACGGACCAAGCTCCTCCGCACGCCCGGCACGAGCCTCGTCATCGCGACCAAGCCCTGACGCATCAGGCACGCCGATGGGTCATCTTCAAGCGCATCGACGACCCCCCAGGCAGTCGTGTCGCTCGGGACGCGCCTCGAGAAGCTCTTGGAGGACGTCCGCTCGAGCCTCTGGTTCGTCCCGAGCCTGATGACGATCGCGTCCTTCGTGCTGAGCCTCGTCGCCCTGCGCCTCGACCTCGACCATCAGTTCCCGGACGACGCGTGGTACATCTTCTCGGGCGGACCCGCCGGCGCGGGTAGCGTCCTCTCGACGATCGCGGGATCCATGATCGGCGTCACGGGCGTCACCTTCTCCATCACGGTCGTCGCCCTTTCGCTCGCGTCGCAGCAGTTCGGACCGAGGCTCCTGCGCAACTTCATGAGCGACCGGAGCGTCCAGATCGTCCTTGGGACGTTCATCGCGACGTTCGTCTTCTGCCTTCTCGGCCTCCAGGCGATCGATCGCACGGCGGAGCTCAACCAGGTGCCGCGCCTCTCGGTCTCGATCGGCTTCGGACTCGCCCTCGCGAGCCTTGCCGTCCTCATCTACTTCATCCACCACATCACACGGTCGATCCAGGCGGAGACGGTGCTTGCGAACGTCTCGAACGAGATGCACCAGGCGATGGACAAGCTGTATCCGGCGACGCTCGGGGAAGCGGGCCCCGAGGACGAGCGGGAGGTCGCGATTCCGCCCTTCGAGGCGGAGGGTTTCACGGTCCGGTCGAGGCACAGCGGCTACCTCCAGGCGATCGACGAGGACGAGGTGATGGAGCTCGCCGTCAAGCACGACCTCGTGCTCGAGATCGCGAAACATCCCGGCGAGTTCGTCGCGCACGGCGCGCCCGTCCTCCGGGCCTGGCCGGGCTCGCGCGTCGACGAGCGGCTCGGGAAGCGTCTCGAGGGCATCTTCGTCGTCGGCTCCCGCAAGACGCCCCAGCAGGATCTGGCCTTCGTCTTCGAGCAGCTCGTGGAGGTCGCGGTCCGCGCGCTTTCGCCGGGGGTGAACGATCCCTACACGGCCGTCTCGGCGATCGACCGCCTCGGGGACGGGCTCGCGCATCTCGCTTGCCGCCGTCTGCCGTCGCCCCACCGCGAGGACGAAACGGGCTCGCTGCGCCTCGTGGTTTCCCGAATGACCTTCGAAGCCGTCGTCGACCTGTCCCTGAATCCGTTGCGGCGGCATGGCGCGACGGACGTCGCGGTCGCGCATCGCCTGCTCGTGCGGCTCGGAGACCTCGCGGGATCGATGCGGACGGGCGACCGCCGGGTGCGGCATCTCGCGGATCACGCCGCGCGGGTGCATCTCGAGGCCGCGGCCGAGGTGCAGGCGCGCGCGGATCGCGACCTGCTCGACAGCGCCCACCGACGCGTGGTCGCGATCGCCGCCGAGCGCATGGCCGAGCGCGCCGAGCGATAGAGGCTCCCCCGGGAAATTATAAGATCGGGTCGTGCTATCGCGGCGGCGGCAGGTGGCAGGCCCCCATGCAGATTCAGGTTGGACCTTCTGATTCGGCCCGATGGATTCTTCCCGCGCTCCTCGGCGTTCTCGCCGCGGGCGCGTTCGTCGCCATCGTGGCCGACGAGGCCGAGGCGACGCACTTCCGAGCCGGCACGCTGACCGCAACGCCCACGGGGAACGGGCGCGAAATCCTCGTCGAAGGAACGCTCACGTTCCGGCGGGACTACGCCTATTTCTCCCCGGTCAACCCGACGGTGGGCATGGTCACCCGCGTGTCCGACGACACGATCCGGGTCGAAGGCTCCAATATGTGGACGTATCTCTACATCCGGGTCGAATCCTCCGACCCCGCAGCCAACGTCCTCACGGGGCGCATCGTGGCTTCTCAAGGCGCCTCCCTCCGGTTCGCGCTCCCGAGCGACACCCTGAACGGCGCCCCGTGGAAGATCTCGATGACGGACTGCTGCCGCATCAGCAAGGCTTCGCCGCTCTGGCATCTGAACAACTTCGACGCCTCCTACCGTCTCGAGGCCGAGATCGCGTTCCCGGTCAATCAGCCCGATTCGCCCGCCCGCAGCCTGCTGCCGCAGATCGTCTCGTGCGTCCGGCCCGTCTGCTCCTTCAAGATTCCCGTCACGGACGCGCAAGGTCATCTGACGAGCTTCCGGCTCGCGGACGCGTCGGAGATGGGCCCCTACATCCCCGGGTCGGCCGGGGGGCCCGCGGCCGTCCAGCCGAGCGCGGGCGGATTGAGCGCCGAGGTCGGCGCTTCGAACGGCGTCTACACGTGGAACGCCTCCAGGGCGCCCGTGGACTACACGAAGGGGCACAACCTCTATTCGACCCAGGTCATCGTCTCGTCGACGCGCTTCGAAACTCCCGTCGACTTCTTCATCGAGCTCGTGGACTCCGCGGACCTCCTCCCGCGCTTCGTCAGTCCGAGTCCTTGCGGCGCCCAGGTCACGCTCGTCGCCGGCCAGGCGCACAGCATGCCGATCCGCGCGGTGGCCTCGCAGGCGAACCCGTCGAGCCCGGTGCGGCTCGCGCACGTGGGCCTGCCTTCCGGCGCGACTTTCCAGGTCGACCCCGCTTCGACGACAACGAACGGCGTCTTCACGTGGACGCCGAACCTCGCGCAGGTCGGAACCTACCTCGTCGTCTTCACCGCGGTCAACACGGCCCAGTACTGGGCTCCCTTCTGCGCCGTCGAGTTGGTCGTCACGCCGTCGAATGCGCCCATCGCGAAGTTCTCGATGGACAGGCCCCCCGTCGTGGGCATCCCCGTGAACTTCACGGACGAAAGCTTCGACCACGACGGCACCGTCGTGTCCCGGCAGTGGAACTTCGGCGACGGCACGGTCCTCACCACGACGGCGACGTGGGTGCACCACACCTACGCCACCGAGGGTCCCGTCTCCGTGCAGCTCCTCGTCGCCGACAACACGGGCGTCACGGGCCGCACGCTCGTGGACCTTTCCGTCGGGCCGAACGCCCCGCCCCTCGCGGGCCTGGCGGCCGACCGCGTCCACGTGCGCTCGGGCGTCCCCGTCGAGTTCCGCGACCAGAGCGTCGATCCGGAAGGCGTGCCCCTTCACCGCACGTTCGTCTTCGGCGACGGCACGATGCTCTCCGCGGCCGACGCCGTCGTGACGCATGCGTTCGCGGCCGACGGGCTCTACACGGTCCGCCTCGCCGTCTCGGACGGCTACAATCCGATCCAGGAGGCGACCCTCGAAGTGCAGGTCGACAGCGTCGCGCCCGTCGTCGCGATCGACGCCGTCTGTCCCGCGGGCGGAGGCGGGTACTGCCGCGAGCCCGTGTCGTACGCGATGACGGCCACGGACCCCAACCTCGATACGAGCGCCCTCGCGTGCAGCGTCGGCGCCGCCCTTGCGATGTGCGAGGGAACGCTCGCCTCGAGCGGAGCCTACCTCCTCGCCGTGGTCGCCCGCGACCTTGCCGGGAACGAGGCCCTCGAGCAACTCACGGTCCACGTCGATCGCGAAGCGCCGCTTCTCGACCTCGACCTCGGGTACGGGCCCTTCGAGGCGACCGGTCCCGAAGGATTCCTCCCCGCGTGGTCGTTCGACGCGACCGACCACTTCCCGGGCTCGCATTCGAGCGGACTGGAATCCGCCGCCTGCGATCACCCGGCCGCGACGCCGTTTCCGATCGGCACGACGCTCGTGACCTGCCACGCGACGGACCGCGCCGGAAACGCGGCGTCGGTCGATCGCGCGGTCACCGTCCAGGACACGACCGCGCCCGGTTGGACGTACGTCCCCGAGCAGACGTACGAGCTCGACCGCCCCGGCGCGATGCCCGTCACCTTCGCGACGCCGACGGCGCACGACCTCGTCTCGGGTCCGCGGGGCGTGGTCTGCGATCACGCGCCGGGCGCTTTCTTCGGCCTGGGCGACCACGTCGTGACGTGCGAAGCGGAGCCCGACGCGGCCGGCAACGTCGCGCCGACGGCGACGGTCCTCGTCCGCGTGGTCGACACTACGCCGCCCGTCATCGACGCGGCCAGCGACGTCGTCCTCGAAGCCGAGGGGCCGGACGGCGCGATCGCCGCCTACGATGCGCCGCTTGCGCGCGACGCGGCGACGGGCGTCTGGGACGCGACGTGCGCGCCCGCGGCGGGCGCCCGCTTCGCTCTCGGCGCGACGACCGTCACGTGCACGGCCAGCGACGGGGTCGGGCTCGATGCGGACCCGGTGACGTTCACGGTGACCGTCGTCGACCGCACGCCCCCGGCGATCGCCTTCGCGCCCGACCTCGTCGTGGAAGCGACCGGGCCCGACGGCGCCCTGGTCGCGTACGACGCGCCCTCGACGAGCGATGCGGTGGACGGCGAAGGCGTCGCCTCCTGCGGCCCCGCCTCCGGGTCGGTGTTCGCGCTCGGGACGACCGCGGTCACGTGCGCCGCGAGCGATGCGGCGGGCAACGCGGCCACGTCCTCATTCGAGGTCCGGGTCGAGGACACGACGGCCCCGGCGATCGGAGCCCTCGATGACCTCGTCGTGGAGGCCTCCGGCTCCGACGGCGCCGTCGTCCTGTTCGACGCCCCCTGGACGGACGACGCGGTGGACGGCGCAGGCGTCGCCACGTGCGCGCCCGCCTCCGGCTCGACGTTCCCGGTCGGAGCGACGACCGTCACGTGCACCGCGACGGACGCCGCGGGGAACGCCGCCACGTCCTCCTTCGTCGTCGAAGTCCTCGACGGCGTGGGTCCCGTGGTGACGACCCCCGGCGACATCGTGGTGGTGACCGCCTCGACGCTCGGGCGTCACGTCTCGTACGGCGCCGCGTCCGCGCACGACGCGGTCGACGGCGACGTTCCGGTGACGTGCTCGCCGGCCTCGGGATCGCTCTTCCCCGTCGGTTTCACGACCGTGGCGTGCCGCGCGACGGACGCCGCGGGCAACGTCGGCGAGGGGACGTTCACCGTGCAGGTGCGCTACGACTGGTCGGGTTTCCTCCCGCCCGTCGTGGACGGCAAGTCCTACAACAAGGGTTCGACGATCCCGTTCAAGTTCCGCCTCGCGAACGAGAGCGCGGCCGCAAGCGGCCTCGAAGCCCACCTCTTCGCGGCGCCCGTGGTGAACGGCGTCGTCGGCGCGGAATCCCCGGCGCCGGGCGACGGGTCGAAGGTCGCGGGCGCGCCCGCCCACCGGTTCCGCTTCGTGGATCCCACGAGCTCGGATCCCGCAAGCCACCACCTGAACGTCGACACGAAGAAGCTCGCCGCGGGCACGTGGCGCTTCCGCGCCGACCTCGGCGACGGCGAGAACCGATTCGTGACCCTCGTGATCCGGTGAGGGCGCACGGCCGCCGCCCGAGCGGGCGGCGGCCGCCCGTCGGCCCGACCGGCGAAGCCTCAAGCACGCCGGGTTCCGATGATGGGCATGGCGACGGACGCGACGTACCCGAAGACGCCCGTCGGAGCGGTGGAGGTCAAGACGCTTCCGCCCGCCCTCGCGTACGAGGCGCGCGGCAAGGAGGACGCCTGGCGGGACCGCGACGACATGTTCTACCGGGACTTCGCGTTCCTACACGAGAACGAGCTCGCGATGACGACGCCGGTCGAGGTGGAGGTCGAGCGTCCGCGCATGCGCTTCTTCGTTCCGCGCGAGGACGAGACGCGCGTCCTCAAGACCGTCGACGGCGTCGACCTCCACCCGGTCGAAAGCCGAGAGGTCATCGCGACCGGCCTTCGCGGCAACTACTCCCCCCGGAACTTCGAGCGCGGCAGGGCGCGCATCGAGGCGTGGCTGGCCGAGCACCCGGAATACCGCCCCACGGGTCCCGCCTACGCGGTCTACTGGAATGCGCCCCTCACGCCCCCGTTCATCAAGCGGAGCGAGGTGCACGTCCCGGTGGAGCGCGTCGGGGCGGGTCCGGCCCGCGCTTGAGGCGACCGGCGGGGGAAAAGCCCAAGAGCCGCGAGGCTTCCTCGAAGGTGGGAGGCCCACCGTGAAAGCCCTCGCCGTCCTCGTCGTCCTCGCCCTTGTCGCGGGCGGGGCCCTCGCCGCGTCCCGCGCCTCGCTCACCCTCGCGCCCGAAGCCGACGAGGCGAACCGCCTCGCGCTCGACGCGACCGGACAGAAGAACTGCGTGCCCGAGGCCCTCGGCCGATCCGAGGATCCCGTGAATTGTCCGATGACGGCGACGGGTTTCAGCTCGCCGCTCGTCGGCATCCGCCTCCTCGACGCGTTCCCGGGGCACTTCGGCGTGAACCCCTGGGAGAACGTGGCGAACGCCCAGGGGCCGGGCGCGACCGAGACCCACCAGGGCTTCCATTCCTACGCCCGCTCCTCGCGCGGCGCGCTGCCCGACCTCGTGTACCCCGGCTGGACGACCTTCATCGCGCTCTACGGCGCGTGGGACGACCTCGACGGCGACGGGCTGGTGGATTGGATCCGCAACGCCTCCGCATCGGCGCCCGCGGGCAACGAGTGGGCGAGCCACCGCGGCGGCGATCTCGTCTCCTACATCTCGCCCGGCAGCCATCCCACGCTCCTGTCGGAGGCGCGGCCGCACGACACCGAGCCCGACCTCGCGTACGCGTACGACGCGTGGGGTTACACGTCGATCGGCCCGACGATCTACCTCGACGGAACGCTCCTCACGACGTACGAGGTGGACACGGTGTCGCGCCCGGTCTTCGCCCCGGGACCGCACGGTCGGCCCTTCACGCCGCGCGCCGACAGTCTGGTCGACCTCGACCGCTACGCGGCCCTCGCCCCCGGGCCCGTGGAGGCGGTGTACGGCGTCACCGCGGGACCGTTCATGGAGCGCTTCGGCAGCCCGAACTCGGGCACCGTGTTCGAGGACGGGGAGCGGGTCGGGTTCCCCTCCGCGGAAGGCACGCTCGTCGCGCCCGTCGCGCGCGCCGCCTTCGACCGTCTCTACGCAGGGGACCTGCGCGAATGGGCAGCGGGAAGCGGCTCGTCCGCCGAAGGCCGGCACGACGCGTACAAGAACGCCTTCCTCGCCTGGGCGGACCTCCGGCTCGAGCAGCGCGTCCTCGACACGAACGTGGGCCTCGGCTACCAGCGTTTCGCGACCCCGCTCGTGGGCCGCGCCGACGACGGGTCCGCGGCCACGGTTCCCACGCTCCTTGCGACGCGCGTCCACACGGGGCTCTGGCGCGACCTCAACGGGGACGGTTTCGTCGGGTTCGCCTCGACCCCAGATCCCTACGAAGGCGGATCGCGCCCCGACCCCGACGACTACCAGAACCCTCGCGGCGAGTTCTTCCCGATCCCCGTCGGCGCCCCGGGGGCCGCTTCCTCGATCGTGAGGGTCACGCTCGTGCCGTCGCCCGACTGGGGGGAAGCCGGCGCGTTCGTCACGAACAACGGAGTCCCCGCCATGACCGGAAGCGGCGGCCTCGTGTGCCCCCCCGAGGAGCTCCAGATCCGCTCTTGCGTCGACGGGCCGTCGCGCTGGCACGTGACGGGCGCGACGCCGATCACGCTCACGGTCTTCAGCGGCTCGTCCGGAACCTTCGGTTCGTACAACCACGCCCACGAGATCCTCCTCCCCGCCGGCACGGACGGCTTCTCGATCCGCGCATGCCTTGCGCCCGAGACGATCGCATGGTCGCACGGCGGCGAGCCCCACGAGGAGACGGTTTGGGACTGCGACACGCTCGCGCCGCTCGGCGGCTTCACGCTCTGAGGTAGGTCTGCCCGCGAGCCCACGCGGTCCCGTCGCGCGCGAGGGCCGCCGCGATGGCCGCCTTGGCCTCCTCGAGGTCGAGCGCGCCCGCGCGATACCGCTCGACGGCGCGCGCGAGCGCCCGCCGCGTCGGGGGGTCCCCGACGTGCCCCGCGAGGTGGGCGAGCGCATTCGCGTGGCGTCCCCGGCTCGCGGGCGCGGCGAGGGCGGCCGCGAGCCGCTCGCCGTACGCTTCGAAGGCCCCTGCGGCAGCCAGGCGACCGAGCGCGCGGGCCCCCTCGACGTCGCGGGCGAGAAGGTCCGTCTTGACGCAGGCGTGGAAGGCCTGCATCGCAGCCTTCGTCCGCGGGACCTCGCGCCACAGGGCGCTGAGCGACGGCGCGTCCATGGAACCGGGTGAGTCCGCTTGCGGTATAACGCCCGTCCCCGCCCGCGCCGTGATAGAGGTTCGCTCTAGGTCGGAGCTTCGGAACGTTGAATCCCTGTCCGGCCACAAGCGACGTGCCCCGCAGGGTCCCGTTGACAGGACGGGGTGCGGGTCCCCACCCCGGGACCCGTTTTGGAGGCAGGCACGATGTCGGCAGGTCAGGTCAACCCCAGAGAGTTTACCCTTTCGATTGGTCACGGCGCGCGGTTCCTCGCGCTCATCGGATTCGCGGCGTTCCTGGCGGTCGTCGCCTTGACCGCGGTCGCCGGGGAGGCCGAAGCCACGCATTTCCGCGGCGGGACGCTCTCCTGGAAACACGGCGACGAGCCGCGCGAAGTCATTTTCGAAGGGCGATTCTCCTGGCGCTGGAACTATCCCACCTTCGAGCCGCGCAACCCCCAGGTCGGCGACCTCGTGCGCCTCAACTGGGAGTTCCTCCGCTTCGGGGACGGGAAGACCGCCGAGCAGCTCTACCTCCTCGTCGAGAGCGTGAACCCCTCCGCGAACGTCATGACGGGCAAGCTCGTCTGGAGCGGCGGCCGCGAGATCACGCACGTCTACAAGACCGAGACGAACAACGGCAAGCCCTGGGTCGTCACGTACGACGAGTGCTGCCGCCTCGGGGCGATGAACAACAACCGCCACATCAACAATCCCGACGCGAACTACCGCTTGAACGTCGTCGTCGACCTTGCCGGCCCCACGGAGAACGACTCGCCCCGGACGCTCGTGCCGCCGATCGTTCCCTGCGTCATGCCCGGCCCGTGCGTCTTCCGCATCCCCGCGACCGACGTCGAGGGCGACCTCCTCCACTTCACGATGGCCCTTCCCGACGAGGCCGGCCCCGCCTCGGCGACGACCCCAGCGTTCGCGCAGCCCGTCGCCCCGGGCCTCGCGCCCGCCGCGGTCGGACTCGCGAACGGCCTGTACTTCTGGAACCCGGCCGGGATCTCGCTCCTCCCCGACGTCCACAACCTCTACTCGACCCAGGTCCACGTGTCGGACGGCCGCAACAAGGTCCCGACGGACTTCTTCATCGAACTCCTGCCTCCGGGCTCGCCCATCCCGGCTTTCAGCGCGGGCCCGTGCGGGAAGCAGCGCGTGATCCGCGCCGGCAGCGCCGAGAGCTTCGACGTCAGCGCCTCCTCCCCCGTCCAGAACCGCCACGTGTACCTCAACCACCTCGGCCTTCCCGCGGGGGCCGCGTTCCCGCTCCCCGCCGGGGCGAATGCCGTCTCGTCCACGTTCACGTGGACGCCTGCGGCCGCGCAGGTCGGCACCTACCTCGTGGTGTTCACGATCGGAGACTCGTCCGGCTACTTCGGCCACTTCTGCGCGGTCGAGGTCGTCGTCGTCGACACCGCGGCGCCCATCGCCGACTTCTCGCCGGGCACGCCGGATCCGACCCGGGGCCAGGCCGTCCTCTTCACGGACCTCAGCACGGATCCCGACGGCGAGGTCGTGGCATGGTCGTGGCACTTCGGCGACGGAGCGACGAGCATCCTCCAGCACCCGGTCCACGTCTACACCGCGCCGGGCACGTACAGCGTCCAACTCGTCGTGACGGACAACACCGGCATCTCGAGCCGCGTCACGAAGGACCTCGTCGTGAGCTTGAACACGCCGCCTGTCGCCTCCTTCACGGCGGACCCGACCTACAGCCCGATCGGCGGTTCGGTCCAGTTCACGGACACGAGCGTCGACGCCGAGGGGCCCATCGCGCAGCGCGCGTGGAGCTTCGGCGACGGGTCGGGCTCCACGCTCGCGAACCCGGTCCACGCCTACGCCGCCGAAGGCGTCTACACGGTCACGCTGACGGTCTTCGACGCGGGCGGTCTTTCGGACACGACGACCCGGATCGTTTACGTCGACGGCGCGCCCCCGACGGTCGCGATCGCCTTCACGTGCGCGGCCTGGAGCGCGACGAGCGCCGAGTGGTGCCTCGCGCCCATCGCCGACTACGCGGGAACGGCGAGCGACACGCTCGGTCTCGCGCACGACCCGCTCTGCACGGCCAACGGCCCCGAGGCGCCCTGCACGGGCACCGTCGCGGGCGATGGTCAGCACGTCGCCACCATCACGGCGCGCGACTTCGCGGGCCACGTCGCGACGGCGACCGCGACGATCGGCATCGACACGACGCCCCCGACGGTCGTCGTCCCCGCGGACCTCGTCCTCGAGGCGACCGGTCCCGACGGCGCTGTCGCGACCTTCGTCGTCGACGCGGCGGATGCGACGAGCGGCCTTGCGTCGTTCGTCTGCGATGCGGACTCCGGCGAGGTCTTCCCGCTCGGCGCGACGACGGTGACGTGCGTCGCGACCGACGTCGCGGGTCACACGACCACCGGAACCTTCTCGATCCTCGTCCAAGACACGACGCCCCCGGCAATCACCGTCCCCGCGACGATCGTGCTCGAGGCCACGGGCCCCTCCGGCGCGGTCGCGACCTTCGAGGCGACCGCGACCGACGTCGCCACGGGCGTCGCGAGCCTCGGCTGCGAAGCGCCGTCCGGCTCGACCTTCCCGCTTGGCGCGTCGACCGTGGTCTGCACGGCGACGGACGGCGCGGGCAACGTCGGCGCGGCCGCGTTCGGGATCCTCGTGCGCGACACGACGCCGCCCGTCGTGACGCCGCCCGCGAACCTCGCCGCGTACGCGACGACCGCCGGCGGCGCCTACGTCACGTACGGCCCCGTCCCCTCCAACGATCTCGTGGACGGCGCCGGCACCGCGACGTGCGCGCCCGCTTCGGGCTCCCTCTTCCCGCTCGGCACCACGGTCGTCACGTGCAGCGCCACCGACCGAGCGGGCAACACGGGGACGGCCACCTTCGAGGTGAGCGTCACGTTCGACTGGTTCCACTTCCGCCCGCCCGTGATGGAGGGCCACGCGTTCAACCAGGGCGCCCAGATGCCCGTGAAGTTCTGCCTCGCGGGCGCAAGCTCGGTCGTGAACGACGCGGTCGCGCGGCTCTACCTCGCGCCCGTCGCGAACGGCGTCGTCGGAACGTGGATCGCCGCCCCCGGCGACGGCCTCAAGCATTCGAGCGAAGCCCACCGGTTCCGGATGCCCTTCGAGGGCCACGGGCAGGGCATGAGCACGGGCTGCGGCCACGGCAAGGCCGGCGACGACAACGAGCACACGCCGAACGACCCGACGCGATCCTCCGGCATCTACGAACTGAACGTGGAGACGAAGGACCTCGCGAAGGGCACGTGGCGTCTCCGCCTCGACCTCGGCGACGGCGTCCTGCGCACGCGCGACATCGTGATCAAGTGAGGCCGGTGAGGCGCTGCGGCCGCGCCGCGCCTCAACGCCGCCCTCGCCTCGCGGGAGCGGCACCCGTCATCTTCGCGATGCGCTCGTCGAACCACGACGGGACGACGAACCACGCCTTCGGGAAATAGGTCTCGACGGCCCGGACTCCCGGGGCCGCAAGAAGGCTCAGCGTGAGCGCCTCCACGTCGGCGACCGCCTCGAGGTGACAGTAGAGGTCGACCCACGGGTGGGCGAGCGCCTGCCTCGGCGAGGCCTCGAGCATCGCGTCCCACCAGACGAGCGAAGGCAGCTCCCGCCGGCACCTGTTCAGGAAACCCGGCGTCGTCGCCGCGTTTTCGAGGAGGACGACGAAGCGCGCGAGGACGGCGCCGCGGTACCGCGTGAAATCGAGGACCGGGAACGTCCAGATCGCGCGCGACGCGAGAAGCTCACGGTAGCGGCGGTCCAGCGTCCGACGACTGACGCCTGCGGTCCTGGCGACGTCCGCGAGCGAGGCCTCCGCGTGCGTGCGGAGCGACGCGAGGATGCGCCAGTCGGCCGCGGTGGGCGCGAGCGCGCTCGCGGGCGGCTCGAAGGGGATGCACAGGGAGACGGCGTCGACGCCCGGAAGCTTTCCGACGAGGCGGGTGCATCGTCCGAGCGCGGCCTCGCTTTCCTGCGCGTAAAGGAGGAGGACATAGGGGCCCACCTGGTCGACGCCGGCGAGAACGCCGTCCACGAGCGCGAGCGCCTCGAGGACTTCGCCCTTGCGTCGCGGGTCGTCCACCCGGACGTCGCCTCCGGCAAGGCCGGCGCCGAAGAGCGATGGATTTGGGACGACCTCCTGGCGCACGAGGAAGCCTGCCTCGCGCCAGGCCTTGAGGCGCGACCAGACGGTCGACCGGTCGACGCCCAGGCGGCGCGCGAGGTCCGGGGTGGCCAGGCGCGGATCGCCGCCGCCCCAAAGGAGGACGCGGCCGCGGTACATCTCGCGCAGGATCGCCGCGTCCAGCCGGTCCATGGCACGGATGAGGGGCGGTGGCGCTTCAAATGTCCGATCCGTCGTCCTGGCCACGACCGCCGGGCCATGGGAGCGCGCGACCCGCCCCGCAGTCGACGCATCGGCGACAAGCATCCAAGGTCCGTGGACGGCCATGACCTCTCGGTGAGAACCTGTTCCGCCACGCCGAGAACTCCCGGACCCTCACGCTCGCAGCCCTCGAAGGAGGCACCCGCCGCGTCCCCGAGCGCGACCTTGCGCGCCTCGAGGAGACACTCGAGGGGCCGCTTCTTCGGCCGGCGGATCCGGAGTTCGTAAAGGCCACGCGCCTTTGGAACGGCATGATCCGGCGCAGCCCCGCCCTCGTGGCGCGTCCACGGCACGCGCGCGACGTCGCGACGCTCGTGTCGTTCGCGCGCAAGCAGGGTCTCCTCGTCACCGTGAAGGGCGGCGGTCACCACATCGCCGGGCTTGCCGTCGCCGACGACGCGCTCGTCATCGACCTCTCAGGGATGCGGACCGTCGCGGTCGATCCCGGGACGAAGACGGCCCGCGTCGGGGGCGGCGCGCTCCTTCAGGACGTCGACCGCGAGACGCAGAAGCACGGCCTTGCGACCGTCCTCGGTTTCGTCTCCGACACGGGCGTGGGGGGCCTTACCCTCGGCGGGGGTTTCGGCTACCTCGCGCGTCGCTTCGGATGGGCTGTGGACAACCTCCTCGAGGTCGAGATCGTGACGGCCGACGGCCGGATCCTGCGCGCGAACCACGACGCGCATCCCGATCTCTTCTGGGCCGTGCGCGGCGGCGGAGGCAACTTCGGCGTCGTGACCGAGTTCACCTTCCGCCTCCATCCCGTCGGTCCCATGATCACCGGCGGGGCGATCGCGTGGCCCGCCGAATCGGTCGAGGAGGCGCGCCGCATCTTCACGGCCTACCGGGAATTCACGGCCTCGGCGCCTCGCCACCTCACGGTGTTCCTGAGCATCCGTCGCGCGCCTCCGGCGCCGTTCATTCCCGAAGCGTGGCATCATCGACGCGTCGCCCTCGCGCTCGTCTGCCACAGCGGCCCCCTCGACGACGCGCGTCGCGAACTGGACCCGCTCCTCGAGGCGATCGGCGAGCCGATCGTCGACGCCGTCGCGGCGCGACCCTACGCGGAGCAGCAAGGCTTCATCGATGGGGCCGAGCCGCACGGGATGCACTACTACTGGAAATCCGAGCACGTGGCGTCGATCCCCGATGCTCTTGTCGACGTCGTCGCGGCGTTGTCGCAGGAGAATCCCATCCCCGAGGCCGAGGTGGGCTTCCTCCACGTCGAAGGCGCCTTGAACGAGCGGGCCGACGATGACGGCGCGGTCGGCAACCGCCGCACTCTCTACATCATGGGGGTCACCGGCATGTGGGCGCCCGACGACCCGGACGCCGCGATGCACGTCGCGTGGGTGCGGGAGGCGTGGGCGCGGTTCCGGGCCTACTCGAGCGGCAACTACGTCAACTTCCAGACGGCCGACGACGGGGAGGACCGGCTGCGGGGGACCTATGGGGCGAATCTCCCGCGGCTTGCCCGCGTGAAGCGGGCCTACGATCCGTCGAACCTCTTCCGCGCCAATCGCAACGTGCGACCGACGACGTGAAGCGGTCCCGTTCGTCCCGAAGCCGGTGGGCGCTCCGCGACGTCCCGACAGGCCGCCCTGTCGAACCTCGATGCGGACTCAAGGCGTCGCTGCCATCGGGCCGCGCGCCCTCGGACGCGTGGAGTCGGCCGAGGGTCCGCGCGGACCTGGATCCTGGTTCGACGGTTCAGCGGCGGCGCCAGGCGACGAGGCCGAGCCCGACGAGGCCGACCGTGGCGAGCGCGAGCGTCGGAAGCTCGGGCACGGGCTGGGTCGGCATCTGGGACGGGGCCGTGACCCCGGAGGCCGGGTCGTTGACGGCGACCTGGAGGTTCACCGAGTTGCCGCCGCCCTTCGTCGCGGGCGTGTTGTAGATGCGAAGCGCGAGGCGCTCGCCCTCCTCGATGACGAAGTTCGAGACCTGGACCGACCCGGTCACGATCGTCTGAGGTCCGTTCCCGGTCGCAAGGGGGATCGGGGGCGCAGCGGCCTTGAAGGCGCCCGTCGTGTTGATCTTGCCGATCTGGATGTCGAACGCGTCGGCGTTGCCCTGGCCCTTCACCTTGATCGAGTAGGGCCAAGCGCCCGAAAGGTTCCACGTCGCGATGGACACGTCGCCCTGGAAGATCGCGGTGGCGCCATTGCCGATGTCGTGCCACCCGCTCGCCCCGACGGGGGCCGTCCGGCTGAGGACGAGGTTCGGGTAGAGATACCATCCTTCGGTTGCGGCCGCTTCGGCGGCGGGAGCATGCACGGTGAGAGCGAGAAGGGCGGTCGCGAGGGCGATCAGGGGCTGGCGCGTCATCCGACGGGTCATGGCGGGGGCCTCCAAGCGCGGATACGCCCCGAACATATCTGAACACCGTCGGTGCGCTGATCGAGAGGTTTCCTCTAGGATCGGCCCCCCAGGCCGCCAGGAAGCGCCGGAACGGATCCCCGCGGTCGATGGTTCAAATTCCGGCTCCGCGAAAGCGCGCGAGCGGCGCACCCTGCGCCGGGTCGCAAGACGCTCGGCAAGAACGCCGCTCGCGGGCGGCTCAGGTCGGTCGGTCCTCACGCGAGAAGCTCGAACGCGCCGAACGGTCGCGCGACGCCGTTCACCACCAGGTCGACCTCGTGGAGACCGGGTCGATGGCGTCGCGTGGTCCGGGGCGCGAAGGACACCGTTTTCGAGAATTTCGCCGTCCCGCCGGCCGCGAGGCGTTTCGTGGGCAGCTTGAAAGTTTTCGTCGTTCCCCGATGTCCGCGGGATTTCGGGAAACGGACGCGGAGCGCGAGAACGGCGGTCGTCTCGGCCCCCTTGTTCGTGAGCACGATCGCGAACCGGAGGTCGCTCCCGATGCGAGGGCGCGGCGGGTCGAGAGTCCCGGAAACCTCAATCGCGTCGCCGCCCTCGCCCCCCGCGAGGCGGATCGCCTCCGGGTGGCCCGCGCGCACGAGGCCTCGGAGGGCGTGGAGAACAAGCCTCCGGCGCTCGGGCGGCGCCTCGTCGAGCCAGCGCGCGGTCACCGCGAGCGCGACCTCGGGATGGTCCTTCGCGACGTCATTCAGGTTGTTGGCTACGGAGCGGCGCACGTAGGCGCTCGGATCGTCCTTCAGCTTCTCGAGGAGCGCGAGCACCGGCGACGGATCCGCCTGGAATGGCGCGAGGCGCGCCGCCCAAGGGAGACGCGGCCGCGTCCCTTCAGACACGAGTCGCCGCACGCGCTCGTCAGGGTCTCGCGTCCACCGTTCGAGCGTCGGGAGCGTGAGGGCCGGGTAACGCTCGATGAAGGGGCGGATTGCGAACTCGCAGCTGGACCGCCGCGTGATTTCGCGCATCGCCGCGAGCGAGGGTTCCGGGTGGCCGAGGCCGCGCCGCTCGACAAAGACCGCGTGCGGGTGATGATGGAAGGCCTCCATACCCTGGCCCATCGGATCGGCGAGCGGGGCCCCGAGCGATGCCAGGACGATCGGAAGGGCCTCCTCGTACGCCGGGGGCAAGGCCCGCGCGAGCGCCTCCGCGATGTGGCGAGCGCGGTCGAGCAGCTCGAGCCCGTCGAGGCCTGTCGAGGCGTCGGCCCTGAAGGTTTCGCGAGGGAAGGCGGGCCACGCGCGCGCAAACTCGTCGGCAATCCGCTCCACGCGGAGCCGGTCGAAGAAGAATTTCAGGGCCTCGCCCATCGCCGAAGGAGGGACGCCCCGCGGCCTTGAAGATGCCGCCCGCCCCCCACGCCGACATCGAATGGAGGATGGCTCAAGAGCGGACCTCGATGGATATGTTCGCGAGAAGGCCTTCCGCCCCCTCATGTCCAAGGGCCCGACTCCCGGGGCTCATGTCCACGCGGTTGGCGCTGCTGGCGATTCCTCTACTCATGATCATGGCGACCCCCCTTGCGAGCGCGGGCGCGCTCGACGTCGCCCACTGCTCCCCCATCTTCGAAGACACCTTCGACGCGGAAGCTCTCGGCCTCAACAAGGCGACCCTCGCGCACTGGACGATCTCGGACGGAACGATCGACGTCATCGGCGCGGGCGGCGCCCACGACATCCGACCCGGACACGGCCGTTACCTCGACATGGACGGTTCCACGAGCAACGCAGGAAAGATCACCTCGAAGGCGGCCTTCGCGCTCACGACCGGAACCTACGTCGTCGAGTTCGAGCTATCGGGCAACGCCCGCAACACCGCGAGCGACTCCGTCACGATCACCTTCGGCACGCTCTTCACCGAGACGATCACGCTCCCGGGCGCCGCTCTCTTCAAGAAGTACCACCGCGAGATCGCGGTCCCCGCCGACCAGAGCGCCCGCCTCTCCTTCGAAGGCATCGGCGGCGACAACATGGGTCTGCTCCTCGACGACGTGATGCTCTGCCGCTCGACGGCCACCGCGAGCCCCTCGTGGTACGCCTCCGCCGGCGGCCTGACGGAGAACGCCTGCGCTCCCTCGGGCACCGTCGTCCTCGCCGAGGGCGCAAGCCACCTCTTCACGAGCGACGTCGCGGCGACCGAGACGTTCACGTTCGGCACGAACACGGTCTGGGGCTACTCCATCCAGCTTAGCGAGGGCTACACCGGCACCTACGAAGTGCAGGTCGGCCGCTACGACGGCACGTTCACGTCCCTCGGCAGCGCCACCGTGGCCGCGAGCGCCGCCACGCGCGCGACCGGCACGGTCACGGTCACGGGCGCCTTCGACGTCGTGCCGGGCGACCGGCTCGCGCTCCTCGTCAAGAACGTCGCCAACTCGCCCGCCGGGTCGGCGATCACGGTCGTGACCGGCCAGGCCTCGGGCGACTGCACGCTCGCGCGGACGTACCTCGGCCTTCCGGCGAACGCGCCCCCGTTCCCGACGCCGGAGCTCGGCTCGCTCGCGCTCGTCGGCCTCGGCGCCATCGCCGCAGTCATCGTGCTCCGCCGCCGCGCCTGAACGACGAACGTCCGCCGCGCGGGGAGGTTCCCGCGCGGTGATCTCCCCTTCCGTATAGAAATGGCTTGGCCGACGCCCCGCGGGGACTCGACGGCGCTCGCGACCGGCGAGACGACCAGAACCCCCATGCGGTTGTCCGGCCTCGAACGAGCGTGGGCGCGCGACTTCGCCTCATGACCTGGAACATCCTCCACGACACGCCTTGCGAGGAGGCGATCGAGCATCCGTGGGAAGAGCGTCGCGAGATGGCGCGCCTCGCGGTCGACGCCGTCGCCCCCGACATCCTCTGCCTTCAGGAGGCGACGCCTGGCCAGACGAGCGACCTCGTCGAGAACCTACCGGATCATTGGATCGTGGGCCGCGACCGGCAAGGCGGATTTGACGGCGAAGGGTGTCCCGTCGCGTTCGACACGCGCCGGTTTTCGCTCGAGGCTCACGGCCAGTTCTGGCTCGGCGTGACGCCGGACGATCCGAGCACGCTCACGTGGGGCAACGACGTGCCCCGCATCGTGACGTGGGCGCGCCTCGAGGATCGCGCGACGGGCGCGCGCTTCCGCATCGCCAACGTGCACCTCGACCACCTCGTGCCGACGTCGCGCACGAAAACGGCGCGCCTCCTGCACGAGCGCCTCGGCGACGCCACGCCGGGCGAGCCCACGATCCTCGCGGGCGACTTCAACAGCCCCGCCTGGGCGAAGCCCCATCGCATCCTCACGGGCGAGGAGCCGCGCTTCACGGACGCGCTCCGGCTCGCAGAGGAGCGCGACCCGTGGTACGCGGGCACGTTCCACCACTTCAAGGAGCACGCGTTCATCCGCGTCGACTGGGTCCTCGTGCGACCCGCGGTGCGCACGCTCGCATACCGCGTGATCCGCGAGACGCCCGCGGAGACGTTCCCGAGCGACCATTTTCCGGTCGTTGCGGAGTTCGCGGTGCCGTTCGTGCGCGTGTGAGCGCGAGGATCTCCCGGATCAAGCCGCATGGATTCCCGGGAAGTAATATCGTTGCGCCTTCCAGGCTGTCGACGGAACGATGAGGCCCACCGTCGCGTCGCCCGTGCCGCACGCGCCGCCGACGGCGCTTGCGGCCATGGAGCCCGCCTTCAGATCGCAGACGGCCTCGCCCGCGAGCACCGCGGCGTCGACGCTGTAATCCACGTGCGCGGTCCCGCCGGGCGTCACGTGCCAGAACCGCGGCAGCCCCTTGAGCGCGCTCGGCGCGAGCGCGTTCGCCTCGAGCGCGTAGGCGACGGACGCGCCGTCAGCGGCGCTTCCCGAAGCCTCGCCCGTGCCGGCAGGCGTCCGCGTGACGGCCACCTCGACCGGGCCGACGGCCACGGTCCACCCGACGCTCGCGAGCACGTCGGCGAAGGGCCCCTCGGGCGCGTGCGTGACAACCTCGTAGAAATCGCGGTCCGCCTTCGCGCGTTCGCCCCCCGGATCGGGAACAGTCGATCGGGGCCTGCACCCCGCGCGCTCGCTCTTGTGGATCGCGCGCGGCGGGCCGGGCGCTGGAATCAGCCGACCGCGAGCGGCGCGAGGGTGTCGCAGTCCCACACCCGGTCGTTCACGTCGAGGCCGCCCGAGTTGTATTTCACGAACGCCTCCTCCGTGCACGCGCGGACGCTGAAACCGAGCGTGCCCTGCGGCAGGTAGAGATATTGCAGAGCCTGATAGAAGCCCGGGTCGAGCGTTTTCGAGTGCAGCGAAAGCGTGACGGGCTCGTTGCCCGTGACGCGCCGGAGGCGAGCGTTCGGATCGTTCACGCTCGCGGTTCCGTAGTCGACCGCGCATTGCGCCTTCGACGGGTCGGGGGCGCCGTTGAACACGATGGGCGCGACGTTCTGCAGGCCGCACACGAGGACGCTCTGTCCGTCGACGGCCGGCGTGTACGTGTTCATCATGACGAAGGCGCCCGCCGGGCCCCAGTCCGGCGTCGGCGTCAGCGTGACCGTGAGGTAGCGCAATCCGATGAGCCGCGTGTTGGCTGCGTTCACGAGCCAGTCCGCAATGTATTCCCCCTTCGCGTCCAAGTAGGCGTCCGCGATGGGGCGGTTGCCGCCGAGGTGCGGGTCGGGTCCGGCCGCGCCGATCCAACCGTCCTCGTTGAGGTCCTTCCACAGGCCGCTCCTCAGCGTGAAACCGAGGTGGCCTGGAATCATCGCGGGCCGCCCGTCCGCCGACCGGCCCGGGACGGGGCCGTGGTGCACCGGCAGATACCCGAGGGGGTCCGGGCCCGCGTAGTCGGGGATGAGGTCGACCCATCCGAGGTAATCGGTCTGGAATTCCAGGAGGCGGCCCGCGGCCGAGGAGTCCGACGCGGCGCGCGACTCCTGCTCGTAGGGCGCGTAGAGGCGCCCCTGCACGAGAGCGGCGGGCCCATCGAGCGGCGCGGGGAAGGCGAAGGGCGGGTATTCGCACGACCCGGGGCAGGTCGCAAACGACGGCGAACCGAGCGGGGCGACGATCGCATCCCCGAAAGGTTTGTAGAGCTGCGCCACGGGGCCCGGCGCGACCACCGGGTACTCGTCGATGTCGACGAGCGAATCCGCCTGGGGCGTGAAGGGCTTGCCGGGCGAAGGAACCAGAAGCGGATTCACGACCGTATCCACAACGTAGTGCGTGAACAGCGATCCATCCAGGAAGACGATGCGGTCGAACGCGAGGTGACTCGCGGAGCGGTACATCTGAGGGGTGCCGCGATAGACATACGTGAAATCGGGCCCGTCTTCCGAGGGCCGCGTGGAACTGTAGAGGTTCGGGTGCGCGCCGGGCACGACGTACGAGTAGAGGTTCGCTCTCTCGATCGGGAACCATTCGTCGAACGGGGAGCGGTCCTCGTAGGTGTCGTCGATGATGCCGTCCCCGTTCTTGTCCTCCCAGCGACCGTACCAGGCGTTGAACATCCCCGTGCCGGGAAGGATCGCCTTCGGAAGCATGCCGCCGGAGGTCCGCTCGAGGTCGCCGCGGGTCGTGATCCCGGGCTGATAATTCTCGTCGGCGCCCGAGAGGACGAAACCCGGGACGGCCTTCATGTCCACCGTGTGCGCCGTTCCCGTCGTGTCCCAGAAGTCATCGAGAAGGAGGATGCCGCCGGGCGTCGCGCCGCGATCCGCGATGGCCTCAACCACGCGATTGTTTTGGCCCTTCCCGTCGAGGCGCAGTCGGTCGTGCTCCTCGGCCTCGAACCTCACGTCGCCGTCGTAGGCGGCGGCGAGGGCTGGAACGAGAAGGGCGATCGCGAGAACGCTCGAGATGACGACGCGGCGCAACGTTGGGCCTCCCGATCGAGCAGCGTGTCGGCGCGCCATAAAATCGCGGTTCCGCTATCGTTCGACGATGCATTCGCCCGCGCGGGGCCTCGCGCGCGCGATTGTGTGGACCGCTCCACGTCCCCTGAACCGGCTCGTGCGACCGGCACCCGGCCTCGCTTGCGCGGCATGATTCTCGACGGATCTGACGCGCGAGCCGTCGGTCGCTCTCGGTGTCCGACGCGGCGCGGCCGAGCGGCGACGAGGAACGACGATCGGTCGCCGAGCCGGTCTCCCCGCGCACGGTCGCGGAAGGGACCGAATGCCCGCCGATCTTGCTGCATCGCGTCCGTCGCAACGCTTTGCGTACCACGCTCTATTTCGCGCGCGCGCCCGCAATCGACCGCATGGCCCTCGCTCGATCCCGGATGCTCCCCGCTGTGCTCGCCTTCCTCGTCGTCGCCGTCGCGCTCACGCCCACCGCGGGGGCGGACGTGCTCGTGTCCCTGACCGTTCACGAAACCCCCGAGGCCCCGGCCTCGACTGCGGTCCCTTCGTGCGCGTTCTGGATCCGCGGCGAAGGCCTCCTCGCGGAAACGGGGCGCCTACTCGTCTACGAAGAGGCCTCCCCGGACCTCGTCCTCGCCTCCGTTCCCTTCGTCGGCACGCCGGAAGGGTACGGCACGTATGCGGTCCTCGCGGGCCCCGTCACGCTCGCTTCGAGCCACGCCGGGCTGCGCGTCGTCACGGCGTACGAGAATCCCGAGATCTGGACGATCACGAGCGCGCCCTTCTCGGTGGACTGCGGGTCGGCGATCGCCTCGGCCCCATGCGAGGTCTCGGCGCCGCTCCCGCCGATCGCGGCCCCCGGCCATGCGCGGCTCGACGGCTCGCACCGCTTTGAGCTCGGCTCCACGATCCCGGTGCGGCTCCGGGTCCTCTGCGACGGCGTCGCGCCCGCCGTCGCGCCCAGGCTGTTCCTGTCGAAGCTCGATGGCGGGCTTCCCGCGCTCGAGCAGGCCGCGCCCTCGACGTCGCACCCCGGGTCCGCGATGCGGTGGATCGGTCACCACTGGCACCATGAGCTCGACACGCGCAGCCTCACGGCGGGCACGTGGCGCCTGCGCGTCGAGGTCGGCGACGGGACCGAGCACGCGACCCGGCTGAGCCTCGTGTGATCCGGTTGCGAGTCCGGCCGGCCCAACGTTACGGGACACTTTCGCGAGAACCACATGCGGCGAGCGCGACCGCGCACGACGAAACCGGTCTCACACACGCAGCCGAGGAAGCTCCGGGCCCGGCCACGGCAAGCGCGCGGACGGGCCCGTCGACCGGATCGCGGCCCGCACCGGGCGCGGCTTTCGCGTCGGCGACGATTCCGCGCACGCTCCCCCCATTTCGAGCCCGGCCGCCCAAGAGCTTTTCGGGCCGCTTCCGCAAAGCACTTATCAAGTACACCAGGTTGAAAGGGGTACGGATGCCTTCCGACCTGGGTCCTGATTTCGAGGCCTTCCTCGAAGCCGCGCCCGACGCGATGATCGTCGTCAACGGCGGAGGTGTCATCGAAAAGGCCAATCGGCAGGCCACGCGGCTGTTCCAAAGCGACGATCTCGTGGGCAGCCCGGTCGAAAGCCTCGTCCCCGCCAGGCTGCGCGCCCGGCACGGGGCCCATCGCGCCGCCTTCTCGACGCTGCCGCAGGCGCGATCCATGGGACGCGGCATGGATCTGCGCGCTTTGCGCGGCGACGGCACGGAATTTCCCGTCGAGATCAGCCTCAGCCCGTTGCACATCCGGGGTCGCACCGTCACGCTTGCCGCCATCCGCGACACGTCGGACCGGAAACAAGCCGAGGCGAAGTTCCGCGGACTTCTCGAGGCCGCGCCCGACGCCGTCGTGATCGTCAACAAGGCCGGCGAGATCGTGCTCGTGAACACGCAGACCGAGCGCCTTTTCGGATACGGGCGCGAAGAGATCCTCGGCAAGACCGTGGAGATCCTCATCCCCGATCGTTTCAAGGCGCGTCATCCCCCCCATCGGGACGGATTCTTCTCGGACCCGCGGGTGCGCGAGATGGGCGCGGGGCTCGAACTTCATGGTCTGCGCAAGGACGGAACCGAGTTCCCCGTGGAGATCAGCCTCAGCCCCCTCGAGACGGAGGAAGGCATGCTCGTGAGCAGCGCGATCCGCGACATCACCGAACGCAAGCGGGCGGAAGAGCGATTGAAGGAAAGCGTCCGCGAGAAGGAAGTCCTCCTGAGCGAGATCCACCACCGGGTCAAGAACAACCTGCAGGTCATCGCGAGCCTCATCAATCTCCAGAGCGGCACCATCGACGAACCCGCCGCTCGCGCCGCCTTCGCCGAAAGCCGGAACCGCGTGAAATCGATGGCGCTCGTCCACGAGACGCTCTACCGCTCGAAGGAGTTCGCGCGCATCGCCTTCGGCCCCTACATCGAGGAACTCGCCTCGGAGCTCCTGCGGGCCTATGGAGTCGGCGACCGGAAAGTGCACGTGACGATCGAAGCCTCCGGCGAGCCCATCGTGGTCGACACCGCGATGAGCCTCGGGCTCGTCGTCAACGAACTCGTCAGCAACGCCATCAAGCACGCCTTCCCGGGCAACCGCCGCGGCCACGTGCTCGTTCGGTTCGGTCCCGACGACACCGGCGCCCTCCTCCTCACGGTCGAGGACGACGGGGTCGGGCTCCCGGTGGGGTTGGACGTCGAACACACGACGACCCTGGGCTTGCGCGTCGTGGCCACGCTCGCCCGCCAATTGGACGCGACGCTCGACATCCGCCCCAGGGACCCTACGCGGTTCGTCCTCCGCATGCCCGCCCCGTCAGCGGAGGAATCGTGATGAAGCCCCGCGTGCTCGTCGTCGAGGACGAGGGGCTCATCGCGCAGGACCTCGCCCACACCCTGACGCGGATCGGTTACGAGGTGACCGGAATCGTCGACACGGGCCCCGACGCCATCGCGGCCGCGACCGAGAACAAGCCGGACGTCATCTTGATGGACATCCGACTCAAGGGCCCCATGGACGGCATCGAAGCCGCGGGAGAGATCCATCGAGGCCACGACGTCCCCGTCGTCTTCCTGACCGCCCACTCGGACGCGGCCACGCTCGAACGAGCCAAGCTCGCTCGCCCCTACGGATACGTCCTCAAGCCCTTCGAGGAAGTCGATCTCAAGACGACGCTCGAAATCGCCCGCAACATTCACCACGCGGAAGTCGCCCTCGCACGCGCCGAAGAGCGCCACCGCGCCATCCTCGCCACGCTCGACGAAGCCGTCATCGGCATCGACGCGGATGGACGCGTCACCTTCCTCAATCCGGCCGCCCGGAGCCTCACCGCCCGATCGGACGCGGAAGCGATCGGGCGGGACCTCGCCGAAGTCGTGGCCCTGAGCCTCGGAAACTCGAGCCTCGACCTCGTGCTCGCCCAGGCCCGCCGCAAACGCGAGTCCCGAACCTTCGAAGCCCGGCTCACGGGAGCCGACGGCGCGCGCCACGACGTGCGCGGCGCGCTCCTGCCCATGCGCGACGGCTACGTCATCACGCTGCGCGATACACTCGACCGGGCCAACTACGAACGGCTCATAAGAGAGCGCGACGTGAAAATTGCCGCGCTCGAAAAGCGCGTCGAGGAACTCATTTGAGAGCCGGGGCGCGACGAGGATGCGCGATGAGTCGCCACCGAAGCTGAGGTTCGAGAGAGCGGCTGGACAAGTCGCCCCGTAGAACACCTCTATAGTTGCTATTACTGTGCTATTCGCGCGAGCTGTACGCCGAATGGTTTCGCTACGCCTCGCGAAAGTCACGGTACACGTCCCCTCATCAAGCCAGGGCACCTGGCCGCTGCCGACCCCTACGTCTTTGCCAGCCGGGAGATCGCTCAGGGCGACCCTGTCGACGTGAAGGTCGCGTGCGCGTGGATCGACGAAACACCGGAGCCGTGGCGTTTCCTCGGAAACAACACGACGCCTACACGGGAAGACGTGCCCCGAAGCTGAGGCACGTTCACGTGCCAGATCCAAATCCTGGACGACCCATCTCTGTGGGCGTCGCCTGACGTTCGGCGACGTTATCGATTCCAACCTCGGAGGCTGGGTCCCATCAGTGCTGCGCGCGATCTGCGCTACACGAGCCAAGTCTTCAGCAGCGCCTGGCGGTATTCTTCGCTCGTGGTAAAGGGCTCGAGGTGGCTTGCGCCAGGGACCCGTAGAAGCGTTGTGCGCTCTTGCGGCGCGCGACGTGCGACGGCCTCCGTGAGCGCAGGAGGCGTTGTCTCGTCTTCCTCTGCGAGACAGAACAGGATGCGTTCAGGAAGCGCGTGCGCGATGTTCTCGTCGGCTTGCGCGAACCGCGACGTTTTGGGAAATGCACGATCGAAGACATCCATCGCAAGCCGTCGAAGTCTATCCCGAAACCATATGTTGAGATTTGGAAACGGCGACTCCAGCACGATGGACTTCACGCCAGAAAGCCGGGGCGCGGCGTTGGCAACGGCGCAAGCGCCGTAGCTGACGCCAACGACATGGACGGGCAGGAAGCCTGACCCGGCTTGGGCGAAACGCGTGGCGGCCAACACGTCATCGAGAGGATATGTCGCCGGCCCTTCGCTCGCGCCGTATCCGGTGAAGTCGAACGCGAGCGCCTCCAGCCCCGCCTCGTGAATGAAGTCGATCCACCCGCGCTGGACGAACCAATCCTTCGCCCACCTCGTGTCGGGGTGCGCCAAGACCACGACGCCGCGCGGCCGCTCCACAGGGAACCAGCGGGCGACGAGCCGTTGTCCGACGTCTCCCTCGATGACGACCTCCTGGCTCGGCGGATGCTTCGGTTTCTCGGGCGGCGTGCGGCGGCGGCCGCGGACGAAGACGGCCTTGGCAAACAACCCGACGAGACGGCGCTCGAGCCTTGATGGTGGTCCCCGATCCAAATGTCGACCTCCCGCCTTTCGTAGCACGCATGCCCGTTCTTCGGTCCGAGCCAGTTGCCGGTGCCGCGAGGACTGCGGGTGCGGGATACGACGCTGTCGTGTACCGCGCTTCGAATTTGAGCACCATCATAAGTCACCCGCCGTGGAATCTGCACGCCGCGGCGCATCCCGCGGGTGCGGCGATCACCGAGGCGTGGAGCGCGAATTCCAGACTGCCTCTTGCTCTTCGATCCAGCACGTGACGCGCTCGCAGGCGACGTGGACATGAAGCGGCGTCTGCCACCCCACATCAAGCACGCCGGGAAACGCACGGATGGCTTGCTCAACTTCGACGATCTCTCCGAGCGTCGGCGCGACCGTCGCGAACGAGACTCCTGGGGGGTCGAGGAACTCCGCGAGCGGGAAAACGCGCGCGGGATTTTGGAGCGCGCGCCCGGCCGCCGTCGCGCTCTCGGCTAAGACGAAGAAGTGCGCGATCACGAGCCCTCTCGCGTTGGCTTCGCTGAGCGCCGGCATCGTTCGGATGGCACCCGCATTCAGAAGCGCTTCTCGCCGCCTGGCGACGGTCCGTCTCGTGAGCCCGACGACCGCGGCGAGATCCGTGACGGATGCCCGCGGGTCGTGGACGAGCGCCCGCATGACGCGCCAATCGAGAGGCCCGAGCGTCGCGCGACGCGCGTCGAGCCGGGTCACCCGGATCGCCGCCGTGAGCAGCGGCTCTCCCAGCGCGTCGAGGAGTTCGGGGGGGACTGTCGGGTCGCCAGGTCGCGAGTAGCTGATGACGCTCATACGCCCGCCGCTGTTCTCGACCGCGGTCACGACACTGTCGGCCGCCAGCACGTCGGCCACGCGCATTCTGCCGGGTTCTGCGACGAAGAGGTGTCCGTGAGCGGTTCGGCCCACGACCTCGGGTGCGGGGATGCAGTGGAAGGCGGAGAGAAAACCCTCTTCCTGGAGTCGAGCCACGCGAGCCTTCGCGGCCGCCCCGGTCATGCCCGCCGCCCGGCCGACCCGCTCGAACGAGTCGAAAGGCCGGGCGAGCAGGTGCGTGAGGATGGCGAAGTCGCGCACGTCCACGGCCCACTTATCAAGGTGCTCAATCTTAAACTCCGGAGCCGGACAGGTTCCAATCCCGGGGGCGACCTGCCACGGGCGTGGCTTAGCAGGATGTGGTCGTCGTCGGCGGCGGCCTTTCAGGGCTGATGGCCGCCGCGCTCCTCGCCAAGGACGGCACACGAGTGCGGCTCGTCGAATCCAGCGCGTCTCTGGGGGGCATGGCGCGCACGCGCCGGGAGCATGGTTACGCCTTCAACCTGGGCGCCCATGCCATGTTCTCGGGAGGACACGTGGGGCGCGTCCTCAAACGCCTTGGTATTCAGCTGCGCGCCGGCGTGGTCGCGCCGGCGACCGGCCGAGTGGTCCACGACGACCGCATCTTTCCGCTTCCGACGGGTCCCCTGGCCCTCCTCGCGTCCGACCTCTTTGATCGCCGTGGCAAGCGCGAGCTCCTCGCGTTCCTTGCACGCCCGCCAAAGGCTTCCGACGCGACGCTCGTCGGACGGACCCTGGAGGACTTCCTTGACCAGCGCTTCTCCAGCGAGCGCGCGAAGGCCTTCCTCAAGATGTTCGCGCGCCTCACGACGCTCGCGCACGGCCCGTCGACGACCAGCGCGGCCGTCGCGATCGAGCAGATGGTCATGGTGACCCGCGCGAAGACGCTGTATCTGCACGGCGGCTGGCAGAGTCTCGTTGACGATCTGCGTCAAGCGGCGTCCCGGCATGGCGTCGTGCTCGAAACGAGTGAGCGCGCTGCTGCTTTGCGGAACAGGGATGGGTGCGTGTCTGGCGTCGAGCTCGAAGCCGGCCGCACGCTGGCCGCCGATGCCGTGATCCTCGCGGTCCCGCCCCGTTCCGCGCTCCAGATCGCTCCGGACGTGCCCGAACTGCGGGCGGCAGCCGACGCGAGCCTTCCCGTGCGCATGGCATGCCTTGATGTCGGCTTGTCCGACTTGCCCCGGCCGGATCTCACGTACGCCCTGGGCCTCGGCGAGCCGCTTTACTATTCGGTCCATTCCCGCTACGCCGAGCTGGCGCCACGCGGATCCGCCCTCGTCCACGTCATGCGCTACCTTGCCCCCGGAGAGGCGCCCGACGACGCCTCGCGCGCGATGGAGCAATTCCTCGACTTTCTGCAACCCGGCTGGCCCCAGCGGGTCGAGGCAAGGCAGGACCTTCCCGAGATCACGGTTTCGAGCTGGTGGCCCCGCCCAGACGTTTCCCGGCCCTCGAGCCTCGTCGAGAGCGTGTCCGGCCTCTATCTGGCAGGCGAGTGGGTCGGTCCCGATGGCCTCTTGGCTCACGCATCTGCGGCGAGCGCTACCGCGGCCGCCGGTCTCGCCGCGAGCCACGCAAACGGACACCCGCGCCGCTACGGCCGCGTCACCACGTGAGAGGAACGGTGCCTCCGTAGTGGTTGGCGAGTGCCGCGGCACCCGCGCCAGCCATGAAGAACGCTGCGTCCTCGTCGAGGGAAAAAGTGAAGCGGATCGGGCTCCCGAAGAGCTTGCGGAACGGGTCGACCGCGAAGCGGACGAGGTTTGGCCCCATTGCGAGAACGAGATCGCCGCGCGAATCCGGGTACGATTATCTGGGTTCTCGGAGCCTTTAGCTCCGTCACCGCTATAGAGGCCGAATAAGGCAACCCGCTCCTCATCGAGAATGATGCAAGCAGAGAGTTCGACAGAGTCGCTGTGGCCGTCGGCCTATTGGACGGGGACCCGACCTCCCTCAAGCGGGGTCATGCGGTACTCCGAGGAAAGGTACCTTCGCGTCTGGATAAAGCTGGCTGACGACTTTGCCGCCGATCCATTCCAGGAAACTTTGGACCTCGATAGGACCCCAAGACATGATATCTTTTCACATGCCGCCGGCATGGCGGAGCTCTCCCCGGGGCCTCGAGACAGATCCCAGACACGAGAACAGGGCTCGTAAGGCGCAGGCTATCAAAAAATGTATTGCTGGTTGTCTATGGAATTTGAGTAGCGGGGAGTAGATTTGAACTACTGATCTACGGGTTATGAGCCCGTCGGGATTTCCTGGCTACCCCACCCCGCTGGTGCGAATGGTGAACGCATTTCTCCCTGCGTTCGTGACGGGTGTTGAGCCCGTCGGGAGCGTGAGCGGAGCGAACGCCGCGGACGACCCGCAGGTCGTCCAGCGTTTCCTGGCTACCCCACCCCGCTGGTGCGATGCGGCGACGAGGGATTCGTCGTTCCTCAGGAAGGACGTCCCGGTTTCCCGGGCCCGCGAAGTCGCCTATCGCGCATTGCGGGATAAGGGTTGCGGTTCAAGGAGCGGCGGCGCGGGGACCGATCCCTGCCATGGCGCCGCACCCGCGTCGACGCGGGCTCGGCGGCGACGGCGCGGGCGAAGGCTCATGGTGCCTCCCTCCGCGTCCCACGCGGAGGTTCCCGCCCGATGCCGCGCACGCTCGCCGTCCTCGCGCTCCTGCTCCTCGTCGTCCCGGCCGCGCTCGCGAACCATGGTTCCCTCCGCTTCGAAGCGGAGGAGCCGTCGCCCGCGTCGCGCCAGCGCACGTGCGTGCCCGAAGCGCTCGCGTGGCCGGACGTCCTCCCGGGCTGCGAACCCGTGGTGGGGCTCGGCGTGATCCCGGACGCGGGCGTCCCGATCCTCGACGCGATGCTCTGGACGCCGGGCGTCTTCCCCGCGCACCCGGAGGCGCGCGTCGCGACGTCGTGGGGCTCGGGATCCCCCGATCGCGAGACGGGCGTCGCGCCCGCGCTCGTCGCGCCCGGCCTCGCGCACGCGGTCGCGTTCTACGGCTTCTGGGCGGACGAGAACGGGAACGGGATCGTCGACCAGGCGGTCGTCGTCGCGTCGGGGTCCCGTTTCGAGCGGTACGAACCGGGCAACGAGTTCGTGCCCGCGATCCGGCGCGCGCCCTACGAGGGCGCCCTCGTCGCCTTCCTCGAGCCGGGCGCCCACCCGCCGGTCACGGCGTCGTACGAGCGGCCGGCCGCGTCGGAGCCGGACGTCCGCTTCGCGTTCGTCGAGGGCGCGACCCGGCTCCACCGCGCGGACGCGCCGATCGTCCTCCTCGACGGGTCGCTCCTCGAAACGTACACGATGGAGACGGTCGCGGAAGCGGTCCTCGTTCCGGATTGGGCCGAAGGCCGGCACTACCGTCCCGAGCCTTGGAGCCGCGTGGACGTCGACGTGTACGCGGCCCTCGCGCCTGGCCCCGTCGCGGCGCTCTACGCGGCGACGGCCGCCCCGCTCGTGCGGGACGTCGGGTCGCCCGGCCTCGGCGCGTGCCCGGAAGGCTGCAGCGCGCCGCCCGCGCCGGCCCCGGGCGCGGGCGCGGTCGTGCGGCTCGCGTACGCGGCGTACGAGGACGAAGTCTCGGCCGCCTGGCTCGACGATCCGCGCCGCGCGAGCACGAACGCGGGCCGCCTCGCGACGTACCAGGAGCGCTACGCGGGGTGGATCGACGTGATGCCGATGCTCGTGGCGCTGAACGGCGGCGAGCGGTCGCTTGCGCGCACGGCGCCGCTTCCCGCCGCGCCCGGGGCCGCAAGCGGTCTTGCGGTGCCGCCGGGCGGCCTCGTCGCGGCCGAGGTCCGCACGGGGCTGTGGTTCGACGCGACGGGCGACGGCTTCGTGGGCGCCGTCGGCGAGGATCCTTACGACGGCGGCAACCGGCCCATCGCGCACCGCTACCGCGATTCGGCCGGCGAGTTCGTCCCCGTCGCGACGCGGTCGGAGGCGGGGTTCATCACGATGCGGATCACGCTCACGCCCGACGCGACGTGGGGCGACCCGGGCATCCTTCTCGTGACCCCGGGCGGCGCGCCGGCTCCCGGCTCGGGCTGCGAGGTCCTCGCCGACCCGTGCATCTCCGGGTATGCGTTCGTCGAGGGTTCGGAGAGCGTGGTCCTCGAGGCATGGCCCGTGCACGACCAGCGCCCCGGCCACCTTCTCACGACGCTGTACGTGCTCTTCCCGGCCGGCACCGCGGCGGGTGGGTTCACGGTCTGCACGGACCTGCGCGCGCTGAGCTTCCGGGAAGGGGGGCTCGACGTCGTCGAGACACTGCGGGACTGCGATCACGTCGAGCGCCTCGCGCCCTGAAGGGCCGCGACGCCCGGCCGAAAGGGTCAAGGCACGCCCGGGCCCCTTCGCATCGGGAGGCTCTTTGGTGTTCCGCCGCTTCGCCCCCGTCCTGATCGCGATCGCCGTCCTCGCGGCGCCCATCGCCGCCGGGAACCACGGCACGATGCGCTACGAGACCGAGGAATCGCCGCGCGTTTCCCACCAACGGACGTGCGTCGAGGAAGCCTACCTGTGGCCGGACATCCCGTCCTGCGAAGTCTACGGCACGAACCAGGCGTCCCCGCCCTCGGGCGTCCTCATCCTGGATGCCATGCTCTGGTCCCCCGGCGTGTCCACCGCGCATCCCCAGGTGCGCGCGGGAAGCTCCGGCGTCGCGCATTCGCTCTCGCGCGAAACGGGGTTCGTGCCCGAGGCCATCTGGCCCGGCCCGGTGAACGCGCGCGCCTTCTACGGATTCTGGGCCGACGAGAACGCGAATGGCGTCATCGACCAGAAGGTGCGGACCCGCCCCGCCGGCGCGGCCGGCGTGGCGTTCGACGGCTACGACCCCGGGAACGAGTACGTGCCCGTCGGGGGTCACGCGCCGCTCAAGAACCGCCTCTACGCGTTCATCGAGCCCGGGTCGCACCCGCATTTCACGGAATCGTCCACCCGGCCGCCGGCGAACGAGCCGGACTTCCGTTACACGGGCGGCGTCGACGCGGAGACGCGCCTCCACCAGGCGAACATCTTCATCGTCTTCCTCGACGGGTCGCTGCTCCTCACGTACACGATGGAAACCGTGAGCGAAGTCTCGCTCGTGCCCGACCTCGTGAACGCGCGCCCCTACAGCGTCGAGCCGTGGAGCCGCGTCGACGTCGACACGTACGCCGCCCTTGCGCCCGGACCCGTGGCCGCCCTCTACCGCGCGACCGCGGGCTCCGCCGTGAACGAGGCGAGCACGCCCGGCCTCGGCATGTGCCCCGAAACGTGCACGGTGCCGCCCGCGCCGCTTTCCGCGGCCGCTCCCGTCGTCGCCGCGGCCTACGCGCCCTACGAGGCCGAGATCGACCCCTCCTACGCGGCCGACCCGCGCACGGCGAGCACGAACGCGGGACGCCTCGAAGAATACCGGTCGCGCTACGCGGGCTGGATCGACCTTCTCCCCAACCTCGGAGCGCCGACCGGCGGCGAAAGCGCGCTGAAGAAGGCGCATCCGCTCCCCGCCCTCGGTCGCGACGCCAATGGGAACCGCGCGATCGCGGTCCCCCCCAACGGGTTCTTCGCGGTCGAGGTGTGGACGGGCGTCTTCCGCGACCTCAACGGGGACGGTTTCGTCGGGGCGGTCGGCGACGATCCGTACGAAGGCGGCAACCGGCCCGTCGGGCACCGCTATCTCGACGCGAAGGGTGAGTTCGTGCCCTGGGACACCAAGCGCGCGGGCACCAACATGGACAGCTTCCGCATCGTTCTCACGCCGGACACCACGTGGGGAACGCCCGGCGTCATGCGATGGTCGTCGATCCCGACGCCGGTCGCGGACGACGCGTGCACCCTCCTCGCCAACCCTTGCGTCAAGGGATATTCGTTCATCACGGGCTCGGAGCCCATCGTCCTCGATGCGCCCTCCTTCTACGCGACCCAGATCGGCCACCGCCTGACGAATCCCTATCTGTGGTTCCCGCGCGGAACGGCCGAAGGCGGATTCACGGTGTGCACCGAGCCGAGGTCGATCGAGTTCAAGGAAGCGGACGTCGACGTGACGGAGACGCTGCAGGACTGCGATCGCGTCGAGCGGCTTTCGCCCTGATCACCGCGGCCGCTCGGCCTCGACGAGCGCCCGCCACTCCCGCGCCGGGACGACGGTCTGCCACTTGCGCCGCGCAAGCGCGTACACGGGGTACCCGAGGGCGAGGAGGAGGAGCCCGAGCCCGCTTTCGACGGGGATCTGCGTGAGCGTGTTCACGACGAAGAACGCGCTGAGGCCCACGAACGCGAGCGGCACCCACGGGTAGAGCGGGACCTTGTAGGGGCGCGGGAGCTCGGGGCGCTTGAGCCGGAGCACGATGACGCTTGCGCCCGCGAGGCCGTAGAAGATCCAGCCCGCGAAGACGAGCGCGTTGAGGAGCGTGTCGAAGTCGAGGGCGATCGCGAAGACGGCCGCGTAGGCGGCCTGGACGACGATCGCGAAGCCCGGCGTGCCCCAGCGCGTGACGGTTCCGAATCGCGCGGGGAAGACGCCGTCGCGGCCCATCGCGTAGCTCACGCGCGGGCCCGTGACGGTGATCGCGTTCGCGGTGCCCACGATGCTGAGGAGCACGGCGAGCGCCATGAGCGTGCGGCCCGTGTCGCCGAAGACGAGGCCCGCGGTGTCGGCCGCCGCGAACTCGCTCCCCGCGATGCCGCCAATGCCGAGGACCTTGAGGTACGCGAGGTTCGCGAGGATGTAGAGCGTCGCGACGACGAGGACGCTCACGATGAGGCTCTTCGGGAGCGTGCGTTGCGGATCGCGGATCTCCTCCGCGACCTGGGTCGAGACGCTCCAGCCGTCGTAGGCGAAGAGCGCGGGCACCATCGCGACGCCGAAGGCCGCGACC
>Ga0247717_1000020_pt1 | contig 41141 bp, 31 predicted proteins | sample 24E_NmetaG_FD_189047 | JGI IMG/M metagenome (GOLD analysis project Ga0247717, IMG submission 189047) | Soil microbial communities from hillslope of Landscape Evolution Observatory, University of Arizona, Oracle, AZ, United States - 2-4-E_N | ecosystem: Engineered > Artificial ecosystem >... | reverse complement strand
TCTACTGGAGGAGGTGATGGCGCCCGAGGAGTGATCTGCCTACCATCACCAACGACCCGCTCCGGGCCTCGGGACCACCGACACTTTCGGTGATCGCGGACCTACATTTTCAGCGATCCGCGACACGTTCGCCTGGTGTTCTCGCCCGGCGCCGGCATCCCCGCCTACCGCTTCCTCGTCGTCGGCATGGTCTGCCAGCTGGCGGGCGACACCTGGTACACCATCTCGTCGCTCCAGGGCACCTTCTCCTTCGGCACCTGGTTCTTCGTCAGCTGGCTGGTCTTCTACGTGTGCCTCGGCACCGCCGCCCTGCACCCCTCGATGCGCCAGCTGTCGGAGCCCGCCCCCGACCACGAGGCCGTCCTCACGGGCCGGCGCCTGGGCTTCCTGGCCGCCGCCGCCCTGATCTCGCCAGCCGTGCTGGTGGTCATCGACGCCGACCGCAACGACGAGTACGTGCTCGCCGCCACCTCGGCTCTGCTGTTCCTCCTGGTGCTGGCCCGTATGCGGGGCCTGCTCGTCTACATCGCCGAGCACGAGCGCATGAAGCGGCTCAAGGACGAGTTCACCTCCGTGGTGAGCCACGAGCTCCGCACCCCGCTCACCTCGATCCGCGGAGCCCTGGGCCTGGTGGCCGGCGGGGCGCTCGGTCCAATTCCCGACAAGGCCCAGCGCATGCTCGACATCGCCAGCGAGAACACCGAGCGCCTGGTCCGCCTCATCAACGACATCCTCGACATCGAGCGCATGGAGTCGGGCCAGATCACCCTCGAGAAGAAGCGGTGCCGGGCCGCCGACCTGGTGGGGCGGGCGACCGACGCCATGCGGGCCATGGCCGACGAAGCGGGTGTCACCTTGACCCTCGAAGCCGGCGACGCCCACCTGTCGGCCGACGATGACCGGATGATGCAGACCCTCACCAACCTGTTGAGCAACGCCGTCAAGTTCTCGCCCCGCGGGGGCAACGTCCGCCTCACCGCCCAACGCCGAGGCGAGCACGTGGTGTTCAGCGTCGAGGACGAGGGACGGGGCATCCCGCCCGAGCACATCGAGCGCATCTTCGCCCCGTTCCAACAGGTCGACTCCTCCGACTCCCGCGACAAGGGCGGCACCGGGCTGGGCCTGGCCATCTGCCGCAGCATCGTCACCCAGCACGGCGGGCGCATCTGGGCCGAGAGCACCCCCGGGCACGGGGCGAAGCTCTCCTTCTCCGTGCCGGCTCTGGACGACGCGACCCGCTCCGAACCACCGGTCATGGCGGGGCCGCTGGTGCTCGTGTGCGACGACGACCCGTCGGTGCGCGAGGTCGTCACCGCCATCCTCGAGCGCCGCGCCTATCGGGTGGTCACCGCTTCCAGCGCCGAGGAGGCGGTCGAGGTGGCCGCCGTGCAACAGCCCGCGGCCATCCTGTTGGACCTGCTCATGCCCGGGATCAGCGGTTGGGACGCCGCAGCCCTGCTCAAGCAGCACTCCGACACGCGCCACATCCCCATCGTCATCCTGAGTGTGCTGTCGCAGCGGGAGGCCGACGAGGTCACCGGCAACGTGGTGGACTGGGTCCAGAAGCCCCTGGACGAACCCACCCTGTTCGGGGCGCTGGAGAAGGCGGTGACGGGCTCCCACAAGCCGTCCCGCGTGCTCATCGTCGAGGACGACCTCGACCTGGCCCACGTGCTCACCGCCATGCTCGAGCGCAACGGCGTGGAGGTGCTCCACGCCGCCGACGGTGGTGAGGCGATCCGGGTCAGCCAGCGCTTCGTCCCCGACCTGGTGGTGCTCGACCTCGAGCTTCCCGGCGTGGACGGCTTCGCCGTCGTGGAGTGGATGCGCCGCCACGATCGGCTCCGCCACGCTCCGCTGGTCGTCTACACCGGGGCCGAGCTCGACCACGAGGATCGTGAGCGCCTCCGCCTCGGCCATACGGAGTTCCTGACCAAGGGATGCGTGGCCCCCGACGACTTCGACGGGCGAGTCACGGACTTGCTCGACAAGCTGGCCGGCGTTGGTGACACCGCCGACGATCGGAGCATGGCCGATGATGCCGCCTAGACACGTCATGGTCATCGACGATGAGGACCACATCCGCGAGGTCGCCCAGGTGAGCCTGGAGGCGGTGGCCGGGTGGCAGGTCACCACCGCTGCGTCAGGGCGGGAGGGGATCGAGGTGGCCAGAGCGGCGCAGCCCGACGCCATCGTCCTCGACGTGATGATGCCCGACATGGACGGCCCGGCCACCCTGGCCGGGCTTCGGGCAGACGCCGCCACCGCCCACCTCCCCGTGGTCTTCCTCACCGCCAAGACCCAGGCCGTCGACCGTACCCGGTTGACGGGGCTGGGCGCCGCCGGAATCCTGGCCAAGCCCTTCGACCCGATGCTGCTGGCCGACGAGATCGCCAGGCTGTTGGGGTGGCCGTCGTGAGCGGCGCCGACGTCGTCGCCACCGCGCTGGCGGCGATCTGGGAGAAGCGTCAGGCGAAGATCCTCGGCAGCGTCGCGACCCTCGAGGACATCCTCGTCGCCGGCCGCCCCGGAATCGACGAGGCGGAGCGCGCCAGCGCCGAACGCGAGGCCCACAAGCTCGCCGGCTCCCTCGGGACGTTCGGGTTCGCCGAGGGCTCGGAGCTGGCCCGCCGGCTCGAGCACCTTCTCGAAACCGTCCGGCCGCTCGATCCCGAGCCGCTCCCCCAGCTGTCCGCGCTGGTCACCGCCCTCATCCAGTCGCTGCCCTCCCCGACGCCGGCCGCTGCCGACGAGGCCGCAGACGAGCGCCCACTCGTGGTCGTGGTGACCGAGGACAGGGATCTGGGCGAGCGCCTGGCGCGCGAGGCGCCCAGCAGGGGAATGCGAGTGGCGGCGTTCAACCCGCCCGGTGCGGCGGCCTCCTGCCACGACGAGCGCCCCGCTGCCCTCCTCGTGGACCTGCGGGGCGAGGCGTGGAGGGACGAGACCATGGCACTGGTGGAGACGCTGGCGAGCGAGAACCCGCCGGTTCCTGTCCTCGTCCTCACCACCGAGGCCGGGCTCACCGACCGCGTCGGGCTCACCCGCCGGGGTGCGGGAGGCTTCCTCCACGATTCGCTGTCGACGGCTCAGCTCCTCGACCGCGTCGCCGAGCTTCTGGCCGTGGCCGGCGGCGATGCCACCACGGTGCTGGCGGTGGACGACGACCCCAACGTCCTTGCCGCCCTGCGGGCCGTACTGTCCGACGCCGGCCACCGCCTGGTCACCCTCGAGGACCCTCTACGTTTCTGGGATGTCCTCGAGGACACCCGCCCCGGCCTCCTGCTGCTCGACCTCGACATGCCGGAGGTCAGCGGGATCGAGCTGTGCCGGGCCGTGCGCCACGACGCCCGCTGGAGCACCCTCCCGGTGATGTTCCTCACGGGCAGCGCCGGTCCCGAATCGGTGCGCGAGATCTTCGCTGCGGGCGCCGATGACTACGTGGCCAAGCCCATCGTCGGACCCGAGCTGACCGCCCGCATCTCCAACCGGATGGAGCGGGTGGCGCTGTTCCGAGCCATGGCCGACACCGACCCGCTCACCGGCCTGGCCAATCGCCGCAAGTCCCAGGAGGTCCTCGACCGGCTCGTGCTCCTGGCCGACCGCTATAACCAGCCGCTCTCCCTCGCCGTGCTCGACCTCGACCGGTTCAAGCAGGTCAACGACCGGCACGGCCACGCGGTCGGTGACGCCGTGCTCCGCCGGCTGGGCGAGTTGCTGGGCCAGGCCTTCCGGGGGGAGGACGTGGCGGCGCGCTGGGGTGGGGAGGAGTTCATCGTTGGGACCTACGGGATGACCAAGCACGATGCCGTGCAGCGTCTGGCCGCGGTGCTCGAGCAGTTCCGTCTGGAGGGCTTCGCGGGCAACGAGGGCGACTTCCACGTCACCTTCAGCGCCGGAGTGGCCCAGTACGGAGTCGACGGGCCGGACGTCGACGCCATCTATCGTGCCGCCGACGAGGTCCTCTACTGGGCCAAGGCGTCAGGCCGCGATCGGGTCCTCCCCTTCGGTTGGCAGGCGAGCGCCGTCCCCGATGCCCTCGACGTGGTGGTGGTGGAGGACGACGAGGTCACCGGCAAGGTGCTGCAGAGCGCCCTGACGGCGCGGGGCTACACGGTCAGATGGATTAAGGACGGTCTTGTTGCGGCCGAGACACTTGCTGCCCTCCGTCCCCGGGTGGTCCTGCTCGACGTCGAGCTCCCCAGTTTGAGCGGGATGGACGTGCTGCGCCGACTGGCCCACGACGGCGCGCTCTCCGAGATGCGAGTCATCATGGTGACGGGCCATGATGATGAGCACCAGGCCGTGGCTGCCTTCGAGCTCGGCGCCTGCGACCACGTGGTGAAGCCGTTCAGGATCCCGGTGCTCCTCGAGCGGGTCCGCCGGTCACTCGACCGCAGCGGCGCAGGCTGACTGGGCACCTTGCTTCATCGTCGCTGCTCGCTCCCGCGGTCATGGCGATGATGGGCGTGCTGCGACGGCGCTTGCAGGCGGCAACCTTGGCCCGATTCGATTCGCTACCGAAAGATCAGTCGCTTCCTCTCAACCGGTGAACCTCGGCATCCAGCGCCTGCTTCGCCAGGACGTATTCCGCCGGTAGTTGCGCAGCGACGACACGGGCGCCGACGTAGTCCTCACGGCCGACACGCTCCTCGACCTCTTCGCACCTCCGTGCGATCCGCTGGGCCCCGACCGCGACGCAACTTCCCCTCATGGTGTGAGCAAGGCTCGTCGCCCGAGCGAAGTCCGAGGCCCTGAGAGCCGCTTGCAACGCGCCCGCCCGGTGCGAGAAGTCGCGATCGAACAGCGCGACTAACTCCTCGATGAAGTGCCCGCTGTCCTCCTCCCCGAGCAGGCGGAGTTGGGCGACGGCGGCGGCGTCGAGCACCTGTGCATCGTCATGATCGCTGGGTCTCACCTCTGGACCTCTGGGAGCGACAGCGGTTCAGGTTTCGTGATCGTTGCAGTCCATCGGCTCACCACCGCGTCCAGTTGTGTCATCGTCACCGGCTTGGTCAGGTAGTCGTCCATGCCCGCTTCGAGGCAGCGTTCCCTGTCGTCGGTCATCGCGCCGGCGGTCATGGCGATGATGGGCGTGCGGCGCGCCGCTCCTTCGCTCGCCCGGATGCGCCTCGCCGCCTCGAATCCGTCCACATGGGGCATCTGGCAGTCCATCAAGATGGCGTCGTACTGCGCCCGGGCGGCGGCCGCCACCGCCTCACCGCCATCGGACACGCACTCCGTGCGGTAACCGAGTTTGGCGAGCATGGCGATGGCAACCTTCCGGTTCACCGGGTTGTCCTCGGCCAGCAGTAGGTTCGCACGGGGAACCAGCTCCCCTGGGCGGTGATCTCCCGTGGTGCGGGCGGCCGACGAGTTCTGACCCTTCGAGCCGAGCACGCTCGACAGGCAGGTGCGAAGTTGCTCACGGCGCACAGGCTTGGCCAAGCAGGCCGACATGCCCGCGTCGTGTGCTCGCTTCACATCGTCCTGGTGACCGGACGAGCTCAACAGCACCAACGGGATGCCGGCGATCTCGCCGTCGGCTGCGACGGCACGCGCGAACTCGAGACCGTTCATGCCCGGCATCTGCATGTCGACGACGGCGACATCGAACGGCTCACCGGCCTGGGCCGAGGATCGCAGGGCGTCGAGGGCGGCATGGCCGGAGCTAGTGATGACGGCGTTGGCAGACCAGCGCGTCACGTAGCCCTGAAGGACGGCACGGTTCGTCGCGTTGTCGTCGACGATGAGGATCCTCGTTCCCGCCAGCTCCGCTGGCTCGGCATCGACGGGAAGACCGTGGTGTGCGAACCCCAGGCGGGCGGTGAACCAGAAGCGGCTTCCCACGCCGCGCTCGCTCGCAACGCCGCAGCTTCCCTCCATCAGCTCCACGAGCTGGCGGGTGATCGCCAGTCCCAGCCCCGTTCCCCCGAACCGCCGGGTCGTCGAGTCATCGGACTGCGAGAACGGCGCGAAGATCTCGGCCTGCTCATCGACATCAATGCCGATTCCGGTGTCGACGACATCGAACCGAACCACGACGCCGGCGGCAGAGTGTTCATCGACGCGTGCGTTGACGATGATCTCGCCCGACTCGGTAAACTTCACCGCGTTGCCAACAAGGTTGGTGAGCACCTGACGCACCCGCCCCCCGTCGCCGTGAACGGCGACGGGGATATCGGCGTCGATGGCCACCACCAGCTCGACGCCCTTCTCCTGTGCCGGTCCGGCCAAGAGATGCGCCACGTCGTCGACGACCTTGTGCAGGTCGAAGTCGCCGACGCTGAGCTTGAACTTGCCCGCCTCGATCTTCGAAAGGTCGAGAATGTCGTTGATGAGCTCGAGCAGCGCGTGACCGGAGCCGCGGATGGTCTCGGCGTACTCCTGCTGGGCCGGGGCGAGGTCCGTGTGGAGCAGGAGATCGGTCATCCCGATGATCCCGTTCATCGGTGTGCGGATCTCATGGCTCATGTTGGCAAGGAAGCTGGACTTGAGCTGAGAGGCCTGTAGCGCCTGATCTCGCGCCGCCGCCAGCTCTCTCTCCTGGACCTGCAGCACCTCCAGCGCCCGCCGCCGGATGGCCGCGTCCTCGGCGCGGCGGACGACGAGAACGGCGATGAGGAGGCTTCCGACGATGATGCCGGCCGCTAGGATCCAGATCCCGAACGCCCGGCTCCCGGCCACCGGCGCGTACAGCTGGTCGGCGGGCACCGCGATGACCAGACGCCATGGCGTGCCGGCCACGGCATGGCTCGTGAAGTAGCGGTTTCCGCGCTGGCCGCCGATGACGCCGTTGGAACGCTCCGAAAGCGCCCGGGCCAGCGCCCCGTTGTGGCTCCGGAGTGATCCGGCCGCCGCATCGCCTTCGTTGCTGGCGACGACCGCCGAGCTTGCGTCCACGAGGTAGGCCTCGTTGGGCTCGATCGGCGTGGCATTGCTCAGAAACGACGCCAGCGGCGTCCGCGAGACGTCGAAGCCGCCGCTGAACACGCGTCGTCCTGCGGGGGTGTCGAAGGGAACGGCGAAGGCGACGATCGGCTTGCCCTCGGCGGCCGAGGGGACCACCGTCGAGATGGCGTCTTCGCCTGCGAGCGCAGTCCGCAGGTGGCCGTACTTCGATGCCAGGTCCTGGCCGATCAGCTCGGGCTTGGCCGGTACGACGTGCAACACCCGGCCCCGGTCGTCCAAGAGCACCGCCGCCGAATACTCCAGAGCGACTGTGACGAGCTCGAAGTGTTGGTCAGTTGTGGTCGTGCCAGCGAGCAGGGTCTCAGCCTGTCGTCGCTCCCGGCGGAATAGGGCCTCTACGTAGCTCTGCACGAAGCGAGCACCAACTGTCGCGCGCAGGTCGAACCGGTCTCGCAGGTCTCGTTTTGCGAGCTCGTCCACATAGGCAGCTCCGCCTAAGGCGCTCGCCACGACGCCCAGCCAAATGGCCACGGCGACGAGTCGTACGCCCCGGCGTGGGCGCCCTCGCTCCGCGAGCGAGCGCGTCGGAACCATTCCGACCTATCGACCCATCAGGAGGGGAGCTAAAGCGGAATGGCGATGAAACATGACGCATCGTACCTTTCCGCCACAGTTGTCGGGCAATCGACGACCGCCCTTCGCCTACTTACCCAGGGGCACAGGAAGCGTGGCCCGTTGTCGGATCTAGCGCCTACGCCGCCGCGTTCGCCTCGAGGCGACCGCCGTACCCCATCCGCCGAAGGCGTCGACTGCGGCCTTGGAGCCGGTTTCGACGGCGGCCTTCATGGAGGTGGACGCCTCGTTCAAGCGGGTGCTGGCCAGCTCGACCTGGGGCCTGGGGCCTGGGGTCTCGGCCTTGGGCTCGGCGGAGGTGTCCGACAGGAGGGCGATCGCCTTCTGCTGGGCGACGTCGGCCGCCCGGAGGTCGGCGTTGGCCTTGGCGGTGATCTCCGCGCCGGCGTCGATGGTGCGGGCGGGGAGTTCATGACAACGGCGGCGGTGCCGGTGCCACCGAGGGCGACGGCGATAGCGGTGGCGGCGGCGATGGAGCTGATGCAGAACATGAGGGGCGGGCATGGCCACCATCCGCAGCGCGAGCAGAAGGGTCGCACTGCTGATCCCGGCTGCGGCCCGTCACTGGCCACTCAGCGGAGGCCTCGATCCTTCGAGCCTGATGCTCGGTCGGCGCTCGATATCCGGCGGTGCAGCTACTCGACTCGCCCATTATGACGTGAGTCGGGGTGGGGGAATGGCACGGAGACCACGCTCTGTCTACCGATGCGCTTCCAGGAGGAGACAGGCCATGCTCTTGGCTCGCCGCGCAGCCTCGAGGTCCCCTTCGCAGGCAGACACGATCGATCCCTTCATGAGCAGATGCCAGGAGTGGGCGAACGAACTCGGATCGCGCACGCCTGCCTCCTTGGCGAGGCGGCGCACGATCCGACGGATGTGGTGGAGATGCCGGGCGCTGGCGGAGCCGAGGGCGTGTTCGGGACCCATCTCGAGGAGCACGTTCACAAAGGAACAGCCCTCGAAGTCAGCACGGTGAAACCACTCGTCGAAGATGTCGAAGATGGCGAGCAGCTGTTCCTCCGCCGTGGATCCCCGCGTCCTGGCCTCGGCCTCTACCCAGGCCAGCGTCCACCGCTCCTCGCGGAGGTCCAGGAAGGCCAGGACCAGCTGTTCTTTGGACGGAAAGTGATGGTAGAGGGTCGACTTGGCGACCTGGGCGCGCTCGATGACCTCATCGACGCCGACGTCACGGACGCCCCGCCGGGAAAACAGGTCGTAGGCCGTCTCGAGGACGCGCTCTCGAGGGGAGAGGTTCACGGTCTGACTCGAACCTTTCGCGACGAGCGCACGGCCTATAGATAGCAGACCTAGGTGCAGGAAGACAGGTCTGTTCGCCATGCTACGATCCCGAACCAAGGCCGAAACACCGGATCTGCCCGGTTGTGGTGAGAACGCGGATCGATGGGTACGAGGTGGCGGTGCCACGGTGGAATCGGAAGCGTGTATCGGTGTTTCGTACCAACAGGGTCGGGGCCGGGAAAGCCCGAGGGCTTGGGGCTGGACCATCAACAGCCACACGCCCTTGTTGACCCGTTTCGGCGGAACCGGTGTTACCGGAGGCCGCGCTTATCGTGCCTCCCGAGGACCGTCCCAAGTTGTGATCGGGTCGGCGGACGGATACGAGTGCCACATGAAGGGCCGCCGCCCATGACGCAACCTGGGTCGGAACAGGACACCGAGTATCAGCCGAGCGAGACACAGCGACCGGCTCGCTTGGGTCACTGGGCGTGGGACGTCGCCTCCGGAGCGGTCACCTGGTCGGACGACCTGTACCGAATCCTCGACGTGTGCGCCGACGAGATCACGCCCAGCTACGAGGCGTTCTACCGACGGCTCCACCCCGCCCACCGTGCCCGAGCCGAAGCGCTGGTGCGGGCCACCTTCGTTGATGGCCGGCCGTGTGCCTTCTACTCTCCGCTCAGCGCGTCCGACGGCCCGGAACGCTGGATCCGGGCCACCTGTGCGGTGGATGTCGACGCGGCCGGTGCGCCGGTGCGGATGCACGGAACCGTCCAGGAAACCACCGATCGCCTGGACGCCGGCGCGTCGCCGGATGAGGGCCGTGCGGGCCTGCACGATCCGCTCACCGGCCTCGCCGACTGGCAGCACTTCGCCGGCCGGGCGGCCGCCGCGCTGGACCGAGCGGCTGGCAACGGCGGCTGGTCGACGGCGTTGTTGGTCGTCGACATCGATCGGTTCCACCGGGTGAACGACCAATTCGGCCACGAGACCGGGAACCTTGTGCTGGTGGAGGTCGCAAATCGGCTCGGTACGGTGTTTCGCCCTTGGGACACCGTCGTCCGTCACGGCGGCACCGTCGCCCGCCTCGGGGGCGACAGGTTCATGGTCCTCTGCGACAGCGTGCGCGACCCCGCCGTGGCCGAAAACCTGTGCCGCCGGGTCGCCGACCTGCTCCAGTTGCCCGTCGCGCTGGACACAGGCGCGGTGCTGCTCACCGCCGGGATCGGCGTCTGCCTCGCCCCGCCCGGCGAAACGGACGTCTCGAAGCTCATCGCGCAGGCCGAGACCGCTCTGCGACTGGCCAAGGACCGCGGCGACGGCGCCCACGTCGTATTCGCGCCCGACCTGGTTGAGCTCGATCGCGAACGCGACGAGACCGAGCGAGCTCTCCGCCAGGCCCTTGCCGGCGGGGAGCTGCGCCTGCACTACCAGCCCAAGGTGGCGCTCGACACCGACCGCATCGTGGGGGCGGAGGCGCTGCTGCGGTGGCAGCACCCGCAGCGGGGGATGGTCGCGCCGCTCGAGTTCATCCCCCTGGCCGAGGAGACGGGGCTCATCGTGCCCATCGGGGCATGGGTCATCGAGGAGGCTTGCCGACAGGCGGCGCGCTGGCGGCGGTCCTTCCCTGACCGGCCTGTCCTTCAGGTGTCGGTGAACGTGTCGGCCCGGCAGTTCGGACCAGGACTGGTGGAGGTTGTCGCCGGAGCGCTCTCGGCCAGCGGGGCCGAGGCTCAGGCACTGTGCGTCGAGGTCACCGAGAGTCTCCTGATGGACGACATCGAGGGTTCCGTGGCCATCCTTCGTGAGCTGGCTGGTCTGGGCGTGGCGTTGTCGATCGATGACTTCGGCACCGGCTACTCGTCGCTGGCCCACCTCAAGCGCTTCCCGCTCCACGAGCTCAAGATCGACAAATCCTTCATCGATGGCCTGGGACGCGACGCCGACGACTCCGCCATCGTGGCCGCAGTGATCGCCTTGGCCCATGCCCTCGAGCTGTCGGTAGTGGCCGAAGGTGTAGAGACCGCCGAGCAGCTGCAGCGGCTGCGCACGCTCGGCTGCGAGCAGGCCCAGGGTTACTACTTCGCCCGGCCCGGGCCGCCCTGTGCGATCGATACCCTATTGAACCTGGGCGTAGCCCATGGCCTCGGCGGGGAGACGGCGCAAGAAGCCTCGCAGGCCTCTCGTCCTGAACGGATCCTGGTGGTCGACGACGACGCTGAGGTTCGCCAGCTCGCCCTCATGAGCCTCACCGCTGTCGGCTTCGAGGTCCATGAGGCGGCCGATGGCCTCAGCGCACTGAGGACGGCCAAGCTCGTCGGTCCCGACTGCGTCCTTCTCGATCTGGTCCTGCCGGACATCAGCGGCCTGGAGCTGTGTCGCGCCCTGCGGGTTGAGCCGACAACTGCGGCGAGCACTTTGTTGATGCTCACCAGCAGCGACGGCGCCGCCGACAAGGTGGAGGCATTCTCCTCGGGAGCCGACGACTACATCACCAAGCCGTTCTCGCCCCGCAACCTGGCAAGCCGGGTCAACGGGGCGATGCGTCGCCGTCGCGGGGGGCTCCGGCCCGAGACTCGGCGCGAAACCAATCCCCCCGACGCTGTGCCCGCTGCTCTCCCACAGGTGTCGACCAAGCACCCGGATCCCCGATGAGCGGCGCACCGGTTCACCATGGACCGGGCGATGCCGGCGACAACGGCGCTTCGGCGGTGACACCCATCAAAGCTCCCCTGCGGCCCGACGACGAGGACGAACGCATCGCCGCGGTGCGACGATACGGCATCCTCGGTACCGCCGCTGGCACGGCGTTCGATCGCATCACCGCGCTGGCGGCACGGCTGTTCGATCTCCCCATCGCCGTCATCAGCATCGTCGACACCGACCGGATCTGGTTCAAGTCCCACCACGGCCTGCCCGACGTGGCAGAGGCTCCACGCGATCCCGGGCTGTGCGCATCGGCCATCCTGCAGACCGGCCTGTGGATCGTTCCCGACGCGGCCGCCGACCCCCGCACCCTCGCCCACCCGCTGGTGGTCGGAGGCGCCGGGGTCCGGTTTTACGCCGGGGTGCCGCTGGTCACGGCGGACGGGCACCACGTCGGCACACTGGCCGTGATGGGCAGGCAGCCCCGCCGGGTGACCCTGGCCGAGGCCGCCACTCTGCAGGACCTCGCCGCCCTGGTCATGGACGAACTCGAGGTCCGGCTCCTGGCCCGGCGGGCGGTGGCCACGGCGATGGACGCGTCCCGGGCCACCGCCGAGCGGCTGGCGGCCGAGACGGCGTCGGCGACCGAGGCCTTCCGTGTGACCGCCGAGAGACTGGCGGCCGAGACGGCGTCGGCGATGGAGGCGTCGCGGGTCACCGCCGAGAGGTTGGCGGCGGAGACGGCCTCGGTCAAGGAGGCCTTCCGGGTCACCGCGCAGAGGCTGGCGGCGGAGACGGCGTCGACCATGGAGGCGACCCGGGTCACGGCGGAGCGTCTGGCCACCGAGACCGCGTCGGCGACCGAGGCGTCCCGGGTCACGGCGGAGCGGCTAGCGGCCGACACGGCGTCGGCCACCGAGGAGTCCCGGGTGACGGCGGAGACGCTGGCGGCCGACACCGCGTCGGCCACCGAGGTGTCCCGGGTGACGGCGGAGCGGCTCGCCACCGAGACGGCCTCGGCCACGGAGGCCTCGCGGCTCAAGGCCCAGCTTCTGGCCGTTCGAACCGCTTCGGCCACAGAGGCCTCGCGCCTCAAGTCCGACCTGCTGGCTGCCCGAACGGCGGCGGCCACCGAGGCCACCCGGCTCAAGTCCGAGTTCCTGGCCAACATGAGCCACGAGATCCGCACCCCGATGAACGGCGTGCTCGGCATGACCCAGCTCCTGTTGGGGACCGACCTGAGCCCCGAACAACGCCACTATACCGATACCGTCTTCCGATCGGCCGAGGGCCTGCTGACGGTGATCAACGACATCTTGGACTTCTCCAAGATCGAAGCCGGTCGCATGGATCTTGAGACCGCCGACTTCGAGCTACGGGCGGCCGTTGAGGAAGTGGCCGAGCTCATGGCCGTCGGGGCGCATGAGAACGACCTCGAGCTGATCGTGGTGATCGACCCTCACCTGCCCGCCGTCGTGCGGGGAGACGGCGGACGTCTCCGACAGATCCTCGTCAACCTCATCGGAAACGCCCTGAAATTCACCGAGCGGGGTGAAATCGTGACTCGGGTCGACCTGGTACGGGCGTCGGAGCTTGGCGTCGAGGTGCGGGTGGAGGTCACCGACACCGGCGTCGGCATCGCCCCCGGAGCCCATACTGAGCTCTTCGACAGTTACTCCCAGGGCGATGTGTCGACCAGTACCTACGGAGGCACCGGGCTGGGGCTGTCGATCTCCAAGCAACTTGTCGAGCTCATGGGTGGCCAGATCGGCGTGGACAGCGTTCCGGGCAGCGGCAGCACCTTCTGGTTCACCGTGCCCTTCGATCTCGCCGGGAGTATCGATAGTCTCCCCCCGACCCGGAAGGGCGACCCGGCCGGCTTGTCGGTCCTGGTGGTGGACGACAACGCCACCAACCGCGACATCCTCGTGCAGATGCTTCGCGCTTGGGGCGTGGACACGAGCAGCGCGGCGGACGGGTACGAGGCGCTGGAGGCCCTCCGACGCGCCGCTTACCAGAACGAGCCCTTCTCTGTGGCGATCCTCGACAACCACATGCCCGGGATGGACGGCGTCGGGTTGGCAAGGGCCATAGTTCGCGATCCGAGCCTGGCGGCGACCCGATTGGTCATGCTGAGCTCCCTGGGCCGGAACGAGGACCGGGGGTTGGCCACTTCGGTCGGGATCCACGCCTTCCTCACAAAGCCGGTGCGCCAATCGGCGCTTCACGACTGCATCGCCACCGTCGCCGGCTTCGAAGGGACGTCGGTCCCGCCTACGGCCACCACATTGCCCCCCACCCGGCCCCGCCCGGACGTGGGTGTGCACCTTTTGGTCGTCGACGACAACGTGGTCAACCAAGAAGTGGCCGTTCAGATGCTCGAACACGAAGGCCACCGGGTCGATGTGGCGGCCAACGGCAAGGATGCCATCGAAGCCGTGGCGCGGGTCCGATATGCCGCCGTCCTCATGGACTGCCAGATGCCGACCATGGATGGCTTCGAGGTGACGCGAGCGATCCGATCGCTGGAGGGAGACGATCGCCGCACGCCGATCATCGCGATGACCGCCGGGGCCATGGTCGGTGATCGCGAACAATGCCTCGCCGCCGGGATGGACGACTACGTGGCCAAGCCGGTTCGCCAGGCGGAGCTGGTGGCGGTCGTCTCGCGCTGGACGCGAACGGGCGTGCCCACCCCCGGGACCCGCGCCCGCGCCCGAGCCGACGGCGACGGCCCGGCTTCTCCCGACGGCTCCGACGTTCTGGATCCCAGCGTGGTTGCCGGGCTCCGGGAGCTGGACAGTCAGGGGATGGCAGAGTTGGTCGAGAACTTCAGCGCCCGCACCGCCGCCCTTCTTGAACAGCTGCGGGGCGGCATCGAAGTCGCCGACTGCGCTCTGGTGTCCACGACGTGTCACAGCCTGAGGGGCATCAGCGCCACCTTGGGCGCATCAAGGCTGGCCGCGCTGTGCGGCGAGCTCGAGGTTGCCGCCGTCAGCCAGGAGCTGGTCGGCGGAGCCGAGGTGCTTCTGCGGCTAGAAGCTGAAGCCGACTGCGTCCGGCCGGCCCTCCGAGCGGCGTTTCCTGAGCTACCCAGGTGAGTGCAGCTCGCCGCGAACGCCGTGGTCAGGAAGCGACGCGTTCTGGCTGTTGCGGTCCCGTGCTGGCGACGTTGCTGAGGGCCTCATCCGTGACCATCTCGATCTGGCCGTCCCGCAGCAATGCCACGTGTTGGCACAACGCCCGCCCACCTGGATTTGCCGGAGGACGCGGGTGTCGGGCATCTCAAGCTGGGCGGAAGGCAATGTCGAGCACGTTGCCCGGCGCGCCGGTCCGTGGTGGTTCGGCGACGCAGCCGCTGATGGATCGGATCAGGCAATCGGAGGGTGGAATTGACTGAGCGCAGGCACCCAGGATGGACGAGATTGGCACCCACGACCTGGACTCCGCTGGCCGGTGACGCCTTGGCCGGAGCAACCGTTCTCGTGATCGACGACGACCCGGTGAACGTGACGCTGCTGGAGCGGGTCCTGCAGCGTGCCGGGGTGGGAACGGTCCACGGGCTGACCGACCCCTCCTTGGCGGTGAGCGCCTGCCTCGATCTCCAGCCTGATCTGTTGATGCTCGACCTCCACATGCCGAGGCTCGACGGCCTGGAGGTACTCGGGCAGCTGCGGCTGACGCTCCCCGAGGGCGAGTTCCTTCCGGTCATCGTGCTCACCGGTGATGTGCGCTCCGCGGCGAGGGACGACGCCCTGGCGGCCGGCGCCAAGGATTTCCTCATCAAGCCGTTCGATCACACCGAAGTGGTCCTGAGGGTCCGAAATCTGATCGAGACCCGCATCCTGTACGACAGCGTGCGCCGGCACAACGACGAGCTGCGAAGCGAACTGGACCAGCGCACGGAGCGGGAGCGCCTTGAGCGAACCGAGCGGGCGGTGCGTCGGCGGCGCGTGGAGGGTGCCCTTGCCGGTGACGTGCTCGGGATGGTGTTCCAGCCCATCACTGATCTCTCCACCAACGAGGTGGTGGGCGTTGAGGCCCTGGCCCGGTTCGCCTGTGCGCCGCGGCGGCCCCCGAACGAGTGGTTCGCGGAGGCGGCCGAGGTCGGACTGGGGACCGAGTTGGAGTTGGCCGCGGTCCGAGCGGCATTGGCGGCGGTGGACCGGTTCTCCGTGGAGACCTTCGTGTCCGTGAACGTCTCGCCGTCGACTGCGGCGGCACCGGAGCTGCGCGACCTGGTCGCCCGGGGACCTTCGGGGCGCATCGTGCTGGAGTTGACCGAGCACGACCGGATCGACTGCTACGAGCCTGTGCTCGAGGCGCTCGACGGTCTGCGCCGCCACGGCGTCCGTATGGCCGTGGACGACGCCGGTGCCGGCTACGCCGGTCTGCAACACATCCTCCGGCTCCGCCCCGAGATCCTGAAGCTCGACATGGGCCTCACGCGGGGGATCAACGCCGACCCGGCCCGGCGGGCGCTTGCCACCGCCCTGGTCAACTTCGCCGCCGACATCGACTCCATGATCATCGCCGAGGGGGTGGAGACGAGCGAAGAGCTCGACACCCTCCGCTCGCTCGACGTTCAGTGTGCCCAGGGATATCTGCTGGGACGGCCCGACCCCGCTCCCGATGAACACGGCCGTTCGGCGACGATGGGTACCGACCCTGCCGACATCACCGCCGAACCACGGCCTCGCCCGCGCCGGCAGCAGTAGTCGCATCGCTGCGGTGACGCTCCAGCCGCACTGACTGACCTGGCGGGGTCGCATCGCAGCACGACCTCAAGAACCCACCTTTCGCGCGCACGTCGTCGCGTGGGCGTAGGGCGTGCCGATGAGCCCGCGCCCGATGTTCGGCCGGGTGCAGCTGGTCGGCCGCCCGATAATGCTGGCAAGCAGCGGGGTCGTTACCAGGCCGGGACAGCGCAGATCGCCCCCTCGCGGGCGGTACCTACGAGGCGCCGGCGATGAAAGCCGTGACGATGCGTGCGGAAGGTCACAGCCGAGCCGACGCAACGGTGGCCTCCCTCGGGCATTATCCCGCGCGTCCACCGCGTCATGCTGACCCGACTCGGTGAGCGCCACCGGACCAGCGAGGCCGGCGCAGCATGCGCGTGCCGCCGCGCGCCAACGGCGGCCCGTGGGGGCCGCCGTTGCCGTGGAGGCGGAGGTGGAGGTGGAGGTGAGCTGCGGGGTGCTACTTGCCGCCCAGCAGGGCGCTGACCGAGCCCGTAGCCGAGCCCACCAGGTTGGCCGAGGCCGGCGGGATCGACGCCGAGCCGTTCACCGAACCGCTGGCCGAGCGGGTGGCCGACACGCCGGTGCTCGTCGAGGGGACGGCCGGGCCGGCCGTCGTCTCGCCGCCGCCGCTCACCGAAGCGGTGATGGTGGCGGGCAGGTCGGTGCGAACCTGGGTCAGCGCGGAGAGCCCGCGTCGCCCTGGGCTGCCACCACGCCGCGGGCGGTGGTGATCTGGGTGTCCACGGCCTTGACGATGTCGCCGCCGGCCTTGACCGAGGCGTTGGCCGTCGCCGACGCCGTGGTGGTGAGGCTGCCACCAGGCGGATGGACTTGTCGGCGACTTCTCGTCGCGGATCTTTACCGAGCGCCGCTTCGATACTGTTCTCGGGCGAGTTGACGCACTGTTCGTCGGGCGGCTCCACGCCAGACGTGCTTCTTGCCGCAACGAATCCCAAGCACCATCGCGACCGTCGCCGGCATGCGATGCACGGGCACCCGAGCGGTGTCCTCGGCCGGCGGCGCCGGCTGCCCCTCCTGGAGGTGGCGCGCAGCAGGAAGCAAAGGCCCCCTCCGCGCGAGAGCGGAGGGGGCCTTGGGGGGCCGCTTGGTCCGGGCAGCGGCCCAGGGTGCCGAGCGGGTTGGGGCGGCTGAGCGCAGGTGCGCCGCCAGCCGCCCCGTTCCGATCAGGGGTAGATGACGCCGGAGGTGTAGGTGGTACCGAAGCCCGAGCCGCTTGAGACGGTGCACTGGAGATTCTTGTAGTCGCCGCCGACCATGCGGCAGTAGTCGGCCCGCCCGTCGCCGTCGAAGTCGGCCCACCCTCGGGTGTCGTCGTAGCCGGGATCGACCACCGCCGACGTGTAGGCCGTGGAGAAGCCCGACCCGTAGGCGAGGTCGCAGCGCAGCCTCAGGTCCCACCACGGCCCGACCACCCGGCAGAAGTCGGCCGTACCGTCCCCGTTGTGGTCGGCCCAGCCCCGCCCGGCGTCGTAGCCGACGTCGAGGTACCTGGAGATGTCCGAGCCGAAGCTCGAGCCGTTCGACAGGGTGCAGACGATCCTGTTGTTGCTCCCCACACCACGGCAGAAGTCGGAACGACCATCCTTGCTGACGTCGGCCCACGCCCGGGTGGCGTCGTATCCGGGGTCGAGCTTGCCGGAGCCGAACGTCGTTCCGAATCCGGAGCCGGTGGAGGGTGTGCAGTGCACGAACTTGTCCCACCCTCCGGTGACCCGGCAGTAGTCGGCCCTCCCGTCACCGGTGACGTCGGTCCAGGCCCGACCGGCGTCGTAGCCGGGATCGATCCCGCCGGTCCCGAACGTCGTGCCGAACCCCGTTCCCGTGGACGGAGTGCAGCGCAGGGCGGGGCCCCAGTGGTCGATCACCCGGCAGTAGTCCGCCTTCCCGTCCCCGGACGCGTCCGCCCAGGCGCGGCCGGCGTCGTAGCCCGCCTGAACTGGTCCGGACCCGAAGGTGGCACCGAACCCCGTCCCGGTCGACGGCGTGCAGTTCAGGTACTTGTCGGTCACGCCCACCACCCGGCAGTAGTCCGCCTTCCCGTCGCCGGTCACGTCGGCCCAGGCCCGTCCGGCGCTGTAGCCCGGGTCGACGGCGCTCGGCGACGAGTACGTCGTGCCGAACCCCGTCCCGGTGGAGACCGTGCATTTCAGGTAGTTGTAGTCGGAGACCCGGCAGTAGTCGGCCCTGCCGTCACCGTTGAAGTCGACCCACCCCTTCGACGCCTGCACGGCCTTCGGGATCGGCGCCGACGACGCCGAGGCCGCCGGGCCGGCCATCACCACCGCAGCCGTCGTCACCGCCGCCAGCCCGAGGCGCTGGATGATCTTCCCGCTCATGATGTCCTCCGTCCCTGGAACCCCCGAGCGAGGCTCCCGGAACCGATGGTGAGGGCCTGTGATCCCGCAGTCATGGGACCGCAGTCCCGAATCGGGTGGGAAATTCGGCCGGCCCCGGCGCCGCCTCTCGCTGCGAAGCCCGTGGACGTGGCGGTAGGCGGCGCTAGCGTCTCGTGACGTGAGGCAGGTGACCGTCCGGCCGCGGCCATCTGCCGACCCGGCGACCGAGGCGTCGGCCGTGTCCCGCCCGGAGCTCCCCCTCCGTCCGATCGCCTGGGTGGCGTGGGCGGCGACGGCGGCGTTCACGCTGCTCAACGCCGTGCTGCTCGCCGGCAACTACTCGACCCCGTCCACCGGCGGGACCACCACGGGGGGCCTCGAGTTCGTCGCCGGCGCCGGCTATTTCGCCATCGCCACCATCGGCCTGGCCGCTGCCCTGCGCAGCCCCCGCAACCGCAGCGGCTGGGCGTTCCTCGCGGCTGGTGGGGCCGTCGCGTTCGGCGCCTTCACGAGCGAATACGCCGCCTACGGCCTGATCACCAAGCCGGGCGCCCTGCCCGGCGGCCGCTGGGCCGCCTGGCTCGGCGCCTGGACGTGGTGGGCCGGGGCCTCGTTCGGACTGGCGTTCGCGCTGCTCCTCTACCCGGACGGGGCGCTGCCGTCCTCCCGCTGGCGGTCGGCCGCCCGCCTCGCCGCGTTCGACGTGGTCCTGCTGGCGCTCCTGCACGCGCTGACGCCCGGCCCCCTCCACGGGGAGTACGCCATCGCCCGCAACCCGCTCGGGTTCGACCCCGCCGGCAGCGCGGTGCGGTCGGTCCGTGACCTGAGCTGGCTGCTCGTGGCCACCAACGCCGCCATCGGGACCGCGGCCGTACTGCGCCGGGCGCGGACGCACGCCGACTCGGAGCGGCGACCGCTCTACTGGCTGGCGGGCGCCGGCGCGGCCACCGCTCTCGCCGCCATGGTGTGGGGCGTCGACCGTGGCGACGATGGGGCATCTTCCACCGCCCAGCTCGTCGTCGCCCTCGCCGTCCTCGCCGTCCCCGCCGCAGGGGTCCTGGCATCAGCGCAGACGGCGTCGCTTCGACGCTCGATGGCGCGACTGGTCGCCGCCCGGGAGGAGGAGCGCCTGCGCATCCGGCGTGACCTCCATGACGGCCTGGGCCCGACGCTGGCCGGAGTAACCCTCCAGCTCGACGTGGCGAGAACCCTTGTCGCAACCGACCCTGCGGCGGCCGAGGCCGTCCTCGACCGCGTGAGCGGGCAGATGCAGCTCGCGGTAGGCGACATCCGCCACCTGGTCGACGAGTTGCGGCCACCGGTGCTCGATCAGCTGGGTCTCGTCGCCGCGGTCGAGCAGAGCGCGTCGTTTCTCGCACACCAAACGGGCGGATGCCGCTTCGAGGTGTCGGTGACCGCCACCGGCGAGCTCTCAGGCGTCCCTCCGGCCGTCGAGCTCGCCGCTTACCGGATCGTGATGGAGGCGGTGACGAACGCCTGCCGCCATGCCCAGGCGTCGACGTGCCGGGTGCGGCTCGAGCTCGATCGGTCCCTCGGCATCACCGTAGAGGACGACGGCGTGGGCGTCCCTTCGAGCCACCAGCCGGGTGTCGGCCTGGCGTCCATGCGGGAGCGTGCGGCCGAGCTCGGGGGGAACTGCCGCGTGGAGCCGCGTGCCGGCGGCGGCACCGTCGTGCGGGCCAACCTGCCGGTGGCGCCGTGAGCGCCGCCGACGCTCGGCCCGTCCGGGTGCTTCTGGTCGACGACCACCCTGTGTTCCTCGAGGGGCTGCGCGCCGTGGTCGCCCACGCCTCTGGCTTCGAGGTCGTCGGCGAGGCCTCCTCCGGTGAGGAGGCGGTGGAGGCCGTCGGGGAGTACCTCCCGGACGTCGTCGTGATGGACCTGAACCTGCCGGGCATCAACGGCATCGAGGCCACGCGCCGGATCGTCGCCGCCCACCCCGAGGTACGAGTCCTCGTCCTGAGCATGTTCGAAGACGACGCCTCGGTGGTGTCCGCCTTGCGGGCCGGCGCCGGGGGCTACGTGCTGAAGGAGTCGCGCCGCGGCGAGCTGCTCCGGGCCATCGAGGCGACGGCGAGCGGGCAGGCCGTGTTCGACCCCGCCGTCGCCCGCCGGGTCGTGGGGTTCGTCGCGGCCGATGCCCGGCCACCCGAGCCCGCCTTCCCCCAGCTCACCGCTCGCGAGCGCGAGATCCTCGTCCTCGTCGCCCGGGGGCTGACCAACGAGGCCATCGCCCGTACGCTGTTCCTCAGCGTGAAGACGGTGCGCAACCAGATCTCAACCGTCTTCGCCAAGCTAGGGGTGGCGGGGCGGCCGGAAGCGATCGTCGTGGCTCGGGAGGCCGGGCTCGGAGTGTCCGCCGGTGGCGCCAGCTGACGTGCTCAGCGCCGGACGCCGAGGCGGCAACGCGAGCAGAAACGGGACAGGAGCGATGATTGCTCGTGTCCAGACGGTACCCGTCGTTCCCTTCGGGGGCCGGACGACCACCTCTGTGTGCCGGACCCGAGCGTGTGGTTACAACACGCGGGTCCTCCGCACGTTCACCCACATGTCGAGGGTGAGTGGTTACCTATCAGCGCTCGAACCGCACGAAGCGTGGGCCGCAGGAGGCGCTGGGACCGGCCGCCAGTGAGCGACCCAGCCGGGCCGGGGAACCCCTCGTAGGCTGCCCGGGGTGCAGCGGGCGGGAATCATCAGTGAGCTGTTGAAGCGCGCCAACCTCACGCCCCCGGACCTCCTCGCCGCCGACGTGGCCGCGGCTATCTCCGATGCCGGCGGGAACCACCTGGTGATCTATGTCGTCGATTACGAGCAGCTCACCCTGCAGCCCGTCGCTCTCGCCACCGACCTGCTGGAAGATCGACCCGAGGGCGTCGGGGTGGCCGGCACCATGGCGGGCCGTGCATTCCAGCGCCAGGAGGTCGTCTGGGCCGAGACGCCGAACGGCTGGCGCGTATGGGCGCCCCTCGTAGAGCGGGCCGAGCGCGTCGGCGTTCTCGAGCTGGGGTTCACGTCCGTCGACGACGAGATCGTGCGGCTGTCGGAAGACCTGGGGCGCCTCGTCGGCCATCTCCTCCACACGGCTGGCCGCTACACCGATCTCGTGGAGCTGCGCCGCCGGCGTCGGAGCCTGAGCCTGGCCGCCGAGATGCAGTGGGACATGCTGCTCCCGCCCCTCGCGTTCCATGCCCCCGAGGTGGCCATCGCCGGGTTGTTGGAGCCGGCCTACGAGGTGGCAGGCGACGGCTTCGACTACTCGCTCGACGGCGAGACGCTGAGCTTTCTGATGCTCGACGCCATGGGCCACGGGCTGCGCGCCGCGCTGGCCAGCACGCTCGCGCTGGCCGCCTACCGCCACGCCCGGCGGCGGGGCGACGGGCTGGCCGCCATCGCCCGCAGCATGGACGAGGCCCTGGCGTCGGAGTTCGAGGGCGACACGTTCGTCACCGGACACATCGGCTCCCTCGACACCGGCACCGGCCGCTTCCGGTGGGTCAACGCTGGTCACCCAGAGCCGATCCTCGCCCGCGGCGCCAGAGTCGTGGGGGAGGTCTCGTGCCCCCCCTGCTACCCGCTCGGGCTCGGGATTCTCGAGCCGGAGATCGGTGAGTGTCGGCTCGAGCCCAGCGATGCCTTGGTCTTCTACTCCGACGGCGTCACCGAGGCGCGCCCCGCCACGGACCGGCGTGACCAGTTCGGCCTCGATCGCCTGAAGGACCTCCTGGAGCGCAACCTCGGCGTGGGCCTGGTGGCGTCCGAGGTGCTGCGGCGAACGGTGGCCGCCGTGGTGGAGCACCGGGCCGAGCACCTCGAGGACGACGCCACCCTCGTCATGCTGGAGTGGCGCCCCGCCTCCTGAGCGTCTCCCGAACGGCGCGGCCCATGCGAGCAGACGCTTGAGCTTTGACGCGTTGGCGCGCACCTTCAGATTGCCGACCTGGCGCTTGTCGTCGACCGCCACCACGGTGTGCGTCGTCTTGTGCGGGATCCCGATGAGCCGGCGCAGGTGGTGCACAGGGCCCCGCCGGCGCGGCCGATGCGAATGCCGGCGCTGCGGCTCTCCCCGGCTCGCTCGGCCTGCCCGAGCTCGAGGCCGGCCTGCCGGCGGCTCGCCGGGGTGTCGTGGCTACCCGGCGTCCGGCCTCGCCGGCCTCCGCCCTCGTTCCCGCTGCCTGGAGCCTCACCGATCGTGGACGCCGTCGTGTCGACGGTACCGGGCTCCTGCCGAGCGTCCGCGCCCTGCCGTCGGTGGGTGCGTCGCAGGGCGGCGCAGGGACGTCCGTCGGTTCCACCCGCGCCAACGCCGGGTAGCTTGGACGACCGTACGCCGGCGGCCTCGGGGCCGCCGGCACGCGGGTCGCCCGGCCGTTGCCACCGGGTGCACGAGGGTGAGCCGCTCCTCGGCCGTCCGAGGTCCCGTCGCCCACCCGCCGGAGCGGTCGAGTCGAGAGGCAGGGCCTGCGCTGAGCCTGTTCACCAAGTTCGAGCAACCCATCCTCGGGCCGGTGGCCCACTCGTGGTGGGAGTCCCGCGCCGTGTTCAACCCGGGCGTGACCCACCGCGACGGCCTGTTCCACCTCCTGTACCGGGCGGTGTCGGCCGACGACCGGCCGCCCGAGTACGTCTCCCGGCTGGGCTACGCCACGAGCGCCGACGGCATCGAGTTCACCCGCCAGGGCGCCGGTCCGGTGTTCGAGCCGGGCCCCGACGTCCCGTACGACCGCCACGGTGTGGAGGACCCGCGCATCACCGTTCTGGACGGGACGGTGTACGTCACCTACGTGGCGATCGACGTACCCGCACTCACCCGTTCGAAGCTGTCGCGAACGGCCCTGGCCGTCACCACCGACTTCACCAGCTTCGAGCGCCTCGGCCTGTTGACGCCGCTCCCCGACATCGACGACCGGGACTGGGCCCTGTTCCCGCAGCGCTTCGACGGGCGGTACGTGATGCTGACCCGTCCCCAGAGCGTCAACGACCGGCTCGAGTACGTGAAGTGGAGGACCACCGACGAGCCGGCCGGGATCTGGCTGGCCACGTCACCCAGCCTCACCCGCTGGGTGATGGACCCGGCCGGCGGGAACCCCGAGGAGGTGCGGGGGCTGGCGCCGCAGCAGCCGTGGGAGGGCGTGAAGACAGGGATCGGGCCGCCGCCGATCGAGACGGACGACGGGTGGCTCGCCATCTACCACGGCAAGGACCGCGACAACGCCTACTACGGCGGCCTCGCCCTGCTCGACAGGGACGAGCCCAGCCGGGTCGTCGCCCGCCTCCCCGAGCCGTTCCTCCGCCCCGAGCTGCCGTGGGAGCGCAGGGGTGACCTGGACGACTGCGTCTACCCGTCGGGCGCCGTCGTGAAGGACGGCACCTTGTTCGTGTACTACGGCGCCACGGACGACAAGTGCGGCGTGACCACCGCCCCGCTGGACGGCGTCCTCAAGGAGCTGCGCAGGCATCCCGCCCGCTCGGGCTGAGATGACCAAGGCGGGGACAACCCTCGGCCACCCACTGCCGGTACCAGGCGTCCCAGCCACCGCGGCGGCCGTGGCGGTCCTCCCAGTCGTCGGGCCTGGGGAAGATGTCGCCGTGGTCGAGCGCACGGCACACGTTGTCGCGGTCGGCCAGGAACCGGTAGCCGAGCCGGTCGGCAACGACCGCGACCGTCACGTTGTCGTAGGAGTAGAAGAGCCGGTCGTGGTCCTCGGCGAAGCCGCCGACGTCGTGGAAGGCCTGGAGCGGGGCCGCCGCCCAGTTGAGCTCCCACCCGAACGCGGTGGTGGGCGACCGGCCGGGTGGGAACCGGAAGCGGCTATCGTCGACCCGTACCAGCTGGTCGGGCGGCTCGGTGAAGGGCTCGGCGAAGATCGTGACCTTGCCGTCGAGGCGGTGGACCGGTGCCGGGAGCCGGTAGGTGGCGGTGACGCCGGTGACGAACGCCCGGCCGCCGTGCTCGCGGTGGGCGTCCCAGAACCGCCGGAGGCCGTCCGCCTCGACCCAGATGTAGTCCTGGAGGCTGACGACCAGCTCGCCGCGGCAGTGCCGCAGGGCCTCGTTGTGCGAACGGTTCAGGCTCCACAGCGCTCCGTCGGCCCGGGGCGCCGCGATGTGGCGCAGGCGAGGGTCGTCGACGTAGGCGGCCACCTCCTCGTGGCGCCAGTCGTAGCGCTCGTCGCACAGCACCCACTCGAAGTCCTGGACGGTCTGGTTGCGCAGCGCCGCCCACGTGACGTCGATCGACCCCGGGCGGCTGGTCACCGTGAGGACCGACACCGACGGCGCCGGAGGCCCGGAAGGCATCGCCCGAGAGGCTACGGCCGTTCCCGATCACCCGCCCGCCGCGTGCGCGCCGGGCTGCCGCGGCCGGCTGGGCGGCTGGTCGCTCGGGTCGTCGTCGCCAGCCGCCGCTACGAGCGCGAGGTCCACGCCAGGGCGGTGACGGCGATCCCGATCAGACCGGCGACGGTGAAGAGCAGGGCGATCCCGGGCTCGGGGCCGGCCCCGTACCAGCCGCCGATCCAGTCGGCTCCGGCGCCGTCGGTCATGAACGGCATGAACACCGCCACCGCGCTCCGTGTCAGCACACCCGCCGCCCCGGTGTACCGTTTTCGCGCTGAGCAGGAGGGGGGCGGGCGACGACTCGGCTCGAGCAGGGCGTGGCCCCGCACCGAGCCAGGCGCCGGAACTGCACCCCGGGACACCAGGAGTCGGGATGCAGCGGTACGAAGGCTTCGTGCGGTGGTCGGACTCAGCCGGGCGCGACGAGTTCGACCCCAGCCGCTCCGGGGCCGTCCTCACCCAGTGGCTCGAGGCTCTCTACGAGTCACACGTCCTGTTCTCCGGCCTGCTCGACCGCGGCGGCCACCTGGTGGAGGCCAACCGCCTCGCCATCGAGGGGTGTGGATTCGTCCGCAGCGAGACCCTCGGCCAGCCGTACTGGGACTGCGGGTGGTGGAGGCCCGACCCGGCGCTGTCCGCCACCGTGGAGGGTTGGTGCAGGGAGGCGGTGCGTACGGGCCGGTCGCTGCGGGCCGTGTGCCGCTACTTCCGGGGCGACGGCACCACCGGCATGGTCGAGTTCAACCTGGACCCCATCTTCGACCGCCACACGCCCGGTTCCCCCGTCACCCACCTGGTGACGACCGGCCTCGACATCTCCGAGCTGCTGGCCACCCAGGCCGAGCGGGAGGACCGGCTCCAGGCCGAGACGGCGGCCAGCCGGAGGACCGAGCGGCGCCTGCGGGGCGCCCTCGACGCCATGCTCGACAACGTCGCCATCACCCGGGTCGTCCGCGACGACTCCGGGGCCATCGTCGATTTCGAGGTGGAGTACGCGAACCACCGTGCCGCGGCGGCCGCCGGCCGGCCGGCCGAGGAGCTGGTCGGGGCGCGCCTGCACGAGCTCCACGCCGCCTGGCGCGACCCCGACATCCTGGAACGTGTGGTGGAGGTGGTCGCCACGGGCGAGCCGTTCGTCGCCGAGCGGCTGCCGTACGCCGATCCGACCGCCGGCGGCGAGGGCGGTGGCGAGGGCGGTGGCGAGGGCGGAGCGCGGGCTGGCGGCGAGCCCGGGTCGGGGTTCTGGGACGTGCAGGTCGCCCGCCTCGACGAAGGCTTCATCGCCGCCTACCGCGACGTCACCGCCATCGTGCGGACGGAGGAGGCCGCCCGCCTGGCCAGGGCCGTCGCCGACCGCGAGCGGACGGCCACCGAGGTGCTCCAGGGTGCCGCCCTGCCCGCCCACCTCCCGACGTTGCCGGGCGTCGACATCGGCGTGCACTACCGGCCGGCGAGCGTCGAGATCCCCATCGGAGGCGACTGGTACGACGTGGTGATGCCGGGCGGCGACCGGGTCGTGCTCGTGATCGCCGACGTCGCCGGCCACGGGCCCGAGGCCGCCGGCTACATGCTGCAGCTGCGCAACGTCATTCGCGCCATCGCCGTCGAGGAGACCGACCCGGCTGAGCTGCTGCGGCGCGCCAACGATGTCGCCGTGGCACTGGCCGAGCCGGAGGGGCCGTTCGCCACCTGCTGCGTCGCCACCGTCGACCGCGACCGGGCACGCCTGCGGTGGGCGGTCGCCGGGCACATCCCCCCGGTGGTCCGGCACAAGGGGCGTCGGGCCGCCTGGCTGCGGTCGCGGGCCGGGTGCCCGCTGGGCGTCGAGCGGGGAGCCACCTTCACCACCAGCGAGGAGAGCCTGGCGGTGGGAGACCGGATCGTCCTGTTCACCGACGGGCTGGTCGAGACGAAGACGGCGTCGATCGACGAGGGCATGCGCCGCCTCCTGGGGAGCGTCGACGCGTCGGAGGCCATGCCCGCCGGGCCGGCAGCCGAGTGGCTGGCGGCGAACGTCAGCTCGGGCGACGACGACGTCGCCCTCATCACCCTCGACGTCACCTGAGCCGTTCGCCCGTCCGGTCGGGCCACCGGCGCCGGACGCGCCGGTGGCCGCCGGAGCGGCGGCCACCGGTCGTCCCTGCGGTGCGCTCGGTCAGTCCCGGTCGAAGCGGTCGAGGGTCATGACCTTGTCCCACGCCGCCACGAAGTCGCGCACGAACTTCTCCTTGGCGTCGTCGGACCCGTAGACCTCCGAGATGCCCCGGAGCTGCGAGTGGGAGCCGAACACGAGGTCGACGGCGGTGGCCGTCCGCGTGACCTCGCCGGTGGCCCGGTCCCGCCCGTCGTAGACGTTCTCCGTCGACTCGGACGCCTTCCACTCCGTGCCGGCGTCGAGCAGGTTCACGAAGAAGTCGTTGGTCAACGTCTCGGGCCGGTCGGTGAAGACGCCGTGCGGGGAACGACCGGTGTTGGCGTTCAGCACGCGCATGCCGCCGACGAGGACCGTCATCTCCGGTGCGGTCAGCGTCAGCAGGTTCGCCCGCTCCAGCAGCAGCTGCTCGGGCGGCTGCTTCTCGCCGGCCCGGAGGTAGTTCCGGAACCCGTCGAAGGTGGGCTCGAGCACGGCGAAGGCCTCGACGTCGGTCCGGTCCTGCGAGGCGTCGGTGCGACCCGGCGCGAACGGCACGGTGACCTGGTGGCCGGCGTCCTCGGCCGCCTGCTCGACGGCCGCGCACCCGCCCAGCACGATCAGGTCGGCCAGGGAGATCCTCTTCCCACCCGACTGCGTGCTGTTGAAGTCCTGCTGGATCTCCTCGAGGGTCTGGAGCACCTTGGCCAGCTCGCCCGGCTGGTTGACCTCCCAGTCCCGCTGCGGCGCCAGGCGGATGCGGGCCCCGTTGGCCCCGCCCCGCATGTCGGTGCCGCGGAAGGTGGCCGCCGATGCCCAGGCGGTGGAGACCAGCTGGGAGATCGACAGGCCGGAGGCGAGGAGCCTGTCCTTCAGGGCGGCGACGTCCTCGTCACCCACCAGCTCGTGGTCCACCTCGGGCACGGGGTCCTGCCACAGCTGGGGCTCGGGGACCCACGGTCCGAGGTAGCGCCGGACGGGCCCCATGTCGCGGTGGAGCAGCTTGTACCAGGCCTTGGCGAAGGCCTCCGCGAACTGGTCGGGGTTCTCGTGGAACCGCTTCGAGATGGGCCCGTAGATCGGGTCCAGCTTCAGCGCCAGGTCGGTCGTCAGCATCATCGGGGCGTGGCGCTTCGACGGCTCGTGGGCGTCCGGCACGGTCCCCTGCGCCTCGGGGTTCTTCGGCGTCCACTGCTTGGCCCCGGCCGGGCTGGTGGTGAGCTCCCAGTCCCAGTCGAACAGGTTGTCGAAGTACCCGTTGTCCCACTTCGTCGGCTCGTTGGTCCACGCTCCCTCCAGGCCGCTGGTGAGCGTGTCGGGGCCCTTGCCGGTGCCGAAGGTGTTCTTCCAGCCCAGGCCCTGGTGCTCGACCGGGCACGCCTCGGGCTCGGGACCGATGTACTGGGGGTCGACGGCGCCGTGGCACTTGCCAAAGGTGTGCCCGCCGGCGATCAGCGCGACCGTCTCCTCGTCGTTCATCGCCATGCGGCGGAACGTCTCCCGGATGTCACGGGCCGAGGCCAGCGGGTCGGGGTTGCCGTTCGGCCCCTCCGGGTTCACGTAGATGAGGCCCATCTGCACGGCCCCGAACGGACCGCCGAGCTCCCGTTCGCCGCTGTAGCGCTCGTCGCCCAGCCAGGTGTCCTCGGGCCCCCAGAAGATCTCCTCGGGCTCCCAGATGTCCTCCCGCCCGAAGCCGAAGCCGAACGGCTTGAAGCCCATCGACTCGAGGGCGCAGTTGCCGGCGAAGACCAGCAGGTCGGCCCAGGAGATCTTCCGCCCGTACTTCTGCTTGACCGGCCACAGCAGGCGGCGCGCCTTGTCGAGGTTGGCGTTGTCGGGCCAGCTGTTGAGCGGGGCGAAGCGCTGGGAGCCGTCGCCGCCACCGCCCCGGCCGTCGGCGATGCGGTAGGTGCCGGCGGCATGCCACGTCATGCGGATGAACAGGCCCCCGTAGTGGCCGTAGTCCGCCGGCCACCAGTCCTGCGACGTCGTCATCACCTCGAAGATGTCCTGCTTCAGCGCGTCGAGGTCGAGGGTCGCGAACTCGGCGGCGTAGTCGAAGTCCTCGCCCATCGGGTTCGAGCGGGGCGAGTGCTGATGGAGGACCTGGAGGTCGATCTGGTTCGGCCACCAGTCCCGGTTCGACCTCGGCCGGTGCGGCTTGGGCTCGGGAGCCGGGATCGCCGGGTTCTCGCTCTCGCTGATGCTCTCGGTCTCGTCCTTGGTCGCTTCCTTCGGGTCAGGCACGTCGGTCGCTCTCCTCTCGTTCGTTCGAATGACTGGTTCCGGGACTCGCCCCGGCACACTCGGGGCACCGGCCCCAGTAGATGACCTCCGCCTCGTCGATGTCGTAGCCCGAGCCGTCGGCGGCCGTCAGGCACGGGGTGTCGCCCACCGCGCAGTCGACGTCGACCATCCGGTTGCACGCCCGGCAGATGAGGTGGTGGTGGTTGTCGCCGACCCGGTCCTCGTAGCGCGTGGGCGACCCGGCGGGCTGGATGCGCCGGAGCAGGCCCTTGTCCGTCAGCGTCGCCAGGGCGTCGTACACCGCCTGACGCGAGATGGCGCCGATCTCCGCCCGTACCGCCCGGTAGATGTCGTCGGTCGTGCTGTGGGGCCCGGACGATGCCGCCCGCAGGACCGCCAGGCGCTGGGCGGTCACCTGCACGCCGTGGCGGCGGAGGAGCGCCGCGTGGTCGATGACGTCCTCGCCTGGCACGGGGTCACCCTAGCCGCGACTCTGGGGTGGGTCCAAATCTTGTTCCGTTCGATTGCGGGGGCGGCGGCGGGCCCGGTCAGGCGCCCACGTACGCCGCCAGGTGCTCGCCGGTGAGCGTCGACCGGGACGCGACCAGGTCGGCCGGTGTTCCCTCGAAGACGACCCGGCCACCGTCGTGGCCGGCGCCTGGGCCGAGGTCGATGATCCAGTCGGCGTGCGCCATGACCGCCTGGTGGTGCTCTATGACCACGACCGACTTGCCGGCGTCCACCAGCCGGTCGAGCAGGCCGAGCAGCTGCTCCACGTCGGCCAGGTGGAGGCCGGTCGTGGGCTCGTCGAGCACGTACACGCCGCCCTTCTCCGCCATGGAGGTGGCCAGCTTGAGCCGCTGCCGCTCGCCGCCCGACAGCGTCGTGAGCGGCTGGCCGATGGTGAGGTAGCCGAGCCCGACGTCGCCGAGCCGCTGGAGGATGGCGGACGCGGCCGGCGTGCGCGCCTCGCCGCTGCCGAAGAGCTCACCGGCCTCGGCCACCGACATGGCGAGGACCTCGCTGATGTCGCGGCCGCCGAGGCGGTAGCCCAGCACGGACGCCTGGAACCGCTTCCCCTCGCACTCCTCGCACGTGGTGGCGATTCCGGCCATCATCGCCAGATCGGTGTAGACGACGCCCGCACCGTTGCACGCGGGGCAGGCCCCCTCGGAGTTGGCGCTGAACAGCGCCGGCTTCACCCCGTTCGCCCTGGCGAACGCCTTCCGGATGGGGTCGAGCAGCCCGGTGTAGGTCGCCGGGTTGCTCCTGCGCGAGCCGCGGATGGCGGACTGGTCGATCGACACGACGCCGTCGCGCCCGGACACCGAGCCGTGGATCAGCGAGCTCTTGCCCGAGCCGGCCACCCCCGTGACCACCACGAGCACCCCGAGGGGGATGTCGACGTCGACCTCCCGCAGGTTGTGGGTCGTCGCGCCGCGGACCTCCAGCGCGCCGGAGGGCGTCCGTACCGTCTCCTTGAGACGGGCCCGATCGTCGAGATGGCGGCCGGTGACGGTGTCGCTGGCCCGCAGCCCGTCGACGGTGCCCTCGAAGCAGACGGTGCCGCCCGCCGTGCCGGCGCCGGGGCCGAGGTCGACGACGTGGTCGGCGATGGCGATCGTGTCCGGCTCGTGCTCCACGACGAGCACGGTGTTGCCCTTGTCACGCAGGCGCAGCAGCAGGCCGTTCATCCGCTGGACGTCGTGGGGGTGCATGCCCGTGGTGGGCTCGTCGAAGACGTAGGTGACGTCGGTGAGCGAGGAGCCGAGGTGGCGGATCATCTTGGTCCGCTGTGCCTCGCCGCCCGAGAGCGTCCCCGACGGCCGGTCGAGCGAGAGGTAACCCAGCCCGATCTCCACGAAGGAATCGAGGCTGTGCTCCAACGCGGCGAGCAGCGGCGCCACCGACGGCTCCCGCAGGCCGCCCACCCACTCGGCCAGGTCGCTGATCTGCATCGCGCAGGCTTCGGCGATGTTGATCCCCCCGATCCTCGACGACCGAGCCGCCTCGTTGAGCCGGGTGCCACCGCAGTCGGGGCAGGCGGTGAACGTCACCACCCGCTCCACGAAGGCGCGGATGTGCGGCTGGAGCGCATCGACGTCCTTGGACAGGAACGACTTCTGGATCGTCGGGATGAGACCGGCGTAGGTCAGGTTGATGCCGTCGACCTTGATCCTGGTCGGCTCCCTGTGCAGCAGGTCGCGCAGCTCCTTCTTCGAGAACCTGCGGATCGGCTTGTCGGGGTCGAAGAAGCCGCAGCCCCGGAGGATGCGGCCGTACCAGCCGTCCATGCTGTAGCCCGGGATCCTGAGCGCACCCTCGTTGAGCGACCGGCGGTCGTCGTACATCTCCGACAGGTCGAAGTCGGTGACCGACCCCATCCCCTCGCACCGGGGGCACATGCCGCCGTGGTAGACGACGTCTCGCACCACGATCCTCTCGCCCGCGCCCTTGTCGACCGTCATCGCCCCGCTCGCCCTCCGGGTCGGGACGTTGAACGAGTAGGCGGTCGGTGGCCCGATGGGCGGCTTTCCCAGGCGGCTGAAGAGGATCCGCAGCACGGCGTTGGCGTCGGTGGCCGTGCCGACGGTGGAGCGGGCGTTGGCGCCCATGCGCTCCTGGTCGACGATGATCGCCGTCGTCAGCCCCTCCAGCACGTCGACGTCGGGCCGCGCCAGCGCCGGCATGAAGCCCTGCACGAAGGCGCTGTAGGTCTCGTTGATCAGCCGCTGCGACTCGGCGGCGATGGTGCCGAACACCAGCGAGCTCTTGCCGGAGCCGGAGACGCCGGTGAAGACGGTCAGCCGTCGCTTCGGGATCTCGATGCTGACGTCCCTGAGGTTGTTCACCCGGGCGCCGTGAACGCGGATCAGGTCGTGGCGGTCGGCCATGTGCCCCGCCGCCGACTGCTCGTCCGGCTTCACATGCGTGCGGCCCGTGCCATGGCCGCCGGCGTCATGCCGACCACGGTACGCGACGGCGTCACGCCGCCGGTCTCCCATGTCGCCTGTTCGTGCGGCAAGAAGGGGCGAATATCGCCCGTTCTTGCCGCATGAACGGTCCGGGGGCGGTGGTGCGCCGCAGCCTGTCGCCCGCAACCGGCCCGGCCCGCCGTGGTCGAAGGTCCCCGCCGACGGCGGAGCGTGACGGTGTTACGGGCTCTCGACCAGGGCGCTGCCGCCGCCCCGCCGGCGCGCCTCGGCCACGGCCTGCACCCGGCCCCCGGGCAGGAAGGCGATCCCGGTGGCCGCCCCGATCTCGGCCGTGGTGTTGAAGGTGTGGCCGCGGGCCCGGAGGGCGGCTGCTTCGGGCGTGGCCAGGAAGGCGGGCTCGACCACGGTGGCCGCCGTGTTGCGCTGCGACAGCCGCGGTGCCTCCAGGGCGGCGGGAAGAGTCAGCCCCAGGTCCAGGTGGCCGACCAGGATCTGCAGGACGGTGGTGATGATCATGGACCCGCCCGGCGACCCCACGGCCAGGAGCGGGGCGCCGTCGCGCAGGACGATGGTGGGCGCCATGGAGCTGCGGGGCCGCTTGCCCCCCTCCACCCGGTTGGGGTGGGTGGTGGAGTCGAAGTTGAAGTCGGTGAGCTCGTTGTTGAGCAGGAACCCCCAGCCGGGGACCACCACGCCGTTCCCGCCCACCGATTCGATCGTGTACGTGTACGACACCACGTTGCCCGCCCGGTCCGAGACCGTGAGGTGGGTGGTGGACCCGGACCGCTCGGACGTGGCAGCCGCCGTGCCCTCGGCCGGGACGCCGCCGTCGTAGGGGCGGGGGTCGCCGGGCGGCACCGGGCTGGTGGCCGACGTCTCGCCCACGAGGGCCCGGCGCTCGGCCGCGAACCCGTCGGAGAGCAGGCCCCGTAGGGGGACGCGGAAGTAGCCGGGGTCGCCCACCCAGGCGTTGCGGTCGGCGAACGACAGCCGGGAGGCCTCGAGGTACAGGTGGAGGGCCCGCTCCAGGGTGGTGCCGCCCAGGTCGAACCCCTCGAGGATGTTGAGGGCCTCGCCCACGGTGGACCCGCCGCTCGACGGCGGGCCCATGCCGTACACGTCCAGGCCCCGGTAGCCGACCCGGGTGGGCGGCCGCTCGGGGGCCACGTACGCCTTCAGGTCGCGCATGGTCATCACGCCCGGGCGCCAGCGGTGGTCGGCCCCCGGGGCCAGCGGCGGCTGCCGGACGGCCGTCACCATGGCGTCGGCGATGGCGCCCCGGTAGAAGCCCTTGGGCCCGAGGCGGGCGATGCGCTCGTAGGCCCGGGCCAGGTCGGGGTTGCGGAAGACGCTGCCCACGTCGGGGGGCGTGCCGTCGGGCTCGAGGAACAGCGCGGCCGTGGAGGTGATGTCGTCGAAGAAGTCGGCGTTGGCCGCCACCTGGTCGAAGAAGACCTGGTCGACCACGAATCCCTGGCGGGCGACCCTGATGGCGGGCCGGAGGGCGTCGCGCAGGGATCCGGTGCCGTAACGGGCCAGGGCGTCGGCCCATCCCTGGACCGTGCCCGGGACGCCCGCCGACAGGCCGCTCCACCGGGCCTCCCCGAAGGGCAGCGGGGCGCCGCCCTCGAAGAACGACATCGGGTGCATGGCCGCCGGGGCCGTCTCGCGGTGGTCGATGGTGGTGACGGACCGGTCGGCCGCCCGGTGGATCACGAAGAACCCGCCGCCGCCGATCCCGGCGGAGAAGGGCTCGGTCACGCCGAGCACCGCGGCTGCCGCCACCGCCCCGTCGACCGCGTTCCCGCCCGCCCGCATCACCTCCATGGCGGCCTCCGACGCCTCCAGCTGCACCGTGGCCGCCGCAGCGCCCGACCCCTCGGCCACCGGCTGCTGGCCGGCCCGGGCGCCGGCCGGCGGCGCCGCGCCGAGCCCCACCACGACGCAGCTGGCCGTCACGGCCCACGTCGTCGCCCTCCGCCGCCAGCTGAACGCTCGCCCCATCCTCGTCCTCCCGTCGCCGGGGGCCCAGCTTCCCAGCGCCGGACGATCCATGACAAGCCCCTCGGCGTGGAATGGGCCGCGTGCCGCCGTCGGCCGCTCGCCCTGGGCGCTCGAAGTGCCTCCGGCGGCGACGGAACGGTGCCTGTCCCCGGGACCGACGGGCGCCCCGCGCCCGCGGGGCCGCGACGTGGACCGGTTCCCGAGGCCGGCCCGCACCCTGGACGCCGCCTGGCGCTCCGGGCATACTGCGCAGAAGCGCCCGAACGGGCGCCGAGGCAGGTTCGCGGCGTGCGAGGTCGCTTCGCAGTGGCGCCGGCTCGGCCGGCTGAGCGCCCCGACGGCGCCACCGCGTCCGCGATCTCGCCTGCCGCCACGAGAAGGGGGCCCATGGTGCACGTCCGCAAGGCGTTGGTGGCGACGGTCCTGTTGCTTTCGGTGATGGCGGCGGCGCCCGCGGGCGCCCACGACCCCGAAGAGGCGCACACCGGCCCGGGGGCGGTGGGGCCCACACTGGTCTCCGACAAGATGAAGCCTCGCGCCACGCTGGCGCGCTCGGCGGACGCCGTGCAGTCGGACTTCGCGTTCGCAGGGAAGCTGGCGTACGCCGGCAACTTCCTCGGTTTCCGTGTCCTCGACATCTCGGCCCCGGCCAACCCCGTGCAGGTCGCCGACGTGCGCTGCAACGGGCCGCAGGGCGACGTCTCGGTGTACGGGAACCTGCTGTTCCAGTCGGTCGACACGCCCCAGACGAACCCGACGTGCAGCAGCGTGAACACCACGGCAGCGACGCCGGGCGCCTGGGAGGGCATCCGCATCTTCGACGTCACCAACCCGGCGGCGCCGAGCCACGTCGCCTCGGTGCGAACGGACTGCGGCTCGCACACCCACACGCTCGTGCCCGACCGGGCGAGCGACCGGGTCCTCGTGTACGTCTCGTCCTACCCGTTGGGGACAGCGGCCCTCGGCCCGAACTGCCAGGGCCCCCACGGGTTCGTCTCGATCGTGTCCGTGCCGGTGGCCAACCCGGCAGCGGCGACGGTGAGCAGGTACTTCCTCGACCCGGCGACCGAGCTGGCCGTGTACCCGCTGGCCGGTGGCCCGTTCGCCTTCCGGGCGTGCCACGACATCAGCGTGTTCGTCGAGATCGGGAGGGCGGCCGCCGCCTGCCTGAGCGAGTCGCAGATGTGGGACGTCTCCGACCCGGCCAACCCGGTGTTCCTGTGGCGCTTCGACCATCCCGTCGTGAACCCGGCGAACATCGACCTGTGGCACTCGGCGTCGTTCAGCTGGGACGGCACGGTGGTCGCCTTCGGCGACGAGTCCGGCGGCGGGACCTCGGCCCGGTGCGTCGACCCGAACGACCTGCAGGGCCGCATCTGGTTCCTCGACGCCGGGACCGGCGCCTTCCTGGCCAACTACAAGATCCCGAGGTCGGAGGCGGGGGTGTGCACCATGCACAACTTCAACTTCGTGCCGTTGCGGGACGGGCGGAAGGTGCTGGTGTCGTCGGCCTACACCGGCGGGACCACCGTGGTGGACGTGAACGCCCTCATGGCCGGAGCCACCCCCGCCGCCGCCGAGCTCGGCTACTACCGGCCCACGGGCGCCCGCGCCTGGTCGTCGTACTGGTACAACGGCCGCATCTACGCCAACGACTCCGTCCGGGGCGTCGACGTCATGGACCTGGTCGGCCGGTCGGTGGCCGGAGCCCGGAAGCTGCCGTACCTGAACCCGCAGACCCAGGAGTCGCTCATCCCCTGACTCCGGCACCGGGCCGCCGATCGTGGGCTCCGACCTGGTCGGCGGAATCCCGGGCCGGCCCCTCCGGGAACTAGAAAGGGCCCATGGCCGGTACCGCGCAGGCACGCGACGACGGTGGCCTCGAGCTCCGCGGCCACCGGGTCCGGGAGGTCGGGTTCGGCCGGAGCACCCGCTTCGAGGGCGGCACCCTGACCGTCTCGGAGGCCGCCGCCCGCACCGCGATGGCCGACCCGGCGCTGGCCGACGTCCGCCTCTCCTGGGCGTCGCCCGGCGACTCCACCCGCATCGTCAAGGTGCTGGACGCCGTCGAGCCACGCTCGAAAGGACCGGGCGGGGGCGGGATCTTCCCCGGCTTCGTCGGCCCCCCGCTGCCCCGGGGCCGGGGCTCCACCACCGTCCTCCGGGGGGCCGCAGTCGTCACGGCCGGCTTCCTGCCCCGGGCGCAGGAGGCCTTGGTGGACATGTCGGGCCCGGCCGCCGACCTGTCGCCCCTCGGTTCGACCCACAACCTGGTGGTCGAGTTCACCCCCGCCGACGTGGCGTGGGAGGAGGTGTACGACGCGCTGCGCCGAGGGTCGCTCGCCCTGGCCGCCCACCTGGCCGAGGCGGCGCTGGACGCCGACCCCGACGACGTCGAGCGCCTGCCCGCGTTGCCGAGGCGGGAGGACTCCCCCGACCTGCCCCGGGTCGCCGCCGTCACCAACCTCCAGACCCAGGGGAGGTTCAAGGAGGTCTTCGTCTACGGGCAGAGCTTCCTGCCCACGGGCCTGCCCACCCTGATCGACCCCAACGACCTCGACGACGGCGCCGTGGTCAGCGCCCAGCTGGGCCACCCGAGCCTCAAGAACCCCACCTGGGTGTTCCAGAACCACCCCGTCGTGGCCGCCCTGCGGGCCCGCCACGGCGTCGACCTCCTGTGCGCCGGCGTCGTCCTGTCACCCGAGCCCGTCGACTCCACCAGCAAGGAGCTGGTCAGCGCGGCGGCGGCGCGCCTGTGCCGGGTCGCCGGCTTCGACGCGGTGATCGTCACCAAGGAGGGCGGCGGCAACGCCGACGCCGACATGGCGCTCAAGATGGACGCCCTGGAGGAGGCCGGCATCCCCACCGTCGCCCTGTACGCCGAGATGTCGGGCCCCGACGGCACCGGCCCCGCCATCGTGGTGCCGCCCACCAAGGCGACCGCCATGGTGAGCACCGGGAACTACGACCAGCGCCTCCAGCTGCCCGGGATGGAGACGGCCCTCGGCGACGACACCCTCGACATCGCCGGCCAGCCGGCCACCGCCGAGGTGGAGGTGCCCACCGCCGTGGTGTACTGCTCGCTCAGCCCCCTCGGCTGGGGGCACCTCACCTGCCGGGAGTCCCTGTGAGTTTCGCCTCGCAACCAGAGGTTGCTCGGCGAGCTGGCGGCGCTCCGGCCGACCGGCAGAGCCGGCCGGCCTCCGCCCGTTCCTCTTGGACGGCAGCCGGCGCGGCCGCCTGCGGCGGCGGGAGCGGCCGCCGGCGCGAAGACTGCAAGGAGGGATCGTGACCACGCGCATCGTCCACTACATCAACCAGTTCTTCGCCGGGAAGGGCGGGGAGGACTCGGCGTCCGAACCGCCGTCGTCCCACGACGGGCCCGTCGGCCCGGGCCGGAAGCTGGCTTCGTTGCTGGGCGATGACTTCGAGATCGTCACCACCGTGTGGTGCGGCGACGACCACGCCGGCGGTCCCGAGGTCCTCGACGAGATCCTGGGGCTCATCCGGGCCGCCCGTCCCGACCTGGTCGTCGCCGGCCCCGCCTTCACCAGCGGGCGCTACGGCCTGGCCTGCGCCCGGGTGGCGGCCGAGGCGCAGCGCGAGGGCATGACGGTGGTGGCGTGCATGCACCCCGACAACCCCGGCCTGGACGAGGCGGGCGCCGCCCCCGTCGTGGCCAGCAGCCAGGTGGCCCGCCACATGGGCGCCACCCTGGAGACGCTCGCCGCCGCCCTCCGCAAGGCGGCCGCCGGCGAGCCCCTCACCCCCGACGACGGCCGGGTGGGGAAGATCCCGCGTCGCAACGAGATGGCCGACCGCAACAGCGCCGAGCGGGCCGTCGACCTCCTGCTGGCCCGCCTGGGCGGCGACCGGGAGGCCACCGAGGTGCCGCTCCCGAACTTCGACCAGGTGACGCCGGCCGCCCCCGTCGACCACGTGTCGGAGGCGGTGGTCGCCCTCGTCACCGAGGGCGCCCTGGTGCCGGAGTCAAACCCCGACGGCCTCGAGTCGGCCCGGGCGACCAGGTGGCTGCGCTATTCCCTGGACGGCAAGAGCAGGCTGCGGTCGGGCGAGTTCCGGTCGGTGCACGGCGGCTTCTCCACGGTGTGGGCCAACGAGGACCCGAACCGGATCCTCCCCCTGGACGTGGCCCGCCAGCTGGAGAAGGAGGGGCGCATCGGCAAGCTGCACGGCGAGTACCTCGTCACCGCCGGCAACGGCACGTCGATCGCCAACGCCCGCCGCTTCGGCGTGGAGTGGGCGGCCGACCTGAGGAGGCAGGGCGTCCAGGCGGCCCTCCTGACGGCCACGTGAGGCACCGGGACGCGTTGCGGGTCAACGCTTGCGAAGGAGTTGGAGCGCTCCGGCATCCCCACCGCTCTGCTGTGCAACCTCACCTCGATCGCCGAGCGGGTGGGGGCTCCCCGCATCGTGCCGACCAAGGGCATCCCCTACCCCACCGGAGACCCGAACCTCGACGCCGAGGCGGAGCGGGCGTGGCGGCGGAGGCTGGTGGAGCGGTGCCTGGAGGCGGTGTCCACCGCCGTGACGAAGCCGACGTTGTTCCCCGTCGAGATGGAGGAGGCCGCCTCCCGTGACTGAGCGCCGGGCGGTCGTCACCGCCGCCACCCAGGTCCTGGCCCACGTGCCCGGCCTCGCCCGCCACGGCTCCAAGCCGCAGCGGGAGCTGCCCAGGAACAAGGAGACCAAGAAGGCGTTCCTCGCCGCCCTCCGCGGCTTCGACGACGCTGTGGCGTACGCGCCGCACCAGGCCTACATCGGCGCCGTCCACCCCCGCGACATGCCCGAGCGCCCGTGGACCAGCGCCGCCCCGCCCGACGGCGTCTCCCGGTTCGGGCCCAAGGGCGGCGAGATCATGCCCGACGTCGAGTTCCTCGGCCTGCTCGCCTGCGTCGACCGGTTCGATCTGGTCACGCTGGCCGCCGACGTGGCCGACGAGGCGGCGGCCGCGCTGGCCCGCCACCCGCTGGCCAAGCACCTCGACCTCGACCGCATCGACAAGGCCAGGGGCGACGTCGACAAGGTCGCCTCCCGGCCGGGCAGCCACCGGCTGTACCTGGGCGCCACCCGCGTCGGCGGCGCCATCCCCTGCGCCCATGAGGAGGACGAGTCGCTCACCGCCACCGTGCTGCTGGACAACCTGGCGTCCAAGGCCACGTCCACCCTCGCCCTCCTGCACCTGCTGGTGGCCAACGGGGTCGACCCGGCGTCGGTCGACTACGTCATCGGCTGCGGCGAGGAAGCCGTCGGGGACCGCTACCAGCGGGGCGGCGGCAACATGGCCAAGGCGGTGGCCGAGGTGGCGGGGCTGTCCGAGGCGTCGGGCATGGACGTCAAGAACTTCTGCGCTGCACCGGCCCCTGCCCTGGTCACCGCGGCTGCCCTGGTCACCGCCGGCGTGTTCGAGCGGGTGGCGATCATCGCCGGGGGGTCGATGGCCAAGCTGGGCATGAAGTTCCAGGGGCACCTCCGCCACGACCTGCCCATCCTGGAGGACGTCCTGGGCGGCGCCGCCGCCCTCGTCCAGGCCGACGACGGGGTGTCGCCCCGGGTCCGCCTCGACGTGGTCGGCCGCCACCGGGTCACCGCCGGCGGGTCCAACCCGGCGATCATGGAGGCGCTCGCCGTCGAGCCCCTGAAGCGCAACGGGATCCCCATGACGTCGGTGGACGACTACGCCACCGAGCTGCACAACCCCGAGATCACCGAGCCCCAGGGCACCGGCGACGTCCCCGCCCGCAACTACAAGACCATCGCCGCCGTGGCCGCCCAGAAGGGCGAGATCGAGCGGGGCGACATCGCCGGCTTCGTCAAGGAGCGGGGCATGCCCGGGTTCGCCCCGACCCAGGGGCATCTGGCATCCTCCTTGTGCTACCTCCCGCACGCCGTCGAGCGGCTCACCGGCGGTGAGGCGGAGCGGGTGCTGCTGCTGGCCAAGGGCAGCCTGTTCCTCGGCCGCATGTCACAGCTCTCGGACGGGATGAGCGTGCTGCTGGAGCGCAACGGGAAAGGAAGCTGACATGGCCGGTGCGATCACGGAGGCGACCAGGGAGACGTTCCGCGACCTGGTGGCGGAGGGGACCACGCTCGTCGACGTGTGGGGCACGGACTGCAGGCCGTGCATGAGCCTCATGCCGTTCGTCGAGCGGCTGGCCGAGGAGCGTCGCGACGACTTCAAGACGGTGAAGCTGGAGGCGCCCAAGGCCCGTCGCCTCTGCATCGAGATGCGGGTCATGGGGCTGCCCGCGTTCCTGCTGTTCCGGGACGGGACGGAGGTGGCGCGCATCAACGGCGCCGACCTCAACGAGGCGAAGATCCAGGCCTGGTTGGACGAGACGCTGAGCGCCGCCGCAGGCGCACGGAAGGAGTGACGTTGGGAGTCCTGAACGGGAAGAAGGTGGTCGCCCTGGGCGAGCGGGACGGGATATCCGGCCCCGCCATCGCCAAGGTCGTCGAGGCCGCCGGCGCCCAGGTGGTGTTCACCGCCACGGAGTGCTTCGTCTGAACGGCGTCCGGCGCCATGGACCTGCAGAGCCAGGAGGCGATCCTCCGGCTGGCGGAGACCCACGGTAAGGACAACGTCGTCGTGATCCTCGGCGCCCCCGACCCGGAGGCGGCGGAGATCTCGGCGGAGACGGTCCGCCTCGGTGATCCCGCATATGCAGGTGCACTGGCAGGGGTCCAGTTGGGCCTCGACGTGTACCACGTCCTCGACGAGGACATCCGCAACGACGTCCCGCCCGAGGTGTGGGACGACCAGATCGGCGTCATGGCCGACATCCTGGAGGCCGACGAGCTCAACCAGGCCGTCGCCAAGATCCGCTCCCAGGCGCTCGACGCCTAGCTCTTCGCCGTCTCCCCCGCACCTCGGCGCCCGGGCCGTGGCGCGGAGGTGCGGGGGAGACGGCGA
>Ga0247717_1000019_pt1 | contig 41166 bp, 31 predicted proteins | sample 24E_NmetaG_FD_189047 | JGI IMG/M metagenome (GOLD analysis project Ga0247717, IMG submission 189047) | Soil microbial communities from hillslope of Landscape Evolution Observatory, University of Arizona, Oracle, AZ, United States - 2-4-E_N | ecosystem: Engineered > Artificial ecosystem >... | reverse complement strand
GCGCAGCGCCGCGTGCCTGGATCCCCGGGCTCGGTGGTCGGCGCCCGCCACTCGCCGGCTCCAGGCACGCGGCGCTGCGCCACGACGCGTTCCGGGGCTACGCCGACCACATGGCGACCGCCGGGTTCCTCGCCGGGTGCGACGAGCTCGTCTCCATGGCGTCGCGTGAGCCCACGGCGGTGATGTGCAGCGAGTCCCTGTGGTGGCGTTGCCATCGCCGCCTGCTGGCCGACCACGTTGCCCTGGTGCGGGGCCTCGAGGTGGTCCACCTCATGCACGACGGGCGGCTCACCGCGCACGTCCCGACGGAGGGTGTCCGCCGGTCCGACGACGGCCTCGTCTACGACGTCGGGGTCACGCCGCCGCTCCCCGACGCCTGACCCCGCCGGGGCGCTCCCGCGGAAGGCCCGCCCGCCGGCGTCGTGATCACCTCGTGGACCGGTGGCCAGGGCCGGGCGCCCCCGTCGAGCCCGCGGTCGCGGACGCGGCGCGCCGCGGTGGCCCGAGGCGGGCGTCGACGCCGGGGGAGTAGTGGACGAGCGGATCGCCGGTGGGCGCCGGCAACCCGGCCGCGGTGGTGACCGACTCCTCCAGCTCGACCAGCGTGGCGGCGTGCACCGGCCACGGCTCGTGCTCGACCGGCACCTGGACCAACCGGCCGGCCACCTCCGAGAAGGCCCGCCAGCGGCCCAGGAGAGCGGCGTCCCGTTCTGACACGTCGTCGCCCAGCGGCGCCCCGGGCCGGACCTCGATGCGATGGGATGCGGCGGGCTGGCCGACCCGCCGGCTCTCGTAGCGCACGGTGTCGCCGGCCTCGACGTTCATCTCGGCCGGGAAGTACGGGATGTCGAGGCCCAGCCGAGCGGCCACCACCATCACCGCGCTCTCCACGTCCAGTGAGAGGAACCACAGGCCGTCGGTGCCGTCGGCGTCCACGACGTAGGTCCGCAGGTTCGTCTCCGGGAACTGCGACACCACCGGCAGCGCCGGCGTCCCGGGGAGCCGGAGGCCCTCCACCCGGAACGGCGTGAGGCCCACCCACGCCGACCCGTCGACCAGGTCGGGGGTGAGGCCGTCGGGCAGCAGCCCCTGGATGACGTCGGCCGGGTAGCGCCAGTGCAGGAACGAGACGTGGCGCCAGCTCTGGTGGGCGATGGGGACCGCCACCTTCTCCTCCGGCCGGTTTCCCGCCACGGAACCTGTTGTCCCCCTGCACGGCCACGCCGACACGCCCGTCCCACGAGCCGACGCCGGGAGGACGGCGGACGACGCGGCGTCGTCAGCCCAGGGTGGGAGGCGGCCGGAACGTCCCCCGACCCGTCGGGGCCACGGTCCCCACGGGGACGATCTGCTTGCCGAACGGTGCCAGCGCCAGCCCTGCCATCTTGATGCTGGCGATGCCGAGGGGGATGCCGACGATCGTGAGGCACAACACCAGCCCGGTGACCAGATGACCGAGGGCGAGCCAGACGCCACCGAAGACGAACCAGAGGGCGTTGCCCAGGCAACCGAGTGCGACGTCGCGGTCGGGTCGATGGACGACCATGCGGCCGAACGGCCACAGGGCGTACCCGGCGAGCTTGAAGGACTGGACGCCGAACGGGATGGTGACGATCAGAATGCAGTTGACGACCCCGGCGATCGCGTAACCGAGGGCGAGCCAGATCCCGGCCAAGAAGAGCCAGAGAAGGTTGCCCACAGTCTTCACGAGGGCGTCACCTCCTCCTGTCCCGGCGGAGGACGCTACCGCGCCGTCCGAGTCGCGTCGTCACCGGAGTCCTGGGCGCGCCGAACCCCCGACTGGAGCGACGAGGCGAACGGGTGGTTCGGCTTCCGCGCCGGGGACGGCAGCCTGGCGATCGGTCCCCACAGCGACGTCAAGGGAAGGACCCCGACGGCAACTACTTCCAGCTGGCGACACCCTGGGCCGCGGAGCCGGCGTAGTTCCGCACCGCCGCGCCGGGCGCCGCAGGGAGAGAGCTCGCTCTCTGCCTCGGCGCGCCGCCCCTGATCGATCGCAGGCCGTCGCCGGGCTCGCGCGGTGCCGGCTCGGCCGCGGCCGTGCGTACGCGCCGCGGTCGTAAGCTCCTTCGTCGTGCCCATGGCGGCCAATTCCGTTCGCCGGCTCGCGGTCGGCCTCACCTCGGTGAACGAGGCGGAGTTCGTCGCCCTCGTGCACCTCGCACGGCCGCTCGTGGCGGAGGGCGCGCCTGCCGTCCTCGTCGTTCCCGCGCTCGACAGCGTCGCGACGGCGCGGCGGGTGCGAGAGCTCGTCGGCGACGACCCGTTCGTCGTGGTGGAGCCGGCCCACGAGTACCTCCGGAACGGGCACGCCCGAGCGGTCCTCGTCGGTGCCGATCCTGCGACGCGCGGGCACGGTGTCGCCGCGTCGGTCGCCTGGCTCCGCTCTCTGGCCGACGCCGGCCCGGTCATGCCGGACGGCGCATCGCCCGATCCGGCCGACGTCGTCGCCTGGTTGGGCTCCGACGTGGTCCCAAGGGGGGTCCGGGCGGACGGACGAGGCCCCTGCCCGGCTCCCCCGGCGGTGGCGGTCGGGGCGGACCGGCTGCTCGTCCGCACGACGTGGGGTGCCAGGCTGCTGGCGTTCGCCAGTGACCGGTCGCTCACACCTGACCTGGCGCTCGACGGCGTCTACGACCCACCCTTCGTGCGCTTCCTCGAGCGGCACGTGGCGGCGGGCGCCTTCGTCGTCGACGTCGGCGCCAACGTCGGCGTGTTCAGCGTGCTCCTGGCCCAGCTGGTCGGCCCGGGCGGGCACGTCATGGCGCTGGAGGCCGATTCCGAGGTGCACGGCGTCCTGCAGGAGAACCTCGACCTGAACTACGTGAGCGGTTGGTGCCAAGCCCTCGCCGTCGCCGCCTACTCGTCGCGCGCGCAGCTGGCGTTCCACCGCACGAGCAGGTTCCGCGGCAACGGCTCCCTGCGCGATCACCAGGCGCGCCCTGCCGGCGTGGTGACCGACTCGTCGTCCACCGTCGTCGTGGAGGCGGCCCCGCTGGACGAGCTGGTGCCCGCCGGGGTGGACGTGGCGCTGGTGAAGGTCGACGTCGAGGGCGCCGAGCGCCACGTGTTGGAGGGACTGGCGAGGACGATCGCCGAGGGCCGCGTGCGGACGGTGGCCATCGAGTTCGTGCGGGCGCTCTTCGGCGAGGAGTGGGAGCCGCTGGTGGGCCTGCTCGGCGAGTACCGCGACCGTCACGGCGCTTCGTTCGCCACGGTGGCGCCGGACGGCTCGCCGGTGCGGCGGTCGCTCGAGGAGGCGGTGGAGATCGGCGCCTTCCCGCAGTTGCTCGTCGAGTTCGGACCGGCTCATGGGTGAGCGTGCGGCCGCCGGGGCTTCCGTGCGGATACCCAAGGTCATCCACCGGATCTGGCTCGGCGGGCCGATGCCCCCGGTGGTGGCCCGCTACGGGAAGGCCTGGCGGGACCTCCACCCCGGGTGGCTGGTCCGTACGTGGCGCGACTGGGACCTCCCCGCCCTCACGCACCAGGAGTGGTTCGACCGGGCACCCAGTCCCGCGCAGCGCGCCGACATCGCCCGGCTGGAGCTGCTGCACCGGTACGGCGGCGTGTACGTGGACACCGACTTCGAGCCGCTGAAGCCGCTGGACGCCCTGATCGCGGGGACCAGCTGCTTCATCGCCACCGAGGACGGGCGCTGGCTGGCGACCGGGATCATGGGCGCCGTCCCGGGGCACCCGTTCGTCGCCGACCTGATCGACGGGTTGCCGCACTCGATCCAGGAAAACCAGGACGCGCCGCCCAACCAGCAGACCGGGCCGAAGTACGTGACCCGGCGGTACCAGGCGTACACCGAGGCTCACCCCGACGACCCCGTCACCGTCTTCCCCGCCGCGCTGTTCTACCCGTACCACTTCACCGAGCCGGAGCGGGCCGGAGACGTGTTCCCGGACGCGTACGCCGTCCATCACTGGAGCCACAGCTGGAAGCCGTCGGAGCAGGCGTGACGCCGTGACCGGCCTGCAGGGGTTCTCGCCCGAGGGCGACGGCCGGCCGGCGACGGCGGCGTCACCTCGTGGCCTGTCGCCCGTCGTGGACGTACTGGCGTCGCTGGTCCGCCCGGCATCCGTCGTGGACGTCGGTTCGGCCCACTCCGGCTGGTCGGGCGAGTTCGGGGCTCGGGGGGTCGACGACGTGCTCGTGGTCCGCCCGCCACGGCATCCCGCCCTGGCCGGCACCGACCGGCCCACGCTGGCCCACGACCTCCGCCGGCCGCTCGTCCTGGATCGCCGTTTCGACCTGGCCGTCGCCGTCGGGACCGGCGAGCGCCTCCCCCCCGGCGCCGCCGTCGTGCTCGCCCGGACGCTCGTCGACGCGGCCCCCGCCGTGGCCTTCGCGTCGGTGATGCCGGGCCTGGCGGCGCCGGGGACGGCGAACGCCCGATGGCCGTCGTGGTGGGACAGCGTTTTCGGCGAGCTCGGGTACGTCCCCCACGACATCGTCCGGCCGCTGCTCTGGGAGGACGGCGAGGTCGAGCTGTGGATCCGTCAGAGCGTCGTCGTCTACGCCGCTCGGGATCGGTTCCCCGAGGTCACGCTGTCGGCGCCGCGACAACGCTCCGTCGTCCACCCCGAGGCGTACCATCGGGCGCTCGGTGATGCGGAGGCCCGCCGGTCGGCCGAGTCGGCGGTCGCGACCGAGCGTGCCTTCGAGCTCGACGCCGCGTGCCGGCGGCTGGAGCAGGAGAAGGCGCTGGTCGAGCGCGACCTTCGGGAGTTGCGGGAGCGCCCGTCGGTCGACCCCCCTCTCCGGGTCGAGAACGCCCGATTGACCCGGGAGAACGCCCTCCTGGGCGCGGCGTGGGCGGCTGCCGAGCGCGACGCGGCGAACGGGCCCACGCCCGAGCAGCTGGTCGCTCTCACCCGCCGACCCATGGCTTGGTCGGCGGCTCAGTCCGTCGCCCGGCGCCTTCCGGGGCGCAGGCGCCTGCGCCGGATCGTCGGCCCGGCAGCGCTCCTGTGGGACGAGGCGTTCTACGTCTCCACGACGCCCACCGCGCTGGACGCCCCACTCGGCCCTCTCTGGCACTACCGCCGGCACGGCGCCGCCCGGCTCCGTGCACCCCACCCGTGGTTCGACCCCGAGTGGTACGCCGCCGGCAACCGCGACGTCGTCGCCCGTGGCCACGATCCGGTCGAGCACTACCTCCGCGTCGGCTGGCGTGAAGGTCGCGACCCTCATCCGCTGTTCGCCACGACGTGGTACGGGCGCGAGCACGCCGCCGCGGACGGGTGGCGGCGCAGCCCGCTCGAGCACTACCTCGAGCGGGGGAGGCGGGCGGCGCTCCCCCCGCACCCGCTGTTCGACACGGCGTGGTACCTCCAGGCCAATCCCGACGTGGTCGCGGAAGGCGCCGACGCCGTCGAGCACTTCTGCCGTCGCGGGTGGCGGGAGGGGAGGAGCCCCCATCCGCTGTTCGACCCGGGCTGGTACCTCGAACAGAACCCGGATGTGGCGCGCGCCGGCGTGAACCCGCTGGTCCACTACCTGTGGTTCGGGTGGCGGGAAGGCCGGGACCCGCACCCCCTGTTCGACACGGCGTCGTACGTGGAGGTGAACGCCGACGTCGGCACTTCGGGGCTCGACCCGCTGAGCCACTACCTCACGGTCGGGGCGGAGTCGGGTCTGTCGACGGGGCGGTTCGACACCGGCTGGTACGTCGAGAAGCACCCCGACTCCGTGGAGCACGGCCGCAACCCGCTGGTGTTCTTCGTCGGGACCGGTTCGGCGCGCGGAGATGCGCCCGGACCGCCCGGCCCCGACGGATAGGGGTCTCTGCCTCGGCCCGCCGGGCACGGCGGGCGTCCGGAGAGGCGCCTCTATGCTGTGCCGCGATGGCCCCCGTCGAAGCCGGTACCGAGCGCGCCGTCTTCGACGAGGCGTGGTACCTGCGCCGGTACCCCGACGTCGCCGCCTCGGGGTCCGACCCGCTCGGCCACTTCCTGCGCACCGGCTGGACGGGGGGCCGGTGGCCGCACCCGCTGTTCGATCCCGGCTGGTACGTCGCCCAGGTGGATGGCGTCGGCGACCCGGGGACGAACCCCCTCGTCCATTACCTCGAGACGGGGTGGGCCCAGGGCCTGTCGCCGCACCCGCTGTTCGACCCGGCCTGGTACCTCGATCGCAACCCCGACGTGGCCGAGTCCGGCGCCAACCCGCTGCTTCAGTTCCTCGAGCGGGGATGGCGGGAGGGGCGCGACCCGCACCCCCTGTTCGACGTGTCGTTCTACCTCGCCGAGTACGCCGACGTGGCGGCGTCCGACACGAACCCGCTCGTCCACTACGTGGAGGCGGGGTGGCACCAGCGCCGCAAGCCGAACGCCCTCTTCGACACGGCGTGGTACCTCGAGGTCTATCCCGATGTGGTCGCGGCCGGCGCCGAGCCACTGGCCCACTACGCGCACCAAGGGCACCACGAGGGGCGGATGCCGCACCCGCTGTTCAACCCCGCCTGGTACGCGGCCCACTGCCCCGAGTACGAAGCGGGGACCGACACCCTGACGCACTTCGTCCACACCGGTTGGGAGCGGGGCCGCTCGCCCAGCCCGCTGTTCGACACCGGGTGGTACCTGGGCGCCAACCCCGACGTCGCCGCGCTGGGCGCCAACCCCCTCCTGCACTACTTGAGCACGGGGTGGCGCGACGGCCGCAGCCCCCACCCGCTGTTCGATCCCGCCTGGTACCTGCGGGCCAACCCCGACGTCGCCGAGGCCGGCGCCGAGCCCCTGACGCATTACGCCACGAGAGGCTGGCAGGACGGGCGAGACCCGTGCCCGCTGTTCAGCGTCGACTGGTACCTGCTGAAGAACGGCGACATCGCCCAGGCGGGCATCGAGCCGTTCGCGCACTACGTCGCCCACGGCTGCCGCGAGGCACGGTCGCCGCACCCGCTCTTCGAAGCAGCCTGGTACGTGCGGCACCACCCCGGCGCCCCGCCGGAGGACTCGGGGCCGCTCACCCACTTCGTCACCCGGGGGCGCTTCGAGGGCCACGACCCTGGGCCCCTGTTCGACACCGACTGGTACGTGGGCCGCCACCCGGAGGCAGCGGCGCACCCGGGCGGGCCGATCTGCCACTTCCTCGAGGTCGGACTGGCGGCCGGTGCGGCGCCGTCGAAGAAGGCCCTCGACCTCAGCGTCCACCGCTCCCTGCGGAGGCGCTGAGCGGTGATGGTGATGGGGAAGCGACGTGTCTGCTTCGTGGTCAGCGACCTGCTCGGCCTGCTCACGAACAGCGGCATCGGGACGGCGACGTCGTACTACGCGCTCGTCCTCGCCAGCGAGGGCTACGACGTCACCCTCCTGCACACCCGGCACGCCACGCCGCTCGACGAGGCGTGGGCCGAGCGCTACCGGGCGGCAGGAGTCGCGTTGGAGGTGGCGGCGCCAATGATCGTGGCTCCCGGCCACCTGGCCCCGAGCTACCGGGTCTACGAGCACCTGAAGGATCGCCGGTTCGACACCATCGTGTTCCAGGACTGGCTGGCCCTCGGATGGGCGAGCATGCAGGCCAAGCACGTCGGCCTCGCCTTCGAGCGCACCCAGCTCGTGCACATCTGCCACGGTCCCGACGCCTGGCTGCACGAGGCCAACCTCCAGGTCGCGCTGGACGTCGAGGACAAGGCGCTGGCCCACGCCGGCCAGCGCAGCGCCGAGATGGCGGACACCATCCTCGGGCCCAGCCGCTACCTGATCGACTGGATGGCGGCAGCGGGGTGGGCCCTCCCCGACCGCCGCTTCGTCGTCCCGTACTTCACCGAAGGGCACGCGGCGGCGGCGACCACCGGCCACCCACCCCCCGACGGGCCGTCGAGGGGACGGCCGGCGCCGCTCGGGGAGATCGCCTTCTTCGGTCGCCTGGAGCGCCGCAAGGGGGTCCAGGTGTTCACCCGGGCGCTCAACGCCGTCGGTCCGTCCCTCCTGAAGGGCGTGACCCTCTCGTTCCTCGGTCGCGAGGCGACCTACACGACGCAGGACGTGCTGGGCATGCTCGACGCCGAGGTCCGCCGGGCGGTGGCGGGCGTCGACTTCCACCTCACGTACGACAACGAAGCGGCGCGCCGCCACCTCCAGCGCCCGGGGACCCTGGCCGTCATCGCTTCGCTGACCGACAACTCGCCCAACACGATCTACGAGTGCATCGAGAACGGCGTCTCCTTCCTGGCGACGGCTGCCGGCGGGACGCCGGAGCTGGTCCACCCCGACGACCGGGACCGCTGCCTGGTGATGCCCGAACCGGGGTCGATGGCGGCCGGCCTGCGGACCGTGCTCGGGGCCGGCGCCACCCCGGCGCCGGTGCGGCCGGCGTTCGACATGGCCGAGAGCCTGCGCCTGTGGGACGAGGTGCTGGCCTGGGAGCCGTCACCCGCCGTGACCGTGCGGGAGCGGCCCTTCGTGACCGCCGTGCTGTCGCACCACGACCGACCGGCCCTCGTCACGACGGCCGCGGAGGCGCTCGACGCCCAGGACTACGACGCCATGGAGATCGTCGTGGTGGACGACGGGAGCAAGCGGCCGGAGTCGCACGAGGTGCTGCGCGCCATCGCCGGCCGGTCGTGGCGCCATCCCCTGCGCGTCCTGTACCAGGAGAACCGCTATCTCGGCGCCGCTCGCAACGCCGGCGCGGCCGCGGCTAGGGGCGATCTCGTGGCGTTCGCCGACGACGACGACGTGCCGGAGCCCCGATTCGTGTCGACGCTCGTCCGGGCGGCCCAGGCCACCGGCGCCGACGCCGTCACCTGCGCGATGCGGTCGTTCACGAACCCGACGGGCGCGCCCCGGGAGAGCGACTCACGCGGGACGTGGGTCTTCGCCGGCGGGCCCCTCTACCTCGCCGCCGTGCAGAACGTCATCGGCGGGGCGCCGGCGCTCGTCCGGCGGTCGGTGCTCGATGCGGTCGGCGGGTACCACGAGCGCCACGGCGTCGGCTTCGAGGACTGGCACCTCTACGTGCGCCTGCTGTTCGCGGGCTACACGATCGCCACCGTCCCCGAGCCCCTCTACTGGTACCGGCTCCAGTCGACGAGCATGCGGTCCACCATGTCGGACTACCACAGCGCCCAGGTGATCCTGGAGGAGTTCCGCAAGGCCCTGCCCCCGGCCCTGCGGCCGCTCCCCGATCTGGCCCACGGCCAGGGCCTGGCGTGGCGGCAGCGGCTCGACGACCTCAGCGAGGAGCTGGAGCTCCGGGAAAGCCTCCTGTGGGTGGCCGAGGAACGGTACGAGCGAGCGCTGCGCGCCGCAGGGGGCGACGGCGACGACCGCCACGCTGGCCGGGCGGGTGAGCCTAACGGCCACACGCCCGCCGTCGAGGTCCGGGAGGTCGTCCGCCGCGGCCTGGTGGCCGGTCGGCGCCGGTTCCGCCGCGTGGCGGCCGGGTGGCCGCCGTCCCGCGGCGGCGCACGGTGAGCCCTCCTCCCCGACCGGGGCTACGCTCGCCGCGATGCAGCTCGAGACGGTGCGCGGGGCTGTATGGTTGCGGTCGCCCGGCGGGCGGAAGACGGCAAGGTACCTGGTGGCGTCGCTGGCGTCGGTCGTCGTCGGCCAAGCGGTGCTGGCGGTGGCGTTCGGAGGCCTCGGCTGGTCGGCTGCCGCGGCGAACCTCTTGGCCTTCGCCGTCGCGGCCGTCGCCTCGTACTACCTGAACAGGATGTGGGTGTGGGGTCGGAGCGGCCGCTCCGACATGCTTCGGGAGGTCGTGCCCTTCTGGGGGGTGGCGGCCGTCGGCCTGCTCGTGTCGTCGGTGATGGTGTCGCTGGTGGAGAGCCGGACGGCCGGCGCAGCCATCAGCCACGGCACCCGGACGGTGCTGGTGATGGCCGGCGCCTTCGCGTCGGTCGGCGTGGTTTGGTTCGTCAAGTTCCTGATCCTCAACCGCTTCGTGTTCGCCCACGACGAACCGGCGTAGACGGTGACCCCGCTGTCGACGGGGGTGGCGGTCAGCGACACCGACCACGGCATGGCCGCACGGCTCCGGCCCGAGCGGACCGCGGTCGGCGCGACCGTCCTGGCCTGGCTGCCGATGCTCGCGTGGTACGCCGCGCTCCGGCCCGGGCTCATGTCGGCAGACTCGCTGGCGGTCTGGCAGCAGGCGACGGGGGGCGGCTGGGTCGACATCCACGCGCCCGCCTACACCGCCTCGGTGTGGCTGTCGGCGCAGATCGTCGGCGGCCCCGACCTCGTGACGCTCGGCCAGTCCCTGTTCCTGGCGGCGGCGATCGTCGCCGTGTCCCGGGCGGTCGCCCGCCTCGGGGCTCCGCTCCGCCCGGTCCTGGTCGTGAGCGCCGTCGTCGCCGCCAGCCCCATGGTGGGAGCCTTCGCCGTAAGCCTGTGGAAGGACGTCCCGTACACCGCCGCGGTGCTGTTCGCGGCGGCGAGGGTGTTCGACGTGACGAGGCTCCGCATGGCCGGGGATGCCGTGGGCGGGGCGACCGTGGCGTCCCTGACGGCGTGGCTCCTGGTTGCCGCAGCCTTTCGCCAGAACGGCGTCCTGTTCGCCCTGGCCGTGCTTGCCGTACTCGGCATCGTGCTGAAGGGCGACCGACGGCGGGTGGCCGCCGCCGCCGCTGCCGTCCTGGCGTTCACCTTCGTACTGAAATCAGTGGTCTACCCGGCCATGGGCGTCGCCCGGACGCCCACCCAGGCCACCATCGGGCTCTTCCTGCACGACATCGCCGCCGTGGCGAGGACGCATCCGGCAGTGTTCGAGCGCGAGGACCGCGCCGTGCTCGCCCGCAACGCTCCCTTCGAGGTGTGGCGGGCCCGATCCGCGTCGTACGGCTGCGGCTCGGCGAACTGGCAGCACTCGCCCGACTTTGACTGGGCGAAGGTCGAGGGCCGCGCCGGCGACTACCTCGCGCTGTGGACGGAGACGCTGCGCGAGCAGCCCCGGCGGGTCCTCGCCAACCGGTTATGTGTCGGCGCGATCGCGTGGCAGCCGTGGGTGGACGGTTCGGTGTTCACGGTCAGCCGGGGGATCGACCGGAACGACCTGGGCCTGCGGACGCGTCCGCTGATCCCGGGGATCGAGCGGGCGGCGGTCGCCACCATCGACCGCATGGACGACCCGGCGGTGCAGCGACTGTTGTGGCGGGGCACGACATGGATCTACCTCAGTCTCGCCGTCCTCGCCGTGACCGTCGCTCGGCTGCGGCGGGCGTCGCTCCTACTCGCCGCCCTTCCCGCTGTCGCGCTGCAGTTCTCCGTGTTCCTCGTCAGCCCGGCGCAGGACGCCCGCTACATGTTCGCGGGAGTCCTGCTCGGCGCCATGCTGCTCCCGGCCGTTGCCCTCGGGGCGAGAAGCGACGGCTCGCGATCCGCTCCTCACCGCTCACCCGGCGAGCGTCAGGCCCGGGATGACGGAGTGCTCGCCGGTGCGCCCGGCGTGGGCGAGGGCATCGGACCGGGGTGAGCAGGCTCGGAAGTCGGCGTCCTTACCTCGCTCTGCCGGCCACTGCGACAAGGACACGGGGGCACGGTCCTTCGCGCTGGAGCGCGGATCGCCGCACGACCGACGCCGCCGCGTTAGAGTCCGCGAAGGCGAGCCAGGATGGGCACCCGGGACACCCGGCGGGGCCGGACCGTGAGCCGACCAGTTCACCGACGCAGGAGCACGCTTGACCGAGCTGACGATCCTGATGCCGTGCCTCAACGAGGCGGAGACGGTCGCCTCCTGTGTCGTCAAGGCGCGACGCTTCATCGACGAGCGCGGCATCGACGGCGAGGTCGTCGTCGCCGACAACGGGAGCATCGACGGCTCTGCCGAGATCGCCGCGTCGCACGGCGCGCGCGTCGTGATGGTGGCCGAGAAGGGGTACGGGAGCGCGCTCATCGCCGGCATCCGGGCGGCTCGCGGGCGCCATGTGATCATGGGCGACGCTGACGACAGCTACGACTTCACGAATCTCGATGCCTTCGTCGAGCGCCTCCGGGCGGGCGATGAGGTGGTAATGGGGAACCGGTTCTCGGGAGGCATCCAACGGGGCGCCATGCCGGCGCTGCACCGGTACCTCGGGAACCCGGTGCTGTCGCGGATCGGGCGGTTGTTCTTCAAGGCGCCGTGCAGGGACTTCCACTGTGGCCTGCGGGGCTTCCAACGCGAAGCCGTTCTCGCCCTGGACCTGTGCAGCCCGGGGATGGAGTTCGCCAGCGAGCTGGTGGTCAAGGCCGCCCTGCGGCGGTACACCATCAGCGAGGTGCCGATCACGCTCTTCCCCGACGGGCGGACCCGGCCCCCGCACCTGCGCAGCTGGCGTGACGGCTGGCGCCACCTGCGGTTCCTGCTTCTCTACAGCCCCCGATGGCTCTTCCTGTACCCCGGGATGCTCCTCGCCGTCGTCGGCGGCCTGCTGACCGCTGCGCTGGTGGTAACGCCGATCGAGGCCGGCGGTCTTCGGCTGGGCGTCGGCGCGCTGGTCGCGGCCTCGGTGCTCACGGTGATCGGCTACCAGGCGGTGCTGTTCGCTTGCCTCACCAAGGTCCACGCCCAGGCCGAGGGCCTGCTGCCTCCCGATCCCCGGTTCAACCGCGTGTTCCGGTACGTGCGGCTGGAGACGGGATTGGCCGCGGGTGTGGCGATGATCGCCGTGGGCGCCGCCTGTGCGGTCGTCGCCTACGTGGGTTGGCGGGACGCCCGCTGGGGCGAGATGGAGGCGGGCCGGACGGTCCGGACCGCCGTTCCCGCCGTCCTCGGAATGGTGCTCGGCAGCCAGACGGTGCTGTCCAGCTTCTTCCTCAGCATCCTGGGGCTTCGCCGCGTCGCGGGGCTCCCGCCCGACGTCGTCGCCTTCGAGGACTCGGTCGAGGCGCTCGCCGAAGCGGCGACGCCGGGCTGACCCGCCCCCGGCGGGGGCGCCCCGCCCTCGGACCGCCCACCCTCGTTACACTCCCCAGTTCCCGTGCGCATCTGCCTCGTCTACGACTGCCTCTACCCCTGGACCGTCGGCGGAGCTGAGCGGTGGTACCGGCAGCTGGCGACGGAGCTGGCGACCGCGGGCCACGACGTGACGTACCTCACCCGACGGCAGTGGCGCGACGGCGAGGCGCCCTCGATCGACGGCGTCACCGTGGTCGCCGTCAGCCCGGGCGGGTCGCTCTACGACCCCGCCGGGCGAAGGCTGCCGGTGCCGCCCCTCCGCTTCGGCGCCGGCGTCGGGGGCCACCTCGCCCGCCACCGGTCGTCCTACGACGTGGTGCACCTGTGCTCCTTCCCGTATCTCGCCCTGCCGGCGGCGCGATTGGCGCTGGCGGGGACCGCCACCCGGGTCCAGGTCGACTGGTTCGAGCTGTGGTCGAGTCGGTACTGGCTCGGATACGCCGGTCCGGTCCTCGGACGCGTGGGTGCTCTCGTGCAGCGCCTGTGCGTGCGGCTGACGCCGAAGGCGTTTGCCTTCTCCGACCTGACCGCCCGGCGGCTTCGCGCCGGCGGGTTCACCGGCGAGCTGGTGCGCCTGACGGGCCTCTACGGCGGCCCGATTGAGGGGTCGCCGTCGATCGAGCGCCCCGATCCGCCGCTGGTCGTCTACGCCGGGCGGCACACCTTCGAGAAGCAGGTCGACGCCCTCCCGCCGGCGCTCGCCGTCGCCCGCCGGCACCTGCCGGGACTCCGGGCGATCATCCTCGGCGACGGGCCGCTTCGGGCGTCCGTGATGTCGTCGATCACCGAGCTCGGTCTGGGCGAGGCCGTGGAGGCGCCCGGGTTCGTCCCCTCCGAGGACGTCGCCGCCGCCATGAAGGCCGCGACGTGCCTTGTCGTGCCGTCGATGCGCGAGGGGTACGGGTTGGTCGTGGTCGAGGCGGCATCCTGGGCCACCCCGGTCGTGGTCGTCGCCGGCGAAGACAACGCGGCGGTGGAGCTCGTCGAGGAGGGGGTGAACGGCTTCGTCGTCCCCGACCGGTCGCCGGAGTCCATCGCCCGGGGGATCCTCGCCGTGCACGAGGGCGGTCCCGAGCTGCGGTCGAGGTGCGCCTCGTGGTTCCGCCGGCGCGCCGCCGAGCTGGCGTCGTCCGCCTCGGTCCGCAGGATCGTCGACGAGGTCGGTGCCGCCGCGCCGGACAGCTGATCCCGGTGGTACTTCTCCCGGCGCGTGAGCACGGCCAACGAGTGGCGCCCGGCGTGGATGGGCGACCTGATGTCGAGGCGGGGACGGAGACGCTGGACGTCGAGGGCCAAGCGGCGGCTGGTGGTGGCGTGGTGCGCACCCACGACCGGCCTCGGCCGTTCCGCCCGGGGTGGCGGTACAACCGCTCGGCGGCCAACCGTCCACCGATAGAGGCAGCGGTAGACGAGGCGATATCCGCACGGCGAACGACGAGCGCACTGACGTGGTCGCGGTCGCGGTCTGACGCCGACCGTCGCCGCCTGTACCTACAATGGCGGATCTTGGTCGGAGCCACCCGGGTGCGGCAGTGAAGACGCACTTCAACCTGTCGCCTGCAGAGTACGAAGCCACTCGCGTCGGGCACCTCCACGACCGACGGCGACACCTCGTCGATGACGCGTTGTCGCTCCGTCCCGAGCCGCCGCACGACGTGCTGGAGCTGGGCTGCGGGGCGGGCACGCTCCTCGCTCAGTTGGCCGCGCACCACCCCGACACCCAGTTCCACGGCGTCGACGTCGACGACCGGATGGTGGCCTACGCCAGTGACCACTACGCCGGCCCCAACATCAGCTTCACTCACGGCGCGGTCGGCGCTCTTCCCGACGGCGACACCTTCGATTTGGTCTACAGCATCGACGTCATCCATCACTTCCACCGCCACCTCGAAGAGTTCCGGGCGGTCCGTGGCGTGCTCCGCCACGGTGGCCTGTGGCTCGCCGTCGAGCCGAACATCTGGCATCCGTACGTGACGTTGCAGCAGGAGCGCATGCGCCGCGCCGGCCACGACGAGGACCACCTACGCCCCTGGGCGATCGAGCCGCTGTTCAACCAGGCGGGCCTCGCTGTCGTGTCCCGCAGCTACCTCCACCTGCTGCCGGCTACGACCCGGCGGATCCCGCGGTGGTTGGCCAGCGCCGAACGCCGGCTGGAGCGCGTCAAGTGCCTGGGCGGCAGCGTCGTCTACAGACTCCAACCCAGGTAGACCTCAACGGGTCCGCCTCTCGCCGAATCTCCCATCGGCCGCCGAGCGAGACGACGCCGAGCGTCTCGCGCCGGCGTCCTGGGCTCGACGCGGGGGCGCAGGACGTCCCCGCCATGCCAGGTACCGGTCGACGAGGCGTCGTCGAACTTCGCCCCGAGTCGATTCGACGGCGCGGAGATCTCTTGCGTCGTGCCCAGCCGAACGACGTCGCCCGTCGCCATCTCGACGCTCGAGCACGGTGGCGTTCGACGAGGAGGAGAGGGGCCCCGGCCCGCTCCGCGGGCTCGAAGGCATGCGCCGGGCTGTGCGGCCGGGGGCAGGCTGTTGGTGACGGTTCCGATCGGCTACGGGCCCGGCCTCGACGCCTATGTCCGGAGTGGCTCGAGCGCCGTTGCGGCGGCACCTCTTCGGTCGGTGGGCGCGGCCCACGACTGGCGCGAGGTCGATCTCGACGAGGACCTGGCGTGCCCTTACGGTTCCGTCTACCGCAATGCCAATGCGGTTCTCGTCGGCGTGGACGCCGGCGCCGACGCCCGGCGCGACTTCCGCGTCCGGGGTTTCGACCCCGACGGCGCCCGACGCCTAACCTGACCCGGTGCCCGGAGGCTCGCCGTGACCACGATCGCCGAGTACACGGCCTCCCGGGAGCTGATGGCCAACCTCACGCTTCGTGAGCTGCGGTCCAAGTACAAGCGGTCGCTGCTGGGGTGGGCGTGGTCGCTGCTCAACCCGATCGCCACCATGCTGATCTACACGCTGGTCTTCGGGTACATCCTGAAGGTCACGCCACCGCGGGGCGACCCCAGCGGGATCAAGTACTTCGCCCTGTTCCTGTTGTGCGGTCTCCTGCCGTGGAACTACCTCACCTCGGGGGTGGGCGGGGGCATCGGCAGCCTCATCGCCAACGCCAACCTGATCAAGAAGACGTACTTCCCGCGCGACCTCCTCGTCGCCTCGACCGTGGCGTCGTCGCTGGTGGCACACCTGATCGAGATGGCGCTGCTGTGCGCCGTCTTCCTCGTGTTCGGCAACATGGTGCTGCCGTACCTGACGGTGACCGTCCTGCTCATCGTCGTGCTGACGCTTTTCGTCACCGGGCTCGGCCTCGCGTTCAGCATCGTCAACGCCTACTTCCGCGACGTCGAGCACCTGGTGGGCATCTTGTTCCAGGTCTGGTTCTACCTGAACCCGATCGTCTACCCGCTCACGCTCGTGCCCGAGCGAATGAACATCCTCGGGGTGGAGGTCCCGGCGCGTGCCCTCTACCAGCTGAACCCCATGGTCGGCTTCGTGGAGTCCTTCCGCGACCTCCTCTACCACCTGCGGATGCCGCCGGCGGGACAGCTCGCCTACCTGCTGGTCGTGTCCGTTGCCGTCTTCGCCTTCGGGCTCACCCTGTTCAACCGGCTCGAGGGAAGGCTGGCGGAGGAGCTGTGACGCTCGCCGTCTCCGCCGAGGACGTCTCGAAGCGCTTCCGGCTCTACCACGAGCGGAACCAGTCGCTGAAGGCGACGCTCATGCGCAAGCGCCGGGCCGTGGTCGAGGAGTTCTGGGCCCTGAAGGACGTGTCCGTCGAGGTGCCGGAGGGGTCGACTTTCGGCCTCATCGGCGAGAACGGGTCGGGCAAGAGCACGCTGATGAAGTGCATGGCGAAGATCCTGCGCCCCGACAAGGGAAGCGTGACCGTGAACGGCAAGGTCTCGGCCCTGCTCGAGCTGGGCGCCGGGTTCCACCCCGAGCTGTCGGGGCGGGAGAACGTGTTCCTCAACGGCTCGATCCTGGGAATCAGCCAGAGGGAGCTGAGCCGGCGCTTCGACGACATCGTCGACTACGCGGGCCTGGGCCACTTCATCGACCAGCCGGTCAAGAACTACTCGTCCGGCATGTACGTCCGCCTCGGGTTCTCGGTCGCCATCAACGTCGACCCGGACGTGCTGCTGGTCGACGAGGTCCTCGCCGTGGGTGACGAGGCCTTCCAGCGCAAGTGCGGCGAGAAGTTCGCGGAACTGCGCAACCAGGGCAAGACCATCGTGCTCGTGTCGCACAGCATGACGTCGGTCCACAACCTGTGCGACAAGGTGGCGTGGCTCGACCATGGGCAGGTCAAGATGCTGGACTCGGCCCGTCGAGTCGTGGACGAGTACACCGGCGCCGTCCAAGTGGACCGCAAGGCCGACGGCGACGGCAGCCGCTGGGGTTCGGGCGAGGGCCGGATCGAGGCCGTCGAGCTGCTCGGCCCCGACGGCCACCCCTCGACGATGACCCGCACCGGCGACCGGGTGACCATCCGCCTCCACTACGAGCTGGACGAGCCCATCGACGAGCCCGTCTTCGGGATCATGATCCAGACCATCGACGGCACCCACGTCACCGGTCCCAATTCGCGCGACGTCGGCTGGTCCCTCGGGCGCCTCGACGGTCGAGGGCACGTCGACCTCTGCATCGACCGGTTCCTGCTCGTGGCGGGCACCTACGACCTGTCGGCGGCGCTGTACGACCACACCGTCCAGCACCCCTACGACGTGCGCCGCCACGTGCTGCGCTTCGACGTCGAGGCGGGCGAGCCCCGAGAGACCCTCGGCATCGTGTCGCTGGGCGGCCGGTGGGAGATCGACGCCAAGGCACGCTCGGTCTGACGGCGCCTCGGCGCCGGCGGTCAGCCCCGGATGCGGAACGGGTAGAGGCGCTCGAAGTTCGGGTTGTAGAAGGGGTCGAGGCACTTGTGGGTCACCCAGTGCGCCTCGAACTCGTCGTCGTCGTCCACGTGGGCGTGGATGCCGCGGGTGCCGCCCTCGACGTGGAACAGTTCGGCGTACGGGGTGTACACCACGTCGTAACCGGCCTGGCGGGCGCGGAGGCACAGGTCGACGTCGTTGAAGGCGACGCGCAGGCGCTCGTCGAGCCCGCCCAGCTCCCAGAACACCGACGGCCGCATCATCAGGCACGCTCCCGTGACGGCCGAGCAGTTGCGGACGATGTCGCCCATCCCCCAGAACCCACGGTGGTCGACGTTCCCGGCGTGGCCGCCCTTGTAGCCGACGATGGTGCCTTCGTGCTGCGGGTGCCCGTTCGGGTACAGCAGCCGCGGCGCCACGATCCCGACCTCGGGCCGCTGGGCGTGCTCGGCGAGCGACTCGAGCCAGTCCGGGGTGCGCACCTTGGTGTCGTTGTTCAAGAACACCAGGAGGTCGCCGGCGGCATGGGACGCGGCGAGGTTCATCAGCCGCGAGTAGTTGAACGGGAACGGGTAGCGGAGAACCCGGCCCGGGAAGGCTGCGAGGTAGCCCAGCGTCTCGGGGTCCGCGCTCTGGTTGTCGACGGCCAGGAGCTCGAAGTTGGTGTACGTGGAGCGCTCCAGGACGCTCTCGACGCAGCCCCGCAGGTGGTCCACCCGGTCGCGCGTCGGGATGATGATCGACACCTTCGGCCGGCCCCGCAGCGCGTAGCGGACCCGGTACGTCGTGGGAAGGAGCCCGTCGACGACCTCGCCGGGCGTCCCCCGCCGCTCCACGGCGTCGGCGAGGGCGCGGCGGGCGGCGTCCAGCGCCCATGGCTTGGCGTCGGCCACGGCGGCGGTCGAGCCCGAGACCTTCCGCCACGTGTAGAGCGGCTCGGCCAGGTGGGCGATCTCGGTCGTCGCCTCGACCGCCCGCAGGACCAGGTCGTAGTCCTGGCTCCCGTCGTAGCCGGCGCGGAATCCGCCCAGCTTCTCGAGGAGGCGCCGGCGCAGGACGAGGAAGTGGCAGACGTAGTTGCGGGACATCAGGTGGTCGGGTGACCAGTCCGGCTTGAAGAAGGGGTCGACCAGGCGGCCGTCGGGCTCGCGTTTGTCCTCGTCGGTGTAGATCAGGTCGAGCGTCGGGCGGTCGTCGAGGGCGAGGGCGATCTCGCCGAGCGCGTGAGGCTTCAGCTCGTCGTCGTGGTCGAGCAGGCCGACGAACTCGCCGGTGGCGAGCGACAGAGCGGCGTTGGACGCGGCGGCGATGCCCTGCCGGCCCGGGAGCCGGGTGACGCGGACCCGCGGGTCCTCGGCCGCGTGCCTCTCGAGCACCGCGAGCGTCGCCGCTCTCGTCGTCCCGTCGTCGCCGATGCACAGCTCCCAGTGCTCGTACACCTGGGACCGCACGGACGCGATGGCGTCGTCGAGCCACGACGGGTCGGTCTCGAACACCGGCATGACGACGCTGATCGTCGGCCTTCGGACCAGGCCGTCGAGGCGCTCGGCCAGCCGGCCGAGCCGCTTCGACGTCGGGCCGTAGCGCGCGCACCATCGCCGGTACTGGTCGTCGACGGGGACGGCCGTCCAGTCGCTCTGGTGGCCGGGCGCCGGCAGCTCCGGCACGCTGCCGTCCTCGGCCGGCGGTGCGCCGCTCCAGGCGGACCCGGCGATCGGGACGCGGCGAGGCCGGAGCGGTCGCTCGTCCGCCCTCCCGGCGGCCCCCACCGGCTCGGCCAGCGGGGTGCCGGCCCGAGGCGCGATCCCGGCGTCGGCGGCCGCCCGGAGCAGCCGCAGCCGGGCGTCCGCCGGCGAGCGGGGCCCGGCGGCCAGCCGGGCCAGCGCCTCGTGCGCGTCCCGCCACCGGGGAGCGAGGCGGTGCATCTCCTCGGCGGCGAGCGCCAAGGAGGGAGGGTCGTCGCCGACGACGATCCCGGTCACGCCGCCGAGGTCCTGGTCTCGGCGCGCGGCGGACGACGTCACCAGCGGCGTGGCGGTGTCGAGCGCGAGGGCGACGGCCTCGCGGCTCCCGGCGCCCCGCGGGTAGTAGGCGAGGCAGACACGCGACCGGCGGAACCACCGGGCCGGGTCCGGGGAGGCGGGCACCAGCTCGACGTTCGGCCCCGCCAGCAACTGGAGGGCGGGCGACGGCTCGTCGGTGACGATGCGCAGCACGGCGGCCGGGTGGCGGGCGACCAGCTCGGGGAGGATGTGCGTGGCAGCGAACCGGGCCGCGTCCTCATGACCGGCGACCACGTCGGCGCCGGGCGAGGCCAGCACGACATAGCCCGCGCGCTCCTCGAACCGGAGGTGCCCTGCTGCGCCCGCGGCCGCGCTGCGCACCACGGCGCTGCGCAGGTGGGGAGCGGTGCCCACGAGCCACCGGCGGTCCCGCGACGTGGCGCACCAGGCGGCGTCGGCCTCCCGGGCCATGCGCGCCAGCTGGCCCCGGAGGGCTTCGGCGACGACGTCGCGTTCCTCGGCCGTCTCCGCGGCCTCCGCGGCCTCGGCTCCGGCGATCGCCGGCGGGCCCGCCGAGGCCACGTCCTCGAAGTCGAGGGACGGGAGGGCGAGGATGCGCTGGGCCTGGGGCTGCGTGCTCCGCAGGCTCGCCTCGAGGCGCCGGTGCCCGGCGAGGTCGGTGACGACGACGTGCGAGTACCGCAGGGCCCGGCGGGCCAGCCAGGCGTCCCAGTCCTCGGGAGCGGTGACCACCTCGACGCCCCGGCGCAGCAGTGCCGGGGCGTCCTGCCCCGCCCGGCGGCCGTCGAGGGCGACGACGGTGACGCCGCCGTCCGGTACCAGCACCGACAGGTCGCACACGAGCTGGGCGGCCCGTCGCTCGGCGTACGCTCCGTCGGCGGAGGGAACGGCCCGGGTCACGACGAGCACCGCGTCCCCCGGTGTCGCTTCGTCGGGCCCCGCCTCGCTCCCGGAGGTGGCGGTGTCGTCCACGACGCACGACGCCGGCTCGTACCGGCAGGAGAGCCCGGCGTCGGCGAGGCGGCCGCAGAGCTCGGCGCCGGCGGCGAGCAGTCCCCGGACGGCGGGTTCGAACCCGCCGGCGGCGGTGAACCCGGACCGCCGCACGCACAGGCACGCCGCCGAGCCCGCCTGCGTCCGGCGCGGCAGCGCCTGCTCGGCGGGCGCCGGCCGGGCGGCTGCGTCCGCCGACGGCGCCACCCGCGGGACGGCGCATCCCACGCCGTCCGCGGCGACGGCCTCCAGGAGGGGAGCGAGCCATCCCGTCGGCAGCCCGGCGCCGGCGGCGACGAAGCACAGGGCGCGCCCGGTGGCGAAGGACGCGCCACGGTCGGCGGCGGTCCCGAAGGGAACGGGCTCGGCCAGGCGGACCAGCCGGGCCCCGGGACGGTCGAGCCCGGCGGCGGCGCGGCCGTTCGCCACGACGATCACCTCCGCCACGCCGGGCGACCGGAGGGCGGCGTCCACCGTGGTCGCCGGGTCGCGATCGCCGGGGCCGACGACGACGACGACGGAGGCGTCGCGCCCGTCGCCCGCCGCGCCCGTGCTCACAAGCGGCTGCCTCGCAGCCGGGCGTAGACGGCGCGGGCCGGCCGCAGGACACGCAGCACCCGGACGTTCCGCAGCGCCTCCAGCTCGGCGCGGGCGCGCGCCAGCTCGGCGGCGCACTCGCCGTGGCGGGCCGCTTCCTGGATGAGCCGGATCTCGAGCTCGTTGCGCTCGTTGCGCAGGCGCACCGACCGTGCCCGCAAGGCGGCCATCTCGCCGTCGTGTCGCCCGACGTGGTCGGCGACGGCCAGCCGTTCGGCCGCCAGCCGCTCGCGCATCCGCTGGTGGGCCTGGGCCAGCGCCCCGACGTACTCGGCGGTCGTGAGCGCCCGGCTGGTGTCGCTCGGCCTCGGGCGGGCGGCGGCGCTGGCCCCGACGACGGCGGCGACGCGGTCGAACTGGGTGTCCAGCTCGGCCTGGACGGCCCGCACGTCCGTCACGCCGTCGACCGACTCCAGGCCGCGGGCGACGTCGGCGGGCGCGCCGGCCGCGCCCACGTCGAGACGGGGCACCCCGTAGGCGCGGGCCAGGGTCGCGGCGAACGGCGATGTGGCGGCGACGCCGGCCGCGTGGGCGATGACGGCCACGATGTCGTCGACGGTGGCGTCCCCGGGCACGCGGTGCACCGGCGCGGTCAGGGACGAGGCGATGGCGTCGGCCACCGCCGCCGAGTCGCCGCCGGCCGATGTGGTCATCAACACCACGGCGGCGGCGTCGGCGGACGCTGCCGCGTCGACCTCCCTCGCCACTTCGGCGACGTGCGGCGCCAGCGCACCGTCCACGTCCACCACCAAGCCCGACCCGGTCGGCGGGAGCCAGCCCATCATGCGGACGTAGTGGAGTCGCCGGGCCAGCGCCGGCGCAGGCATCAAGCGGGGGACGAGGAGCAGCGGGTCCGGAATCCTCCCCGCCACCGGGCCGTGTGCTGCCGTCGACGCCTCGGCGGAGCGCCGTCCGGCGCCGGCGCCCTGCGGCGGGCCGTCGCCGTCCCGTACGCCGCTCCACGCCACCGGGCACTCGGCGGCCCGGGCCGCCGAAGCGCCGGCGCCCTCCGCGTCGCCCGCGACCACGACGCAATCGAGCCCGGCCGGCAGCCCGGCGGCGCCGAGGACCTCGACGGTCAGGCCGCCGTCGTGGGGACCGGGCCCGGCCGTCGGGCCGGCCGCCAGGATGCGCCACGTGGCCCCGGCGACGCGGCGGGCGAGCTCGGCGTGGGTCACCCGCACGGTGAGGGCGGTCCGGAGGTCGTCGGGGCCCCAGTCGGCCACCAGGCCCACGGTCGCCGCCGAACGCTCCGCCGCCGGCTCGGCGGCGGGCGGCGGGGCGGCGATGACCTCGCCGCTGTCCTCCGCCACCGCCCGCACGACGAACTGGTAGGTGGTCGACCCGGGGTCGCCCTCGACGGCGTCGACGACGCCCTCGTCGAACTCCTCCCGGCGGACGTCGATGTCGGTGTCGAACACCCCGGCCGTCGTGCGGCGCACGTCCACCGGGACCAGGCCGGCCTCCCGGAAGGTCTCGTACACCGAGCCCCGCGTGAAGAAGCGCACGCGGGTGGCGTCCAGCAGGCCGAGCGGCCGGTAGTCGAATCGCCCCTTCAGCAGAGCGAGGCGCACCGCGCCGTGGGCGACGTTGGGGATGGAGGCCACGACCGCCCCCGTGTCGACGAGAAGCGGGCGCACCCTCCGCAGGGTCGCGACGGGGTCGGCGACGCGGTCCAGGACGTCGCCGAACACCACGACGTCGAAGCTCTCCTTGCCGAAATGGCGGACCAGGTCGAGCTCGTCCACGTCACCGATGAGCACCTCGTCGAGGACCTCGGCGGCCGCCTCGGCGGCCGCCTCGTCGATCTCCACGCCGGCGACCCGGCAGCCCCGGGCCTTCAGGGCGCGGCCCAGATGGCCGGCGCCGCAGCCGACGTCCAGCACGCGACGGTCCGGCCCGGTCAGCTCGACGAGGAGGGCATGGCTCGTGTCCGGGTTGGGGAGGTCGATCTCGGCCCCGTGTCTCATTCGCCTCCTCTGCTCCGCCCCCGGGCGTCGCATCCCCGTCGAGATCGAGCCGGGAGCCTAATCGTTCCCCCGGGCGGGCCCGGCGCGCAGGCCCTAACGTGCGGGCCGTGGGAGGACAGTCGGGTCGGCGCATCGCGGTGGTCACCCCCGAGCCGCTCACCAGGCGCATGGCCGGGCCCGCCATCCGGGCCTGGCACATGGCCGAGGCCCTGGGCGGCGAGCACGAGGTGGAGCTCGCCACCACCGGCGCGTGCGAGCGGTTCCACTCCCGGTTCCACGCCTCGTCGGTCTCGGCCGGCGGGATGCGCCGCCTGGAGCGGTGGTGCGACGTGCTGGTGTTCCAGGGCGGCCTGCTGCACGACCACCCGTTCCTGAACGACTCGCCCAAGGTGCTGGTCGCCGACGTCTACGACCCGTTCCACCTCGAGAACTTCGAGCAGACGCGGGGGCAGGCGCCGGCGGTGCGCGACGGCACCGTCCGTCGCCTCACCGAGGTGTTGAACGAGCAGCTCCGGCGGGGCGACTTCTTCCTGTGCGCGTCCGAGCGACAGCGGGACTTCTGGCTCGGGGGGCTGGCCGCCCTCGGCCGCGTCAACCCGGCGAACTACGACGCCGACCCGACCCTGCGGTCGCTCGTGGACGTGGTGCCGTTCGGACTGCCCGGCGCCGCGCCGCAGAAGGCCCACCCGGTGGTCCGGGGCGTCGTCCCCGGGATCAGCTGGGACGACAAGGTGATCCTGTGGGCGGGCGGCGTCTACAACTGGCTGGACCCGCTGACCCTGGTCCGGGCCGTCGACCGCCTCCGCCACCGCGTCCCGAACGTGCGGCTCTACTTCCTCGGCCTCCAGCACCCCAACCCCGACATCCCCGGGATGCGGGTGGCCACCGAGCTGCGCCGGCTGGCCGAGCAGCTCGGCCTGGTCGGGACGTCGGTGTTCTTCAACGAGGGCTGGGTCGACTACGAGTCCCGGGCCGACTTCCTGCTGGAGGCGGACGTGGGGGTGAGCACCCACCTGGACCACGTCGAGACGGCGTACTCGTTCCGCAGCCGGATGCTCGACTACCTGTGGGCCGGGCTGCCCGTCGTCGCCACCGGCGGCGACGCCTTCGCCGACCTGATCGCCGACGAGGACCTGGGCGCCGCCGTCCCGCCGGGCGACGAGGAGGCCCTGGCGGAGGCACTGTTCGACCTCCTGGCCGACGACCGGCGGGCCAAGGAGTGCCGCGAGAACGTCGCCCGCGTCGCTCCCCGCTTCACCTGGGAGAACGCCCTCGAGCCGCTCCTGGCGTTCTGCCGCGACCCGCGGCGCGCGCCCGACCTCGCCGCCGGCAGGAACGCCCCGGCGCCGGCCCTGTCGGTGGTCGGGCGACGGGCCCGCTGGCTGTCGGCGGCGCCGCGGATGGTGGCGGCCACGTACCGGGACGGCGGGGCGCATCTGGTCCTGCGCCGGGCGGCCGGCAAGGCCCGCCGGGTGCTCGGAGCGCGCTGACCGGCTCGCTGCGTGCTTAACCTGTTGGGCGGTGCACCGGCGGCGGGACCCGTGAAGCAGCGGGACGACGCCGGCCGTCGACACCGGATGCCCCGCCCGTGCCGCCCGCCGTCGGGGGCGGCCACCCCACTCCCATCCGCACGATCCGCAGAAGAGAGGACACCCACGTGCAGCGTCGCCTGATCGGTGCCGTCCTGACGTCGCTCACCCTCGTCGCCGCCTGCGGCGGCGGGGACGACTCCGCCGGGGGCGGCGAGGAGGCGGCCGACGTCCCCAGCCCCTTCACGCCGGCGCCGCCCGCCGGCGCCGAGAACATCCCCGTGGAGCCGGCGTCGTACAACTACAGCCCGGCGGTGATGGACGAGGGCAACGTGGTGAAGGCCTGGTGGTGCAGCGCCCGACCCGAGGCGGCCACCGACAACATCTGGTACCAGGAGTACGACAAGACGACGAAGCAGTACACGAACCGCAGGTCGGTGCTCCAGACGGGGCGGCCGGGCACCAGCGACTGGGACAGCTTCGGGGTGTGCCACCCCACCGTGATCAAGGGCCAGTGGCCGGGCCCGAACGGGCAGACCTACACCTACGCCATGTACTACACGTCGACCAACGAGGCGACGGGCGGCGGGTCGAACAACAGCACCGGGGTGGTGTTCTCCACCGACGGCATCAACTGGGACGGCCAGCACGACCGCCACAACCCGATGATCCGCCAGAAGGTCCGCAACGTGCCGGGGACCTACGGCGCCGGCCTCCCGGCGGCGTGGAGCAGGGGCGGGGCGGCCGTCACGCTGCTGTGGATCGACACCACCTGGGACCGCCGGGCCGACCCGGCCAACCCCTACGCGTCGCGGGCGGTGGTGGCGGAGTCGAACGACGGCATCAGGTTCTCGCCCGCCCGCACCATCTCGCAGCAGGGCGCCCCGGCCTACTGGAAGAACGACTTCGCGTTCGACGACTCCGTCCAGCCGGCGATGGTGTACTCGGCGCAGGCCCTGGAGTTCCGGGCCGGCACCGGCCCCAAGGACAAGAACGAGACCTACAACTTCGGGCTCTACCGGATGCCGATGGCCGAGATGCTGGCCGGCGGCGGGACGTGGGAGCACCTGGGAACGGTCGACACCAACCTCACCGGGCTCCCGCTCAACTTCGAGCCGGGCCTGGTGCGCTCGCCCGAGGGCAAGGTGGCGGGCGACGTCATGAGGGACGGGCTGCGGGTGTGGTTCGGCGGTGGCGGCCAGACGCCCGACACCTGGCAGCTGCGGGCGCTCACGCTGGACCTCGACAACAAGCGGATGCCGCTCCTCCAGTACCAGGCGGGCGGTTCGTACTGGGCCACGACGGGGTTCGTCCCCCAGTCGATCCGTGACGGCGACGACGACCCCGAGGTCCTCGGGCTGCTGGACGTCGCCCTGGGCGAGGGCCGGGTCCCGCTCTACGCCTGCCAGCGCGGTCCGCTCACCATCGGCGCCGACGGCACGCTCACCGGCGCCGGGGCCGACCGCTTCGTCTCGCTCCAGCAGTGCGAGGGGACGAACCGGCTGGGCGTGAACGGGTACCTGTACGCCCAGCCGCCCGCCGGCGTGGAGACCAAGCCGCTGTTCGCCTGCAAGGACGGCAACGCCCAGTTCCTCTCGCTCGACGAGGGGTGCGACGGGAAGACCGTCGAGGCGCCGCTGGGCCACATCGCGGCCGGCTAGGACGGGCGCTCTAGAGCGGCTCGGGGGCCCCGTGCTAGAACGATCCATCGTGCCCAGGGAGCGGACCGTGCGAGGGCTGCTCCTACGGCGCGTCCGTCGCCCCGGGCCGCCTCGGTGAGCGACCGCGGGCGACCGGGCGGCGACGCCGGACGGTCCGCCGAGGAGCTGGCCCAGGCCCTGGAGGGCCAGGCCCGTCGGCTCGCCGGGCGCCTGCTGCCGCGAGGGAGCCGCCGGCGCCGGCTGGGCGGCCTGGCCGGGGCGGCCGTCAACGAGGCCCGCTCGGCGACGATCCGGCTCAAGGACCACTGGGAGGCGCACCGCCCCGAGGACCAGCGCCGCCCGCCCACCTACACCGAGTGGCGCGCCGAGCACGCCGCCACGCCCGACGCCCTGGGCACCCAGCGCCACCTGTCCCACTACGCGGCGCGCCCCGTGCACTTCCGGGTGGTGGTGCTCGACGACGGCGAGGGCGACCTGCGCCGCACCCTCGCCTCGCTGCGGCGCCAGTCATGGGAGCAGTGGAGCGCCATCGTCCTCTCCGAGCACCGCTCCGACGTCACCGGCGACGACCAGCGGTGCTCGGGCCTTCGGGTCGTCGGCGGCCTGGCCGCCCAGCTCGGCCACCTGAACACGGTCGTGTCGGCCGACGTCGGCACCGGCCCCGACGGGCCCACCGCCGCCCGCACCTTCGTGCTGTGGGTCAACGCCGGCGACGTGCTGGCGCCCGACTGCCTGTACGAGGTGGCCACCGTCGCCACGCGCGACCCCGTGGTGGACGTCGTCTACTGGGACGACGACCTCCTGGGCGGGGCCCGGGGCCGCCACCGCCCCCGGTTCCGGCCGTCGTGGTCCCCCGAGATGCTGCTCGGTGCCAACTTCGCCGGGTCGTCGTTCGCCGTGCGCCTGTCCCGCCTCCTGGCCGTCGGCGGGATGCGCCCGGAGACCGGCGAGGCGGCGTGGTGGGACCTGCTGCTGCGGGCCGACCTGGCGGTCGAGAACGCCGCGCGCGTGCCCCGGGTGCTGGCGTCGCTCACCCGCCGCCGCGGCGAGGAGATCACGGCGGCGGCCGTGCGGGTCGTGGCCGAACGGCTGGCGGCGGCCGGCGTGCCGGCCCGGGCCGAGGCGGCGGCCGCCTGCGTGCGGCTGCGCTGGGAGCTGGAGCGGTGGCCCAAGGTGTCGATCGTCGTCCCGACCCGCCACAACCGCCCCCTCCTGCGCCGCTGCCTGGCGAGCATCGCCACCACGGACTACCCCGAGGTCGAGGTCGTCGTGGTGGACAACGGGCCCCGCACGCCCGGGAACGAGGCGTGGTACGAGGCGTCGTTCCGGGGCGTCGACCTGCGGGTCGACTGGTGGGACAAGCCGTTCAACTACTCGGCGGTGAACAACCGGGGGGCCCGGCTGGCGAGCGGCGAGGTGCTCGTCTTCCTCAACGACGACACCGAGGTGCTCGACCCCGGCTGGCTCCGCGAGCTGGTGGGCTGGGCCCAGCAGCCGGTCGTCGGCGCCGTGGGCCTCCAGCTCCTCGACACCGAGGGCCGCCTCCAGTTCGCGGGCACGATCCTCGGCCTCACCGGTTTCGCCGACCATGTCTTCCAGGGCATGGAGCCCGGTTCGGACAGCCTGCTCGGGCCCACCGCCTGGTACCGCAACGTGCTCGCCGTCACCGGCGCCTGCATGGCCGTGCGCCGGGAGTCGTTCGAGTCGGTGGGCGGGTTCGACGAGCGGTTCGTGCTGTGCGGGAGCGACGTCGCCCTGTGCCTCGACCTGCGCATCACCGGCCTGCGCAACGTGTGCAGCCCGTTCGCGGCCCTGCGCCACCTGGAGTCCGCCACGCGGGGGGAAGGCGTCCCCAAGGACGACTTCTACATGAGCTACTGGCGCTACCAGGCGTGGCTCTTCGGCGGCGACCCCTACTACTCGCCCAACCTGTCGCTCCGCCACCGCCAGCCGGAGCTGCGGTCGAAGGACGACAAGACGGCGCCGCAGCTGATCGCCGGGGCCCTGGAGCGCACCTTCGAGGTGTTCCGCCAGCAGAGCGACGCCCAGGAGGCCACCCAGTACGCCCGGGACTGCCGGGCCGGCGAGGCCGACGTGGTGGCCAACCGGGCGCTCCACGCCGCCAACCGGGCCCCGTTCGAGCCCGAGACGGTGAACTGGTTCATCCCCGAGCTGGACAGCCCGTTCTACGGGGGCATCAACACCGCCTTCCGCATCGCCGACCACCTGGCCCGCAACCACGGCGTGGTGAACCGCTTCGTGGTGTGGGGGCGGGGCCCCGAGCGGTTCGTGCGCTCGGCCATCGCCGCCGCGTTCCCCGCCATCTCCGACAGCCCCATCCACTTCCACGACGTGTGGCTGCCCGAGGCGTTCGAGAAGATCCCGCCTGCCGACGTGTCGATCTCGACCCTGTGGCTGACCGCCTACCAGCTGTCCCGCTTCCAGGGGACGCGCCGGAAGTTCTACCTGATCCAGGACTTCGAGCCCGTCTTCTACCCCGCGGGGACCATGTACGCGCTGGCCGAGGAGAGCTACCGGCTGGGCCTGTACGGGCTGTGCAACACCGAGGTGCTCCAGCGGGTGTACCGGACGGAGTACGCCGGCGTGGGCCAGCACTTCGTGCCCGCCGTCGACCGGACCATCTTCCACGCCGACGACCGCCCCGAGCCCTCGCCCGACCGCCCCGCCACCGTGTTCGTGTACGCCCGGGCCGGCCACTGGCGGAACTGCTGGGAGCTGGCGTCGGTCGCCCTCCAGGAGCTGAAGGAGCGCCTGGGCGACCGGGTCCGCATCGTCGCCGCCGGGTCGTGGGCCCAGCCCGGCGGGCGCGACCTCGACACGGTCGTGAACCACCTCGGCCTGCTCGACTACCGCGCCACCGGGCCGTTCTACCGGACGTGCGACGTGGGCCTGGCCCTCACCGTGTCCAAGCACCCGTCGTACCTGCCGCTCGAGCTCATGGCGTGCGGCGTCCCCGTGGTGGCCTTCGACAGCCCCAACTTCCGGTGGCTGCTGAAGGACGAGGAGAACTGCCTGCTGGTCGAGCAGACGGTGGACGGCGTGGTGGACGGGCTGGAGCGGCTGGTGGTGGACGTCGAGCTGCGCCGGCGCCTGGCCCGCCAGGGCCTGGCCGACATCAGCGCCAACCACGCCAGCTGGGACAAGGCCCTGGCCGGCGTCTACCGCTTCCTCTGCGACCCCGAACAGGCGGGCTGACCTCCCAGGCGGGCTGACGCCCGCCGGAGAGGCGTCGTCGCCGGGCTGGTCGCCCGGCGCTTCGTTGTCCTACCCCACGGAATGCCCTTCGGGGATTCGTCGTGGGGTCAGCGCTCGATGGGCGCACGGACGAGGTTGCCCCACTCGGTCCACGAGCCGTCGTAGTTGCGCACCGTCGGGTAGCCGAGCAGGTGGTGCAGGACGAACCACGTGTGGCTGGAGCGCTCGCCGATGCGGCAGTAGACGATCACGTCGTCATCGGGGGAGATCCCCTGCTCGTCGGCGTAGATGGCCCGCAGCTCGTCGGGCGTCTTGAAGGTCCCGTCGTCGTTGGCGGCCCGCTTCCACGGGACGCTGGACGCGCCGGGGATGTGGCCGCCCCGCAGGGCGCCCTCCTGGGGGTAGTCGGCCATGTGCAGCAGCTCGCCGGAGTACTCGCCGGGGGAGCGCACGTCCACCAGCCGCCCCTTGGCGTCCACGTGGTCCATCACGTCGTCGCGGAAGGCCCGGATGGCCGGGTCCTTGCGCTCCACCACGGGGTAGTCGGCGGGCGGGCGGGACGGGACGTCGGTGGTCATCGGCCGGCCCTCCTCCGTCCACTTCATGCGACCGCCGTTGAGGAGGCGGACGTCGGGGTGCTCGAACAGGGTGAAGACCCACAGGGCGTAGGCGGCCCACCAGTTGAAGTTGTCGCCGTAGAACACCACGGTGGAGTCCCGGGAGATCCCGTGCCGGGACATGAGGGCGGCGAACTTCTCGCCGTCCACGTAGTCGCGGGTGACGGGGTCGTTCAGGTCGAGGTGCCAGTCGACCTTGACGGCACCGGGGATGTGGCCGGTGTCGTAGAGCAGCACGTCCTCGTCGGACTCGACGATCACCACGTCGGGGTCGTCGAGGTGCTCGGCCAGCCACCCGGTGGTGACCAGCACCTCGGGGCGGGCGTACTGCTGGAGCTCGGGGGACGGATCCGGGGGGACGGGCATCTCGGCACTCTCCTCGCTCGGGCTACCCGCGCACCCTACCGACAACCGGTGGGATGATGGGAGGGTGACGACGGCCGCCCCCGAACGGCTCCAGCGCATCGTCGACCTGTTCGCCGGCGCGCCCAAGGAGCTGCGGGTCCAGGCCCTCCTCGACTACTCCCGCCAGCTGCCGCCCCTGCCGCCCCACCTGGCCGGCAACCGCCAGGCCATGGAGCAGGTGCCCGAGTGCCAGACGCCGTTCTTCCTGGCCACCAAGGTGCAGGACAACGGCCGGGTGCGGCTGTGGTTCGACGTGCCGGCGGAGGCGCCCACCACCCGGGGCTTCGCCGGGATCCTGGCCGGCGGCCTCGACGGCGCCACCGCCGAGGAGGTGCTGGCCACCCCCAACGACTTCTACACGCGCATGGGGCTGGCCGAGGTGATCTCGTCGCTCCGCCTGCGGGGCATGGGCGCCATCCTGGCCCGCCTCAAGCGCCAGGTCCGCGACCAGGTCGAGGCCCGCAGCGGCGACGCCGCCGAGCCGTCCGCCTGAGCCGCTCCCGGCGGACCGGGGCGAGCGTTCCTGCACCAGGAACCGACCGCTGGTGGTCGATTCCTGGTGCAGGAAGCGGGCGGCGAGATGGGTCGGGCACGGCCCCGTCGTGGCGCGTGCGGAGTACCTATCCTGCGACCGTGACGGACGGGCCGGCGGACGCGGTGTGGTTCCCACCCGACGACATCGCCGGCACCAACCTCGGCCGGTTCATGGCCGCCGAGGGTGTGGGCGACTTCGCCGAGCTGCGGGCGCGGTCGGTCGACGAGCCGGAGTGGTTCTGGGACGCCGTCGTCCGCTTCCTGGACGTCCCCTTCGCGACGCCGTACTCGTCGGTGCTCGACACCAGCCGGGGCATCCCGTGGGCCACCTGGTTCAACGGCGGGCGCATGAACGTGGCCGAGCTGTGCCTCGGCCGCCACGCCGCCGCCGACCCCCACGGGCCCGCCCTCGTGTGGGAGGCCGAGGACGGCGAGACCCGCCGGTGGACGTGGGCCGAGCTGCGGGCCGAGGCCGACGGGCTGGCGGAGCTGCTGGCCGCCCGGGGCGTGGGCGAGGGGGACCGGGTCGGGGTCTTCCTGCCCATGCTCCCCGAGACGGTGGCCGCCCTCTTCGGGATCATGAAGGTGGGCGCCGTCTTCCTCCCGCTGTTCAGCGGCTACGGCGCGCCGGCGGTCGTCGGCCGGCTGGTCGACGCGGGGGCCAGGGCCCTCGTCACCGCCGACGGCACGCTGCGCCGGGGGCGGCTGGTCGACATGGTGTCGGTGGCGGCCGAGGCCGCGGCTGCCGTCCCGACCCTCGAGACGGTGGTCGTCGTGCGCCGCCTGGGAAGCGCCGGCGGCGAGGGGGCGGCGCCGCTGCCCGGCGGGTGGCTGCCGTGGCCGGGACCGGCCGCCGCGCCGTTCCCCACCCGCACGGTGGACAGCGAGCACCCCCTGTTCATCGCCTACACGTCGGGCACCACGGGCCGGCCCAAGGGGACGGTCGCCGTCCACGGCGGCTTCGGCGTGAAGGTGGCGGAGGAGGCGGCGTTCCAGTTCGAGCTGACGTCGGCCGACACCCTGTTCTGGCTCACCGACATGGGGTGGATCATGGGCCCGTGGGAGGTCGTGGGCGCCCTGTCGACGGGCGCCACCCTCGCCCTCTACGACGGCGCACCCGACTGGCCCGGGCCCGACCGGCTGTGGGGGTTCCTCGAGGGCCGGGGCGTCACCGTGGTGGGCCTCAGCCCGACCTTCGTCCGGGCCCTGATGCCCCACGGCGATGCGCCGGTGAAGGCCCACGACCTGTCGGCCCTGCGGGTGCTGGCGTCGACCGGGGAGCCGTGGAACCCGGGCCCGTGGCGGTGGTACTTCGAGGTGGTGGGAGGCGGGCGCCGCCCGGTGGTGAACGTGTCGGGAGGCACCGAGGTGGGCGCCTGCTTCCTGACCCCCCACATCGCCGTCGACGCCATCAAGCCCACGTCCCTCGGCGGGCCGGCCCTGGGCATGGCCATGGACGTCTACGACGAGGAGGGGAGGCCGGTGCGCGGCCGGGTGGGCGAGCTGGTGTGCACCCGACCGTGGCCGGGGATGACGCGCGGGTTGTACAACGACCCCGAGCGCTACCTCGAGACGTACTGGAGCCGCTGGCCCGACGTGTGGGTGCATGGTGACTGGGCGTCGGTGGACGACGACGGCGCCTGGTTCCTCCACGGGCGCAGCGACGACACCATAAAGCTGGCGGGCAAGCGCCTGGGCCCGGCCGAGGTGGAGTCGGCGCTGGTGTCGCACCCGGCCGTGGTCGAGGCGGCGGCCGTGGGCGTGCCCGACGAGGTCAAGGGCGAGGCGCTGTGGTGCTTCGTGGTGGTGGCTCCGGACGTCGAGCCCGACGACGCCCTGCGGGCCGAGCTGGCCGACGTGGTGGCCGATGCGCTGGGCAAGGCGTTCCGCCCGTCGGCCGTGCGCTTCGTGGGCGCCCTCCCCAAGACCCGCAACGCCAAGGTGCTCCGCCGGGCCGTGCGGGCGGTGGCGGTGGGCGAAGACCCGGGCGACCTGTCGTCGCTCGAGGACCCGGCCACCCTGGCCGCCATCGGGGCGGCCCGGTGATCCGGTCGCTGCCGCTCGAGCTGCGGGGCCGGCGCGTCCTCCTGCGCCCGATGGTCCCCGCCGACTTCGAGCAGTGGCGGGAGGTCCGCCGCCGCTGCCGCGACTGGCTCACCCGCTGGGAGCCCCGCTCGTCACCGGGCCACCCCGACGTGGTGGAGGACGCACGGGCGTTCGCCGCCCGCTGCGGCGCCCGGGACCGCGAGCGCCAGATGGGCAGCGGCTACGGGTTCGGCATCTTCGTGGCCGACCGCTTCGCCGGCGAGATCAACCTGAACGGCGTGCAGCGGGGCGCCTTCCAGAACGCCTACGTCGGCTACTGGATCGACCAGGCCCAGGCCGGGCGGGGCTACACCCCGGAGGCGGCGGTGGTGGCGTTCCGGTTCGCGTTCGAGGAGCTCGACCTGCACCGGTTGCAGATCGCCATCATCCCGCGGAACGGGCCCAGCCGCCGGGTCGCGTCCAAGCTCGGCCTCCGCGACGAGGGCACGGCCCTGCGCTACCTGGAGATCGACGGCCGCTGGGAGGACCATGTGCGCTACGCCATCACGTCGGAGGAGTGGGTCGAGCGCCGCGACGACTACCTGAAGCAGTGGGTCCTGTAGCCCCCGGTCTCTAGTTCTCCGGGACGCCGTCGTCAGGCGTCGAGGCCGAGGGCCCGGCGCTGGTCGGCCCACGTGGCGGCGCCCGTGCAGGCGGCGCGCTCGCGGCAGTAGCCGCAGGCCGGGCCGGGGGCGAGCTCGGCCCGGCGGCCGCCCATGCGCAGCTCGTACAGGGCGCGGGCCCCGTCGACGGTGCGGCGGGCGGCGCTGCGCAGCAGGTCCTCGGTGACGTCCTCGGCGTGGTACTGGCCCGAGTCGAGGTACCAGCTGGCCACGCGGAAGGGCGGGACGCCGGCCCGCAGCGTCTCCAGCAGGGCGTAGAAGCGGAGGTCGTCGGCGCAGGCCCGACCCGGCCTGCCCGTCTTGAAGTCCACGATGAGGACGTTTGCGGTCGTGCCGACGGGCCGCCCCAGCGCCAGGTCGACCCTGCCCCGCAGCCAGATGCGGTCGGCGCACAGGGACGCCGACAGGCTCGACTCCAGGCGGGGGCGCCACGACCGCTTGATCGGCGGGAACTCGTCGGCGAACTTCAGCACCCGGTCGAGGGCGGCGCCCCGCAGCTCGGCCACCTCGACCGGATCGGCGGTGAGGAGCCAGGCCCCGGGCCCCCGGTCCTGATCGGCGGCCAGGCGGTCGAGGGCGACGTCGACCAGCTCCTCGGGCGGCGGCGGCGTGCGCATGGTGGCGGACAGCTCGATGGCCTTGTGGGCGACGGCGCCCACCGCCGTGACCGGCGACCACCCGAACGGGACCGCCTCCTCGCTCATGGCATGGCGCTCGCAGGCGTGCACCTGGGACAGGGCCCGCTTGGTGACGCCGAGCTGCTGGTGGCCCAGGGCATCGGCCACGCCGGCCAGGGCCGTCTCCATCTCGTCGCGCAGGGCCAGGGCGAGGCCGGCGTCGAAGGTGGGGCGGGGAGCGCCCCACCCCAGCAGCCCGGTGAGGGCCCTGGCCTGGGTCGGCGTGAGCGCCCCGTCGCCGTCCACGCGCCAAAGGGTAGGGGAGGGGTGTGACGCGGCCGTGGACCGGTCGCCGCCGCCGGCCCCGCTGTCACACCCGGGTGCGACCATCGGCACGTGGAGACGGAACGAGCGCCCCGGTTCTGGGAGCTTGCCCGGCGGGTGGCGGCCGAGGGCCGGCGGCTGGGCCTGGCGTCGCCCGGGTTCCGCACGCCGCCGGTCCTCCCCGGGGCGCGGCGCACGCTGCGGCGCACGTCGACCGGCGCGGTGGTGGCGGTGGCCGTGGCGTCACGGGGGCGGCCGCCGTCCGCCGTCCTGGCCGACCTGGTGGACGGGCTGGTGCTGGCCAACGGCCTGGCCGGCGACGAGGCGGCGGCGTGCCGGCGGTCCCTGCTGGCCGGGCTGTCGCCCTCGCTCCCCGGCCCGGGCGCGCCGGCCCCGGCCGAGTCCGCCGCCTGAGCCGGCGCCGCCGGCCGGCGGCGCGCTCCCGCCGGGACCTCGGTTCCGGCGTCAGATCGGGGCGCTATCCGCCCGACTTTGCCGCCTGAGCCGGCGCCGCCGGAGCCGGCGCGCCGGCTGAGGAGAGGTGCCCGGGGCGGGATTCGAACCCGCACGGCCCTCGCGGGCCAGAGGGGTTTAAGCCCCCCGCGTCTGGCCAGTTCCGCCACCCGGGCGACGGGGGGCCACCGTAGGCGTTCCCTGCGCGGGATCAGCGCCGGCGGCGCCCCCGGAGCAGCTCGCACCGCACCAGCGCCCCCGACGACGCCGACCGCACGGCGCAGTCGTCGGCCAGCCGGGCGACGATGTGGAGCCCCCGGCCGCCCGGCGTGTCCACCGGCGGCGGGTGGACCGGGGGGAGGAGGGCGTCGAACCCGGCACCGTCGTCCGACACGTCCACCAGCACCCGCCGGTCGTCGATCGACACGTGCACGTCGGCGGCCGTGCGGGCCACCCGCTCGGCGTTGGTGGTGAGCTCGTTGGCCAGGATCACCACGTCTTCCACCAGCTCGGGCTCGTCGGGCAGGCGGGCCTCGAGCCACGACTGGAGGCGCCGCCGGGCCCGGACGACGCTGCTGGCCGAGGGCACCACGTGCTGGTGGAACGAGCCGGGCGGGCGGCGGATGACGAGCAGGGCCGTGTCGTCACGGGGCCGGCCGCCCACGAACTCGAGCAGCGTCCGCTCGATGGCGTCGGCCACCTCCTCGGCAGGCTGGCCGGCGCACGAGGCCAACGCCGCCTCGAGCACGCCGTCGGCGAAGCGGCCCTCGGCCGAGCGCGCCTCGACCACGCCGTCGGTGAAGAGCACGAGCGTGTGGCCGGGATCGATGGTGAAGGTGACGTCGGCCAGGCGCGGGTGCTCCACCAGGCCCACGGCCGTCCCGTGCTCGCCCACCGGGCGCACCGAGCCGTCGCGGCCGAGCAGGAGGGGCTGCGGGTGCCCGGCGCACGACAACCCGATGCGGACGCCGTCCATGCCGTACCGGACCAGGCCCAGGGCGACGGTGCAGAACCGCTCGGCGGGGCCCTCGTCCAGCACGGTCTTGTTGAGCACGTCGAGCACGCCCGACGGGCTGCTCTCCCACCGGGCGGCCGTCTTCACCGTGTACCGGGCCAGGGCGGTGAGCGACGCCGCCGCGATGCCCTTGCCGCTCACGTCGCCGATCACCACGCCCCACCGTCCACCGCCGGTGGCGAAGACGTCGTAGAAGTCGCCGCCCACCTCGGCGTCGGTGCCCACCGGCCGGTACCGGGCGGCGACCTCGAGGCCCGGGAGCACCGGGACCTCGGGCGGCAGGAGGCTGCGCTGGAGGGTGTGGGCGATGGCGGTGCGCGCCTGGTGGGAGCGGCCGTTCACCACGGCCGACGCCGCCCGCCCGGCCAGGTCCTCGACGAACGCCACGTCGGTCGGCCGATAGCGCCGGCCCGAGGCGCCCATGGCCACGACCACCACGCCGAGCGCCTCGTCGCCCGCCCGGATCGGGACGGCCAGAGCCGACCGGACGCCTGCCCGTCGCAGGGCGGAGGCGGCGTCGTCGGCCTCGGCCCCGGCCCGGCCGTCGGCGTCGTCCATGGTCCCGAGGAGCAGCGGGGCGCCCTGCTCCACCACCCGGAGGATCGGCGCCACGCCCAGGCAGGAGAGGGGCGAGGGCGGCCCCGCCTCCCCCCGGCCCCGCCCGTCGACGTGCTCGATGGCCACCGGCACCAGCTCGCCGTCGTCCACCAGGTGGATGGAGCACGCGTCGGCCACCGTGGGCACGGCGAGGGCGGCCACCTCGGACAGCGCCGCCGTGTGGTCCAGCGTCGACCCGAGCACGCGGCTGGCCTCGGCCAGGAAGCTCTGGCGCCGCGCCCGCTCCTGCTCCGCCTCGTGGAACGCGGCGCGGTCGAGGGCGGAGCCGGCCTGCTGGCCGACCGCCACCAGGAAGGCCCGGTCGTCCTCGTCGAAGCACCTCGGCTCGGGCCACCCCAGGGCGATGACGCCGGCCGGCCGCCCGGACGCCGTCAGCGGCACGCTGGCGGACGACTCGTTGCGGCTCGGCACCTCCCGGAGCACGGGGTAGCGCTCGTTCCTCTCCCGGAGCGAGCCGAGCAGCACCAGCTCCCCGGTGCGGGCCGCCTCGCTGGGCGGCAGGTCGGCGTCGAGGGGGAAGGTCAGGAACCGCTCGATCGTGCGCTCCTCGTAACCAACGTGGCGGACGACCCGGAGGTTCTCGCCGTCGTCGGTCACCAGGCACACCGCCCCGCTGCCGGCACCCAGGCCCTCGGCGACGTTGACGACGACCACCTCGGCCACGTCCGTCGACGTGCGCGCCTCGGCCAACCCCGAGGTGATGGCCTGGAGCCGGGCCAGCCGGCCGGCGGCCAGCTCGGCGGACCGGCGGGCCGCCTGCTCGGCGGCCAGGAGCCGGTCCCGCTCCTCCTCGGCCCGCTTGCGGTCGGTGATGTCGACGACCAGCCCCCGGGTGCCCGCCACCTCGCCGGAGTCGTCGTGGTACGCCTCGCCCCGCCGCTCGAGCCAGCGCAGCTCGCCGTCGGGGCGCACGATCCGGTGCTCGAGCTCGTAGGTGCCGCCCTCGGCGACGCTACGGGCGACCTCCTCGAGCAGCCGCGCCCGGTCGTCGGGGTGGACCAGGGTGATCCACTCCTCGAAGGTCCCGGCGGCCGGGTCGGGGTCGAGCCCGTAGAGGCGCTGGAGGTTGTGGTCGCGGACGACCCGGTCGGTCCGCCGGTCCCACACCCAGGTGCCCATGTTCCCGGCCCGCAGGGCCAGGCGGAGGTTCTCCCGGCTGCGGAGCAGCTCCTGCTCGGCGTGGCGGCGCCGGGTGACGTCGAAGGCGGCGCCGGCCAGGCCGGTGCACCGGCCGGAGGCGTCGAACGAGGGGACCCCGCGCTCGAGCATCCACCGCCAGTCGCCGGCCTCGTCGCGGAGGCGGTACTCGACCTCGAACGGCTCGCCCCGCTCCATCGCCCGGCGGTGCACCGCCCGCCGGCGCTCGGCGTCGCTGGCGTGGACGGCGTTGGGCGGCGGCCACCGGTGCATCCCGCGCGCCGCCGGGCGGGGCCCGCTGGCGGGCGGCGGGGCGGCGTCCGTGCACACGCCGTCCCGCCCGCAGGTCCACAGGTGGACATCGGGGCGCGACGACGGCAGCGTCTCGCCCGCCCGGCCTTCGCTGGTCTGCTCGGTCACACGTCTCTCTGGGCCCGGAAGGGCGCGGCAATGGTCCCCCGTATGATGGCGACGGGACGGGGCTCGTGCCACCCCCGCATTTGGGCGCCATCGGGCGTACCGGTCATGGCTCCAGGTCGGCGGACGCCTCCGGCTCGAGCCCGTCGGCGGCGCGCACCGGTGGCTCGCCCCGCTCGAGCCGCCACACGCTGAAGGCGGCGGTGGACGCGGCCAGCCACGCCGAGCCGAGGGCGAACCCGCCCAGGACGTCGGTGAGGTAGTGGACGCCGAGGGCCAGCCGGGAGGCGCCGATGGCCGCCACCAGCACCACCACGCCCGCCACCGTGGCCCGCCGCCTTCGGCGGGGGACCGCCGGCAGGAGGGCGAGGGTGACGGCGCCGTAGCTCACCGTCGACGCGGCGGCGTGCCCCGACGGGAAGCTGTAACCGCCGGCGGTGGCGACGGGCGGGTCGAGGACCGGGCGCTGGCGGTCGACGGTCACCTTGACCGCGGTGTTGAGCACGCCGCCGGCCAGCGCGGTCACGACCACGAACACGGCCAGGCGGCGCCTGCCGCGCGCCAGCGTGTAGGCGGCGGTGGCGGCGACGACGACGGCCAGCCACGCCGTCGCCCCCAGGAAGGTGACGACCCGGAGGGGGCCGACCACGCCGGGAGACCGGCGGACCCAGTCGTGCAGGTGCTCGGCCGCCGACGTGTCGGCCCGGGTGAGCGGGCCCGACCGGGCCACCTGGTCGAGGAGGAAGCCGAACGGGACGGCGACCAGCACCAGGGCGAGGGCGAACAGGGTGAGCCGGAGCCCGTAGCGGCTCTCCGGGTCCAGCCGGCGGGCGAACCGGCCGTCCGTCGTCATCCGCCGACGCGGGCGGCGGCGTGGCGGAGGGCGGCCGCGGCGGCCTCGGCCGGGGAGCCGGCCCGCTCGACACCGGCCACGTCCCACGTGGCCACGCCCACCACCGGCGTCCCCGACCGGAGGGCGAGGGCGATCTCCGACAGCGTCCCGTACCCCCCGGCCACCGCCACCACGGCGTCGGCCGCCCGGACCACCAGGGCGTTGCGGGCCTCGCCCAGCCCGGTGGCGACGGCCACGTCCACCCAGGGGTTGGCGGCGGCCCGGTCGGCGCCCGGCAGGATCCCGAGGGTGGTACCGCCCGACTCCTTGGCGCCCCGGCAGGCCGCCTCCATGACGCCGCCCAGACCGCCGCAGACGACCACCGCGCCGCCCTCGCCGAGCGCCCGGCCCACCGCCTCGGCGGCGACCAGGGCGTCCGGGGCGGCGTCGCCCGGACCGACCACGGCGACGTAGGCTCGCCCCATGGACACGACGGTCTACTTCAACCCGTCGTGCTCGAAGTGCCGCACCGTGGAGGGCATCCTGGCCGACAAGGGGGTGGACGCCGACTACGTGCGCTACCTGGACCAGGCCCCGACCCGGGAGAGGCTCGTCGAGCTCATGGGCATGCTCGGCATCGACGACCCCCGGGCAATGATGCGCACGGGCGAGCCCGTGTACCGCCAGCTCGGGCTGGCCGGCGCCGGTCGCGACGAGCTGCTCGACGCCGTCGTGGCGCACCCGGTCCTGCTCGAGCGGCCCATCGTCGTGCGCGAGGGGCGGGCGGTGATCGCCCGCCCGCCCGAGCGCGTCCTCGAGTTCCTGTAGTCCAGCCCGGTCGAACACTCGTTCGCTAGGCTGCGCCTCGTGACCGAGCTGCGCTGGAAGCTGGCCGACGACACGGGCGGGCAGGGCGTCTTCTTCGCCGACGAGGAGCTGGTCGACCGCCACCTCGGCCGGGGCGAGTACCGGGGCATGGAGTTCCTCCACGTGAACGCCCGCCGCATCGTCAACGAGGTGCCCAGGGCGTCCCGGGTGCCGTTCCGGTGGACGATCAACGCCTACCGGGGGTGCAGCCACGCCTGCGTCTACTGCTTCGCCCGCCCCACCCACGAGTACCTGGGGCTCGGCATCGGCGAGGACTTCGACCGCAAGCTGGTGGTGAAGGTCAACGCCGTCGAGCGGCTGCGGGCCGAGCTGGCGTCGCCGCGGTGGCCGGGCGACCACATCGCCATGGGCACCAACACCGACCCCTACCAGCGCTGCGAGGGGAGGTACCACCTCACCCGCGGCATCGTGCGGGTGCTGGGCGAGGCGGCCAACCCGTTCTCGATCCTCACCAAGTCCACGCTGGTCCTGCGTGACCTCGACGTCCTCACGGCGGCGGCGGCCCGGACGTCGGTGCGGGCCAACCTGTCCATCGGCACGCTGGACGAGGCGGTGTGGCGGGCCACCGAGCCGGGCACGCCCCACCCCCGGCGCCGGGTGGAGGCGGTGGCCCGGCTGAACGCGGCGGGCATCGAGTGCGGGGTGCTCGTGGCGCCCGTCCTGCCCGGCATCTCCGACGGGGCCGACCAGCTGGCCGAGGTGGTGGACGCCTGCGTGGCCGCCGGCGCCGTGTCGGTCACCGCCATTCCCCTCCACCTGCGGGCCGGCGTCCGCGAGCACTTCCTGGCCTGGCTGCGGTCCCACCGGACCGACC
>Ga0247717_1000017_pt1 | contig 43616 bp, 62 predicted proteins | sample 24E_NmetaG_FD_189047 | JGI IMG/M metagenome (GOLD analysis project Ga0247717, IMG submission 189047) | Soil microbial communities from hillslope of Landscape Evolution Observatory, University of Arizona, Oracle, AZ, United States - 2-4-E_N | ecosystem: Engineered > Artificial ecosystem >... | reverse complement strand
TTGAACACGGGGGGACCATGACTTGCCACGCTCGGCAGTACAACGATCAAATGATGTGCCCGTGCGGCCGTCAATGGGACGTCAACGACCCGGACCCGCCAGAATGCCACAAGGGCGCCGCACGGGCGGCCACGCTGGCCGAGCGCCGCGCGGAGAAACGCGAGCCGATCCTCACGCCTCACGACGGCAGCGCGGGCAACCGGCTTGCGTTCCGCATCGTGCCGACGACCGCCGCCCACGTGCCGGCCGAGTTGCCCGAGGGGCTCGCCCGGGATATGTCACGCGCGCACCGCGCCGCCCGAGAGCGCACGGGCAGCGACGTCGAGGCGATGCGGGCGGCGTACCGCGTTTTCTTGGATTGCCTACCGTGAGCGGCGGCTGGACGATTGAGTCGGCGCGGGCGGCGCTGGCCGAGTTTGACGCGGGGTATCGGGCGGGCGGGGAACCGCATTACCCGCAAGGCGCCGCCACGTTTCTAGCCAAAACGCAAAGAGCAGCGATTGCCACATCATCGGCACGTCTCGCGCGCTACTTCGTAGAGTTCTCGGAGCCGGTTGAAGTCTCGCACGTCTCGCGCACTATCCGCGGCGATGCGGATAAGGTCTGCAGCAACTGACGGCAGGACGTCGGCTCCCTCTTCCCGGCCAGTTCCGGCGGCAGCGGCGGTATCTGCGCCCGGGGCGCTTGCACATGCCGTACTGAGGTCGACGGGGACGCGCAACCGGATATCGCCAGCACGAGCGGCAGCAGTAAGACGAGCAATGCGTTTTTCATAATCGGATTCCTCTTTGCGCCATTGCTCGGCGCGTTCGGCGAACTCGTCACGGATGGCGCGCTCGCGTGCCAGCGCGTCGGCGGTCGCGTCGGCGAGGGCTTGCGCGTGCTCCCGCCCGACACGCTCGGCCTCGGCGTTGGCCGCACTCGTGGCCGCCTCGTACCCCGCGCCATACGCCCGCGCCTCGACGATCTTGTACCCGATGACGGCCGCGGCGCAAAGCCCGAGCAGGCCGACCAGCTTAACGAGCGGCGCCACGATCACGCCCCGAGCAACGGAACGTATTTCGGCCATCGTACGACCGCGACCTCATGCACGTGATGCCGGTTGATTTCACACGGCGAGCGGCCGTAACCCGGCATGACGGCCGACGACTTGAGGCACACGCGTTCAACGTGGCCGAACCATCGGTCAGGATCGCAACCGGCGCGCAGCCCGCACGCGCGGCGCTCGCGCTGCATGCCGGCGTACCCGCCGTTGTAGGCCGCGTCGCAAAACTCCAGCACGACGAGCGGGTCGTCGACCATGCGCGCGACACGGCGGAAGCAATCGCGGTTCATGGCGACCATAGTCCGCAATTGCAGGTCCGGGCGTTGATAGATCGTCGACCACGACAGCTCACGCAACGACGGGTCGAGCCCGCGCGCATCGGCCAGCGCGTCGAACCGGATCGAGCCATCGGGATGAAACGCCCGGGTCAATTGGCCCATGCCGGCGCCCTCTTCGCGCGACGTGCGTAGCCGAGAACTCGGGTTCCAGCAGCGGCTATGCCGTAGCGTTATGCACGATTCAAGCTCGACCAGCGCGCCAAGCATGGCGGGCCGGGGGTGCGTCGGCCAAAGCCGCATTTGTTCGGCCTTGAGCGTCAACGCGTACTCGTGCGCGCCGGCGGGTACGTACGTACGCACGTCCTGCGCGTGGGCGCGTGGGGCCGCCACGAGCAGCAACGCCCCGAGCACGAGGCACACGCCGAGGAACACGAGCCCGGCGCCGGTCGGCGACCTCATGGCCGCCTCGAACACGCGTTGCATTTTGAGGTAGTCGAAAATGGATTTCCGCGCGAAGTGCGCGACGACCACGGCCACGCAAACCGAAACAAGGCCGGTCAGCATGTCGCGGGTAGCAAGCCCGCCGTCGGGGTCAGTGTGGAACAGATAGGCCAGCACGGCCAGCGGGAAGAGGTACAGCAGCCAAGTTCGATAGGATTTCACAGTGCCCCCCGTGGCAAGTTGCGTTCGAGTCGGTCGGCGATCCGCTCAATGGCGCGTTTCGTGTCGCTTACGGCTTCGCGAATGTATTGGTCCTGCGCGGCGTCGCGTTGCTCTTGATTCCGGGCGCGGACTTCAAGCTCCAAAACGCGCTTATCGAGCGTGTTCCAGCCGACCACGACGGCGGCGCACAACATGACGACCGAAACGACGTGCCCCACGTTGATGGTCGTATCAAATTTCAGGGACATGGCCGGCGCTCGCGGTTATTGATTTTCCGCATTATAACGCCCGATTCCTATTGACAAGCAACAAAAAAAAAGCCCCGCACGAGGCGGGGCGAAGGGGTGGAGACGTTTTAGACGTGCGTCCCGGCGGGGTCGAACGGATTTAGGAAATGCACGGCGATGAACGCGGCGACCTTTTGCCGCCACCCGTGGCCGTGCCGGAAATGGCGTTTCGTGCGCTGCGATACGAGCCATTCCCCGCGCTTGGGCAGCTCCAATAGGAGCACGCTGTACAGCGTGAGGTTGGCCGCCACGTTGAGCGCGAGGCCGACGAATAGGACCGGGTACCCGAACGCTTTTCCAATCGGCGTCAGCGTGCCGCGATTGCGCGCGTTTTTCAGGGCCATTACGGCGAGGTAAAAAAGCCACAGAAGCAGCCATGCGGCGGCGTAGTCGATCGCGATTTTCATTTTCCTATTTCCTTCCAAGTGAGCCAACGCGAGCCCGGCAGCAGTTCGAGCACGCGTGCAAAGCCGGTCGGGGTCAATCGCCACGGATCGCGCAAGCCGATCAGCTCGCCCAACACCTCATTGCAAAAATACCCGCGCGCCGAGTGCGGCACGAGCGGAAACGACGTGCTCAACAGCCCGGGCAGGTCGTACGGCGCGCCCTTGAGCCTATGCAGCCCGTCGAGCACGTGCAGCGCGTCGACGCCCGGAACGTCGAGGATGTGCCAGTGCGCCGGGTTGAGGTCGATAACCTTTAGCCGCACGCCGCCGTCCATGAACGACGACGAGCCGCATAGAACCGGCTTGCGCAGATCGGCAAAGCCGGGGAGTATGGCCTCGGCGTGCGAGTACGGGCCGCGCGTCCACCATGACACGAAGCGATTAAAAAACCGGGCTCGGCCGCAATAGAACGCGAACAGCATTACAGGCTCGCCGCGTGAACGAACAGCGCGTCGAGCGCCGCATCGTCAAGGCCGAGCGCCGGGGCGAGCATTTGCACGAACGGCCGGTCGCGCTCGACCGTTTGCGAGTATTCCCATTCAGCCCGCGCCAGCTTGTTATGCGGTTCCGGCAGGCTGTCGATTGCGTCCTCGACGGCTTGGTCAAGCCCGGCGAGAATGAGGGCTTGCCGGGCTTGCCGCATCGTGACGCGTTGCGGTACGCCGGGTTCCGGCGGCTCGGGGGTGTAGATTTCGACCTCGCCGTCGACGATACGGAACTCGGTTCCGGCGGGGCGGTTCATCGCGGCGTGGTACGCCTCGATCGGAATCTCTACCACGTCGTCGGGCAAATCGCGATACTCGAATTCGAATGGGTAGAAAGTCCGCTCGGACGGTGAATAACGTGTTTTCATAGCCTAGCCCTTTGTTAATCCCCGAGACACCGGTAGCGGAACGAAAGCGCCGTAACGCCGCCCGAGCCCTTAATTGCGCGAAGCGTGAACGAGGATACGTTCGCCCCCTCACATGTGTACGACAGATGCCCTTCGCCGATGCCCGAGGCGAAAGTTCCCACGACGCCGTAACAGTTGTTCGGGAACTGGATTGGGAAATTCACGACTTGGGACGACGGCGACGTAGAGCCCACGCTCGCGCTAAACGTACCCCATTGCTCAATCAACCCGCTCGGCAGGCGTTGAAAGCCGTTTGCCGCGTGAGACGCGTTAAACCCACCCGTGAACCGCGAGACTGCAGTCCCGCCGATTGCGTACCACGCGCCGTTGCGCATGACGAGCGTAAGCGTCTCGCTATTCCGCAACGTGAACGTGTTCCCTTGCGAAACCGGATTGATGATCTGTTCCGACGCGTTCGCTTGGATCGTTTTGTTAAAGTTCGTACCGTTGTAGAAGTGAAACGCCGCGCCGGGGACGACAGCAGCAACGGGCGGCAGTGTGACGGTTTGCGCCACAGCCCCCGTGAGGAAAACGGCCTTCCCCGCGTCGCCTACCGCGACCGACCCATCCCCCGCAATATCGATGAAACCCGACAGGTTGCCGAGTGCCCTTTGCACAAAGGCCGTTGTCGCCCGTTTGGTCGAGTTGTCAAACTGCGCCGGCGTCACCCCCGCCGAGCCGTTGAGCGCGGCGAGGAATTTAGCGGCGAACCCCGCGAGGTTGCCGTCGTCGAGCACGTCGGCGGCTTGATTGTCGGCGGTGAATTGTGCCAATGCGGCGGCCACGAACGACGCTTGCCGCAGCACTTTATTAAACGCGTCCGACGGCACGACCCCAGATTGAAACCCGTTGGCGATCAGCGTATTGGCGAGCGCCTCATATTGCGCCTGCGTGAGCACGTTTGCGCCGGCCGCCGTGGCGAGCGCCTTAAAATCATTTGCTGGCATGGTTGCCCCCTGTCAATGGTGTCAGTATGTTACCGCCCACGCCCCGCGGTCAAGCCCGCCGAGATAGTCGTTATCGGAATCGAGCCCGAAAATTGGCGCCCCACTCGTGCTCGTCACAATCACGACGGACGAGTCGACCGCCGCCGGGCGCAGCCATTCGTTAGCCTGTTCGAGCAGTTTGATAAACAGCCGGCTCGGCACGACGCCCGACACGCCTACTGTCATCGACATATCAAAATTGTCTTGCACGAATACGGCCGACCCGGGCGGCGCCGCGGCCTGCAGCATGCGTTGCGCGTCTTCGAGCGAACCCGACCACGTGTTCGCCTGTACCTTGAGCCGCAAGAAAAGCCGATACGTGCCGTCGTCCAGCGCCGCGAGCGCCTCAGTTGGGTCGTTTGGCCCCAACCAAACGCCCTCATCGAGCCCTACGCCGTCCACGTCGAGCGCAAAGTACACGCCCTCGATCGGCACGCCGAGCCGGCGCGACAGCCCCACGCGTACGCCGACCGCGTCGAGCTGGACGCCGACGGCCTCGTCAATGTCGAACGCCGCCGGCAGCGACGCCGCGACGCTCATAACGTCGAGCAGCGGCGCCAGCGCGGCCGACAACGACGCGGTAAAGCGCGGTTGCTGGCGGTTGGCCGACGGGACGAGGGCTAGGTATTTGCTCATACGATATTGACGGTCACGTTAGCCGGCGCGCATTTCGCCGCGCGGTTGAACGCGATAGCGAGGTCGGACGTGCCGCCCGCAAGCGTGATCGAGTCGACGCGGTACGGTTGCAGGCGCGCCGGGCCGTTGAGGTAAGCCGGCGCCCAAATACCCGTGTATTCGACGTCTTCGCCGATTTCGTGCGCGTTGATGTAGTCGGCGACCTCGGCCCGGATCGCTTCGGCCGTTTTGGTCGTGTAGCCGGGTAGCGCCGTGCCGTTGATGACGACGTCGACCACGTCCTCGGCCAGCTCGAAAAATTTGATGACGTACGCAATGCCGGTCCGGGGGTCGCGGTACGTGCGCGACGTCGCCCCGTGCGTATTGGCGCCGGGCGTCTTCTTCTGGCCGATCGTGGCCGCGATGGCGTCGAGGTCGCCGCCCTCGACGACGGCGCAAATACTCTTCGCCGGGATGCCGTCGGCGTCGGTTGCCCCGGTCGCGTTTTCGTACATGCGCACGCGAGACACGCCGTCCAGATTGGCGAGCGCGCCATGCAACGCGCCGAGCGGCGTAGTAGCCGGCAGCGACGTCGAGACGCTTTGACGGCGGCGCAGCTCTGCATCAGTCTCGACCGGCACGCCCTCGACGGCGGCCGCCGCGTTGGTCACGCTTTGCCAACCGCGCGTTGGCGTGGCGATTTCGTTGATCGAACCCGGCGCCGCGCCAACCGCGCCGATTGCCTCGGCTGTCGCCGTAACCGTGATCTGTCCGGCCGACGGGATGACGACCTCGGCAGGCAGGCGCCACTTTTGCCCGAGCGTGTCGCGCGCTTGGCCGTTCGTAATCACGGTTCCGACTTGGCCGACGAGGGTCAACGAGGCGGTCGAGTACGTGGCCGACCGGCGCTTGATGCCGTTGGTTTTGACGACGCGGGACAGCCCGACGCCTTGCGCCGTGGCCGGCGAGAATGCGTTGACGACCGACGCACAAAGCGCCATCAGATCATGCGCGGCGCGCGCCTCGATTGCGAGCCATTGGCCGTCTTGACTATCCGGTTCGAGATAGACGTCCTCACCGTAAATGCTGCGATACTGCGCCCGGTACCATTCGAGCACGGTTGGGTAATCCGGGTAATGGAACCCGGTTGCGTCGAGCCGAACAAGATTCGAAATTGACATTTTATAAAACCTCGTTCAATACCGCTTGACCGTACCGCGTGGAAATGGTTGCGGCAATTGTAACCTTGCGCGCGCTTGCGTCATAGCTCGACGAATAGGCGTCGATCGAAACAACGCCCTCGGTTTCGAGGATGCGCTCGCGGATCATCGGGTCGACGGTCACGAGGCGCCCCGCACCGAGGCCGGCCGCTTGCCACGGCGTGCCCTCTTCGGTATCGAGGAACCACTCGCCGAGCCACAGACGAAGCCGGGTCACGACGGCTTGCGCGACGGCCTCGGGCGTGTCGCGGTAAAAGTCCTTTTGCCCGCGACCGAACACGCGGTCGCCGTTGGCGTCCAATTGTCGATACCTCATACCGGTCCCCCCGTTTGACTGCCGCCAGCCTGTACGCCGCCGTGCTTGTGATCGGCACCGATGTTCTTGCCGTTGTGCGTCAGGCTGGCCGAGACGATATTGCACGCGCCCGAGTCGGTCAACTCGATATAGGCGGTCCCGGCTTCGTTGCGCAGCTGCGCCGCCGTGGCCGACACGTTCGCCAGCTTGCGCGGTTGCGACGTCGGGCCGGGAATGGCGAATCCGTCCGACAGGTCGTGCATGCGGAACTCGGCCGGCGGTTGCACGCCCCCGGACTGCCACCACGCGTCAATACAACGCGAGGCGAACACGACGAGCACCTCGTCGCCGGCCTTGAGCGGCAGCGTGATCGCGAACCCGCCGGCGCGCGGAAAAACGATCGGCACGTCGACCAGCAGCGGGAGATTTACCGCCCGCGTCGCGCCGTCCGGACCGGCCGTTTCGCCTTGTATCGTCGGCTGCACGGTGCAGGTTTGCGCGGCGAGGTCGGCCGACACGACGACGCCCGGCAAGGCGGCCCAAATGCGCGCCTGCGCGCCTTCGATCGCAAGGCGCAACGACTCTTCGTTATCGTTCAACAGCTCGGCGCGGTTCATGTGCTCTTGACCTCTTTGCCCTTCGGCGCGGTTGCATCGACGTCGAGCGCGACGCCGTCGGCGTACCAGTCTTGTCCGTGCGTGTCGCCCACGTACTCGACGGCCAACAGTCGGTAGACGCCGTCCCGTGAAACGTCGGCGGGCTTGTTCGCCGGCTTGTCTTTGCCGCTCGGGTCGATCTTGGCCCGCGCGACGTCGGCCTCGTCGATCATGACGCGCGCACCGATCCGCAACAGCGGATTGAGCAGCGCCCGGAACTTGATTCCGTCCGTCGTTTGCTCGGGTTGCCCGACGAGGCCGGTTTTACTGTTCAAAACGACCGCTTGCGACGGAAGGAGTCCGGTACGCGGGAGGAATTGAACGCGGCCATCCTGAATCGACCACGTTGCCCCGGTCGACTCGGCGTTCTGGCGCAAGACGTCGCGGGCCATGCCGTATAAGACTTTGCCGCGCGGAAGACGCCGCCCGCCGAGGTCGGGCACGTAGCCGGCCCCGACGCCGTTGCCGGCCATAGACCCGAGGGCGGCGCGAATTTGCTCATTCGGGCCGGCGCCGGCGGCAAGCGTGGCGTTCACAATGGCGAAGTTATACGCGGCATCGCCGTCGCCGGCGTAGATCGTGACGAACGAGTCGACGCCATCGCGCCCGGAAATGGCTTGCTTGATGTTGCCCCGGAAGATAACGCCGAACGTCTCGTCGTAGCCGGCTTGTAGCGTCACGTCTTCGAACTCGTCCTGCATGCGCTGCACAGTGTCGCGCGCGACGTTGTAGACCCGGATTTCGGCCGTATTGGGCGTTTGCGCGTCGGCCTTGGTCACGCGGAACACGATACGCAGCCCGGACAGATTGAGTCCCGCGCCGGCCCGGTTGGCGACGATCAGATCGACCTTGCGCCCGAACAGTAGCGCACTCATTGCGTAACGAGATAGTAGAGGTTCGACTCGCCGCCCAAGTTGCCAAGCGTGGGCGGGGCGTCCTCGTCGCCGTCGGTCACGATGGCGAGCACGCCGGGAATGCCGAGGTGCGCGAGTTGTTCGAGCAGGTTCGCGCCGGTCACGAGAGGGCAGCCCATCGCGAGCGGTTCGCCCTCGGCGTCGTACAGGTCGAGGAACCAACCGCCCTCAGGTGCGTCGTTCCAGCGCGCCGCGACGAGGTACGGCACGCCGGCTAGATCAATCTCGAATCGTTGCGGCACGGGTTCGAGCGGGATTCGGAATAGTTGCTCGGCCATGTGTTACCCCGCGAGCGCACGAAGCGCCGATTTCGGTTTTTCCTTGTCGCTCGGCTGCGCCTTCTTCGCGCCGGCGTTATCCGTGCCGCCGGTTGCGCCGGGGTTCTTCTGGCGTGCCCGAGGCGGTACGGTTGCAATCTGCGAGCGCACGATAATGACCTCGCGCAGCTCGGCCGACACGGCTAGCACGTTCTCGCTTTCCCGGTCGGTCGTGTTCATGAGCGACGCGAACAGCATATTCCGGTAAATCCGCTTGCCGGTCACGACGTCGAACGGCTCGCGCGACGCCTGCAGCTTGAGCAACGCGTCGTACGTCTCGGAGAGCGGGCGCTCGGAGTCGTCGCACGCGAACCGCATTTGCAGAAACGCCGGCTTCAGAAACGCGTGGTCGGAAATTTCCGCGCCTTGTTGTACCGGGTGCCGGGTAATTTCGAGGTCGTCGGTTGCGATTTCCTCAATCGTGACCGTCGCCGAGAACGCGCCGATTTTGCGCGCCGGGCGAATCGTGACCGGTTCCGGCGTCGCCGTGATCGTCATCGCGCGGCCCCTTTCGCATTGCGTGCGAGGTCGGCATTTACGCCGCGTTGCGCGCTTGCCGTGGCCCGCGCCGCGCCCTCGGCGTCCTTGACCCCGTGCACGTGGATATCCGTTTTTTGACTAATCGTCTGCGCCCCGCCCGCGCCGGCCACGGTTGCGGCGGTCGCCGGGCTCGGCGTCAACGCCGGCGCGCTCTTGCCGCCCCCGAAAATACCGGCGACCGCGCGCCCCATGCTCGCGACTTTGTCGAACCCGGACGTAAGCCAATCGAAGAACGACGAGAACCACGCCTTGACCGTGTCCCAATTCGCGATGAGCAGCGCGCCGGCGGCAATCAACGCGGCGATTGCAGCGATTACGAGGCCGATGGGGTTCGCGTACAGCACGAGGTTAAACGCGAGCACGACAGCGCGGGCAGCCGCGAGAACGCCATTTACCGCGGCGACGGCAGCGCCCCATGCAAGCGTGGCCGTCTTGACCGCGGCGAACGCGGCCGCCGCACCCCCGAGCAAGCCCAATGTGATTTTGAGCCCGGTCCCGAATTTGCTATTCCAGTCGATGAGCGAGTCGCCGCCCTCGCGGAACGTCAAGAGGTCGTCCAGCAGCAGCGCGAGCGCGGCGGCCAGCGACAGAATGAGGCCGAGCGGCGAGGCGAGGAACGACAGATTGAGGAACTTCCACGCTGCAGCAGCGGCGAGGATGTACCCCGCCCATCCGTTCGTCGCGTCGTTGGCCTTTCCGAGCCACCCGAGTACGGTGCCGATAGCCGATGCCGCGCGGCCCGCCAGCGAGAAGAACGCCGACGCGATGCGCAAGAGCAGGTCGATAATCGGCACGACGACGGCGATAATACGCGGCATGTTTTCAAGCAGCGTTTTGCGCATGCGGGCCATGCCCTCGCGGATCGGCCCCATGAACTTGTGCGCGACGGCCTTGCCCATGGCGCCGATCAGGAACGTCATGCGCCCGATTTCGTCCATGTAGTCGGACGCGTCGGCCGCGGCTTGGTTGATGTTGAGTCCGGTTGCTTTGTAGACCTCGTCGACCTCGGCTTGCACGCTTGCGAGGCCGCCGGTAATCGTGGCGAGCATGGTTCGGTCGATGCCCAAGCCCTTGAGGATGCCGAGTTGTTGGCCGCGGTCGAGGTCTTTGATTTTCTCGCCCAGCTCTGCCATGAGCGCGGACGCGCCCTTTAGGCGTCCGTTGGAGTCCTTGACGCTGATCCCGAGTTGATCGAAATACTGTTTGCCGCGGCCGAGGCCCATTGCGGCTTGGCCGGCGGTTTCATTGAGTGCGAGCAGCGAGGCGCGCGCCGCGTCGACGCTGGAATCGTTCAACGTGGCCGCGTACGTTACGCGGTCGATCGCGTCGGCCGTCTCGTTGAGTAGGGCGGCGGTATCGCTCAAGCTGTCGAGGTTGCCGGCAATTTTGGTCACGCCCGCGAAGACGGCCCCGGCGGCAGCGGTAACGGCAGCTCCGAGCGCGGCCACGCGGAGGGTCGCGTCAGCAACGCCCCGGTTGAACGCGGCCATGCTCGCGTCGTCAACCTCGAACCCGAGGCCAACGAGGAACTCTTTGATTACCGTCACTTGTTCGCCTCCCGGTACCTGTTTTCGTTCTCGTCCTGCACGGCTAGGGCATCATTCATGAGCGCCACGTCGGCGAGGGTCAACGTGCCGTCCTTGAGCGATTCGTACTTGCACAAGCCGCGCACCACGGGCCGCAACAGCCAATCCTCGCCACCCGGCAAGCTAACCCAACTTACGGGGCGCTTGCTTTCAGGGCCGCGGCTTTCAAACTCGACGGGACGGCGGCGAAAAAATCCGCAAAATTCGCTTGTGCCGATTTGAACGCGAGGAACAGCAGGTCGGGCAACGGCAGGTCGGCGCGCATGATCGCCCCGCCCACACTGACGCGGTGCCACCCCTCGCCGTCGCGTTGGAACGACACGGCAGCGAGCAGCCCATGCAACACGAAGTCGGCGTCGGCGTCGCTCAAGCCGGCGAGCGCGTTACCGACCGCGCCCACGACGGCCACGACTGCGCCCTCGTCGGCCGCGTCGGCTTTGGCGACCGCCGCAACCTCAGCCAGTACCGGGGCCAGTCGTCGGACGATATGAAACTGTTTCATAGCGTCGATGCGGTCGGCGCGGTACTGCGCGCCCTTGTGCTCGAACTGGATCGCGCTCATGCGTAGCGGCCCAAGTTTTGCGAGGTCTTCACGGCGTGGAACGTCCATTCCATCATGCCGCCCTCTTTCGCGTACGTGACCGTCGGACGGCGCGCGAACGCCACGCGCGCAAGGTTGACCAAGTCGCCGCCGGCCAGATTGCGCACAGTGATCGAGTTGCGGCCGTGCAGCAGGCTCGATTGCGTCTGCGCGTTGTACATGGTTTGCAGTTGCGCGTTGACCGGCGACGTCTTCAACAGACGCACGGTAACCGTGGACGCCTCGCCAGCAACCAGCGAATGCATGCCCTCGCCGCCGGCGCCGATGGTCATGATGTTTTTGTCTTCGGTCGGCTCGATCGTAATGCCCTCTTCAGCAGCGCCCGCGCCGGCGGCGAGGTCAACCGTGCCGCCCGGACCGCTCAACGATGCGACCACGTCGAGGAATGAATAGACTCCGCTCATGTTGTGCTCCCTTGGTTAGCGGTTGACGTTGACGATTGCGTCGATTTCATGAATCGCGCCGGCCAGCTTGAGCGCAATTTGCATCGGCGGGGCGATGCGTTGCTCGCGGATCGCTTGCGGCTGCAGGGCCATCGGCTCGGCGTAGATGTAGTAACCGCTCGGCAGCGTGTCGCCGTCCTCCAGCTCGCCGAACCCGTCCGCGTTCCAGACGCCCGGGGCAACGAGGCCGTTGTTGACCGCTTCGTCGCACACTTTTGCAGCGACCGTCACGAGACGGTTTTGCCCGGCGTCGGTCTGCGGAATCTTGGTGCGAGACTGATAGAGCGTGTTGTACAGCGCATTTTGTAGCGCGTCTTTGAACCATGCGAGCCCGTGGATTTCGTCGAAGTACGCTTGCCCCGACATGACGCCGTATTGAATGATCGCGGTGTCGTTGTCGTACGCGGCGAACACGTTGCAACGCTTGGTCTTGAGGGTTTGCGCTTGCGTCTCGGTCAGTTCTTCCGCGACGATGCCCGGCTCTTGCTTGTACATAAGCGTGATCGTCGAGCGGTTGGCGTTGAAGTCGACCGAGAACCCGCGACCCATCATCGAGCAGACCGCGAACGGGTTTGCCGCGTACTGCACGCAGGTTTTGCGGTAGCCGAGGTCGCGGAACCGAGTTGCGAGGTCGCCGGCATAGGCGCCATCGAGCACGCGCGTATCGGTTTCAGTCACGCCGAAAATGCGGTCGAGGGTCGACGCTTCGATCAGGGCGGCCACGTCTTCGAGTTCGTCGCCGTTGGGCATTTCGGACGCGGCAAACGACAGGCCGAACCATTGCCCCGACACGTTCATCAGGGCCGCGGCGCACTCGGCCGGCGTCTCGGCGCCCATGCCCGGAACCGGCGGAAGGGCGGTTGCGGCGGTCAGCTTGAGCAGGCCCGAGACGTCGGCGCCGCTACCGGCGGCCGAGGCGTAGCCCACGCTCGACGCGGTGCCGGTCGTGTCGCTCTTGATGACGAAGCGCGAACCGGTCCACGCGCACGAGGCGCCCACGAGGGCCGCGTCGATGATGGCGGCAACGCCGTTCAGGTTGAGCGCGCCGGAAAAGTCGAGCCCGGTTACGTCGACCGGTGCGGCGCCGTCAATCGCGATCGAGAACGACCCGGCGACGATGCCGGTAAAGTTCGTCATCGCGCGTTCTGCGGTCGTCAGCGTGGCGCCCTTGAGCAGCCCGGCCGACGCGGTGCGCAGCCAGCGGCCGATGTGCAGCTCGCGTGGTTGCGGCTTCTGGCCGAAGTACAGCAACGCCGCCTTGTACTCGGGCGCAGCGAGGCCGAATTCCTCGGCGACGGCTTCGATTCCGGTGTACTTACGGATGCGCTCGACGGGGTCGATGACGTCCGAGTCGCCGACAGCGAGCAGGATGCCGAAATTGCGGCGCGGGGCGGCAAGCGGCGACAGATTGATCGAGGCGCGAACCAAGCGACCGACATTCAACTTAGGCATTTTCTTCTCCCTCTACGGAAAACGGGACCGACAACGTTTCGGTAACAATCAAGCCGCTCGCGGCGACAAAAGAACGAATCTCATACTTGCGGCCGACCTCGCGCACGAACTCGGCGGTAATGTCGACGCGCGGCTCCCACTTGTTCGCGACCTCTTCGGCCGCGTTGACCGCCGGCCCGACGCCTGTAACCGCGATGCCGTTTGCGCGCAACGTCCAGCGGTTTCGATCAATGTGGACGCCCTCGCGGAATCGCCCCGCGTACCCCGCACGCCTCGGGCCATAGAACGAAAGCGCGATTACCACACTTTCGGACCGGCGCAATTGCGTTTCATCAGCATTATCTATCCGCAAAACGGGGTTGTCATCTGGAATCTGTTGCTGTACGCCGAACGCGACCCAATCGACCGTTGGCGGCGGCTGCTTCGGCGGCGACGGTTGCCAGCGGGGGCGCACGTATTGATTACGGTCGAGCCCCGTAACCCCGGCGACTAGATCGCCGATCAGGTCGACGAACTCGTCGTCGAAGGGTACGGGCTCGACCGGTAGCAGGTAGCCCATGGTCTACCCCGCGGCCCGGTTCGGCTCGATCAACGCGGCGACGAAGCCCGGCGAGAACCGGGAGTAGTCGAGCACGCCGCGGACCGTGTAGTCGGCGCCGTTGTACGTGACAATGTCTGCGTCGCGTCCCTCGTCGCCGAGGCTCAGATCGAACGGGGCAAATACCCATTGCGAACCGCTCACGCGGGACACATCGGGCAGGCGGTCGAGCGCGGCGCCGCGATCCGGCACGACGACGCCCTCGAATGGCGTTGACGCCTCGGCGCGCTGCGAGCGGCCGTTGACGAGCGTTACCGTCACGCGCTTACGCACGAGGCCGACGACAAAGTCGGGGTCCGTGAGAACGTCGGTAATGTCGAGGTCGCTCATTTGTTCCGCACCACGTACGTGTAAGAGTTGCGCAACTGGCCGGTATCAATCAGCGGCTTCGTTCCGGTGCGGCCTCGTGCCGCGCGCGCTGCGATCGTGGCCTCGCTCAACGCGGGCTCAATGCCGGAATTCAGGCGCGCGCGCACGGCGTTTTGCGCGGTCAGGCCGGCACGGTGTAGCGATTTCTCCATCGCGGTCAGGTCGCCCGACAGTGCGCCGCGCATGCCGGCGGCTAGGTGTTTGACGGCCACGGGTTGCGCGTCCTGCACGCCGGGCACAAGATGCGGGCGCGCGGGGATGTTGGCCTTGGGCGCCCCGTGCTCGTGGATGTACCCAAGCATGGCATTGTGTGCGGGCTCGCCGGGGGCGTTGCGGTCGGTATGCGTCGACGGGATGCCGACCATGACCTCGCCGCGCGTCGCCGTCTTGACCGCGCGTAGGATTTTGGCGACGTCGTCGCGTACGACCTTCATGCCGCTTTTCTTCATGCCTGCATGCCCCCCGCGCCGACCATGCGCGCGAGCCGGATATAGCGTTGGCCGTACGTGGTCGCGTTCCATTGCCCGGCGCCCTCTTCGGCGACGGACCCGGCGTCATAGTTCGCGCCCACCTTGTCGACCTTCTTTGCCGTGACCACGCCGACCACGTTGCCCGGCTTGCGTGTGGCGAGCGTCAGCTCGTGGGCGGCGTAGAGTTCGACGCCCTCGTCGTGCAAGTCGCCCCAACGCGCCGCGTTCGTCAGCTTGACCGCAAAAGTGATCTTGCGCGCGACGAGGGCGTCGGGGTACTTGGTCGGGTCGGCGAACTCGGGGAACGCCGCCCGGAACGATTCGGGCGTAACGGCCATTTTTACTTGCCCGTCCTCGCTGCGGTCGTCGGCTTGTTCATCGCGGCCAGCGCGTCGAGCGACGCTTGCAGCTCGGCGACCTTGGCCTCGGCGGCTTCGGCGCGCTTGATGGCGGCGGCGAGCGCGGCTTGCAGCTCGTCGACGCTGGCAGCGGCGGTCGGTGGGGACACTTGATGCGCCTTGACGAACGGCGCGTCGGCCACGTCTGCCGGCACGGTGTTTGCGCCCGGCTTGAACTCGAAACGCTCAACGCCGTCGGCGGTCTTGCGGTTGTACGCGAACGCGCGGCCGACGAATACGGTTACTTGCTTGCCCATGTTGTTCCACTCCTGAAAATAAGGGGCGCTCCGGTGAAAGAGTGCCCCTTCGTTGGTATGCCGCTCGCGGCCCGGGTTAGATGCCGTCAGCGTATGCGACGGTTTCCGGGTACACGAGTTCGACCACGCCGATGCGCATCAGGTAGGTCGTCATCTGATAAATGCTGCGGTGTTCGAGCGGGGTACGCTGGACCGGCGTCATCGGGAACCGTACGCGCTTCTTGTCGTTGGTGTACGCAACCATGCGGTCGGTGTTACCGGCGCCGCGCCCTTCGAGCCACTTCAGCGGCTTGATGTTGAGCGGGCGGCCGTTCTTCGCGTTCGACAGCGAGTTGAGGCGCACGTATTCGAGGACCGACATATTGCCGGCGTCCGACACTTTGCGCGACACAAGAACCGCGAATTTCAGCGGCGGGAGCAGCAGGTCGGTCGGGCACAGCGCGTACCCGGTGTTTTTCCATGCGCGGGCCAATAGCTTGTTGATATCCGCGAGGATTTCGTCGGGCGAGGTCGCCGGGTTGGCCCAATCGCCGCCCTCGACGTTTTCCAGATCGACGCCGGCAGCGTTGACGAGCCCGGTAACGCCGAGGATTTCGTCGCCGATGTAAACCTGTTCGTCGATATCCATTTGGCGCTTGAGTTCCATGCCCTCGACCTTTTGCGAGTCGATCGGGCGGCCCACGCGTTGCGCGCTTTCCAGCTCGGGGATCGACCAAGCGAGTTCCATCGCCCAAAGGGTCAGCGGCCCGGACGATTTCTCGATGTTGATCGCCAAGCCCTTGATCGCGTTGGCGTCCTTGCCGGCCCAGTTCTTGCCGGCCGCGCTCGGACCGCCAGCGGCGGCAAAGCCCGTATTCGTAAACGACGCGGTTTCGTCGCCGATGGTCACGTCCTCGCGCAGTTGGATATCGCGGGACCACGTAACCTCGACCAGCGGCATATTGAGCGTTTGGTCGAGGCGTTCCAGCTCGCCCACGAGGAACGCGCCAGCGGCGTCACGCGTCGCCGCGTCGTAGGTCATCAGACCATCAGCGGTGAACGCGCGCACGGTGCGCGGTTGGAACGTGCCGACCACGGCGGCGGCCATGGTTGCGGCGTACAGCAATTTTGCGTTGCGGCTCATGGTTGCGCCTCCTTATACGTTAAAGCGGATTTCGACGTTGCCGTCGGCGTCGGCGGCGCTCATGAACACTGCGCCGGGAATGGCGACGGTGTCCGCGTGTGCTGCCGCCTCGATGCCCCCGATAGGTTGCGAGGCGGTGCCGTTGGCGATGCGGACATACACCGCGCCATCTTCGGCCGGGGCGCCGGCGTTGTTCTTGACGGTCATGTAACCGGAGCGCATGCCGTCGCCAATCTTGGCGGTAGCGAAGTCAGCTTGCGTCGGGTACGGGCGCGCGATGAAATGCGTCACGACCGCGCCGGCGTCGCCCGCTTCGACCGGGACCAGCTTGCCGGCGACCTTCTTACCGGGCAGGCCGTAACCGGCGAACGGCTTTGCGGTGTCGAGCGTTACCGTCTCGACTACGGCGCCCGTCTTGCGGGAGATATCCCCGGGGAAGCCCGAGGCCATACGATACAAAAGTGCGTTACCCATGGTCGGGCCTCCTTAGTTTTGCTTCGCCCAAAATGCGGCGTTGCGTGCGTTGATTTCGGCGATGCTGTTGCGCATCGCGTCGGAGCTGCGAACGGGGGCCGCCGGCGTGGCGGTTCCCGCGTTGTTCTTCGAGCGCGCCAGCTCGGACGCGGCGACGAACACGGTTCCGACCGCGTCGGCGCTCAAGGCGTCAACGGTGCGGCCGGCGAGCAGCGGCGCGGCCAGCTTGGCGCCGTCCTCGGTCTTGACGAACTCGGCGAGCGCCTTGCGCTGCACTTCGGCGACGTCGGCCAGTGTGGCGACGGCGTCGGCGGTCGGCACGGCAAAGCCCGGCACGAGGATTTCGGCGCGGCTTGCCACGTCGGGCAGGGCCGCCACGGCTTGCGCCTTCTCGCCGTCGTCGCCGGTCTTGACCGGGTCGGGCTCCTTGTCGCCTACCTTGGCGGCGAGGTCGGCCACGGTTTTAGCGAGCGTGTCCACGGTGCCGCGCAGGTCGGCGAACGCGGCTTGCGCGTCGAACGTCGGCTTTTCGTCCTCGACCTCAACCTCGACGCCCGCTTCGGCGGCGTCCTTGGTTACGGCTTCGATTTCGGCGGCGTCGCCGGTCTTGGCGGCCTTGAACAGCCGGCCGAGCAGCTTCGCCAGCAAACCGGCGTCTTGAGTTTTCGTTGCGGTAGACATGGGCAATTCTCCCTGTTGATCTTGGATCGCGACGCGCGGGCCAGCTCGGCCCTTCGGCACAATGGCGATATGGTTGCCGATAATCTGGCGTTGGACGGCCACGCCGGGCCGCTCCTGAAAATACTCCGCGTCATAGCCGCACGAGATTTCCCGCATCGGTTCGCCGACCTCGCGGCCCTCGGCGTCGTATTTGGTGCGGACGAGGTCGATCGCGTGGGCGTCCTTGATAAGCAGATCGGCGACCAACAAGTCGGGCTCGGTGTCACTGCGGCGCACGTTCTGCGCGTGGCCGACTTCGACTTGCCGCACGTTCTCGGGCGTTACGAACGTGTGGTGAACCGTTACCGATTTGCCCTCGAAACTGGCGACCGTCTCGGGCCGGAACACTTCGGCCTCTTCGCGAAATACGGTAATCAAGCCGTCGGGGCCGGGCGCCAAGTCGGGCAGCTCGGACGCGACGTAGACTTGCGACCCGGTGCGCGCAATCGGCACGCATTCGCAAAGCAAATAGCCCTCGGGCGTCAGCGACTGCCGCGGGGAAATTTGTTCGGTTGCGAAAAATGGCATGTGCTCGGGTCGTGCCTGAATGCAATTGGTGCGTTTATATCATATCTGCGCAGCATCAATACAACAATTTTCCAGCGTGGTAAAAATAATGCTTGCATTGGTCGAATTATTCGACTATGATTCACTACATCAACAACGCAACCGGAGAAAACCATGCAAGTAGCCCAAACGATCCTTGAGCAGCTCGGCGGCAATCGCTTTATCGCCATGACCGGCGCCCGCCAGATCGTCGCCGGCCCCGACTTCCTGCAATTCGGTATCGGCCGCGGCGCTCGCGAGGGCATCAACAGAGTACGCGTGACGCTCAATTGCAACGACTTTTACGACGTGGCGTTCTACAAAATCCGCGGCGTTGACGTGCGCGAGGTCGCGCTCGTCGAGAACGTCGACGGGCTCGGGCTGCGCCATGTCTTCACCGAGCAAACCGGGTTCGATACGCGCCTGTAGCCTTATTGACGGAAACGTCAAGAGTTGAGAGTTCTCAAACCGGCGACACGTGGCCGCCGGTATCGTTGCCGCTCGTTATGGGAGGTTGTGAAATGTCATATTCCGAACTACTCGCCGGCGTGCGGGCGAAGAACGAGAACAGCGCGCGCATGATTGACTCGACCGAGCCCCTCGTCGAGCAACTCGAAAACTCCCTCATGACGCTAGAGGCGACGCCGTACGGCAGCCGCGCGCGGGCCGCATGGTCGGACGCGGTCGCACGCGATACGGCCCGCCTCGTGCTCGCTATGGCTCGGGGATGACCGGCTCGGGGTAGCAACGGCAATTTGGAAATTGCCCAGCGTGGCCGACCATGTTATCGAGTGTGGGCGGGGTATCCCAACGCACATAAACGCCCTCCATTTCGTCGTGCGAGTCGCGGACGTCGCTATCGCCCGACGTGCGCCAGATATAGCCCTCGCTCCCGACGTGCTTTGCGCGCGCCTCGGTCAGTAGCGACGCGGTCCGGGCCACTTCGGTCCGGGCGATCAGCGTTGCACGGCTCGCGGCGATCTTGTCGCTTTCGAGGATGGCCGCGGCGATCTGCGGTGCCCGGGTCGCGTTCTCCTGCCCGGCCAGCGTCAACCGGTGCACGCGCTGCGCCGCGTCGAGCGGAATTGACTTGATGAGCGTTACCTGTTCGTCGAGGCGGTCACGCATCAAGCCGGCGATCGGCGTGCCGCGCAGCTCGTCGCGCAACCGGGCCGACATTTCGACCGCGCGCTCACGCCATGCTTGCTCATCAACGCGGCTCACGCTTTCGAGCATTTGCCGGGCCACGTGCCGCGCCCAACCGTCGAGCGTGCCGGCGTAGCCCTCCAGCGCGCGCCGGATCACGGGTTCGGCCGCCGGATCGCCGGGCGGGAACGCGCGGATTATGTCGCCCACGTGGCGCGCGATGCGGCGCAACTGGCGCTCGTATTGGCGTTCAATCTTGACGGTACGCGGGGCTCCCTTACGCTTCTTCGCCATCGTGGGCAATCCTCTTGCATAGGTCGACCGCCTCGGCCCGGTCGACGGACCGCTCGGGCACGCCGCGCACGTTGGCGAAAATCTCAACCGGCGTCATCCCGCCCAACTTCGCCAGCTTGCCGAGTGATTGCCCGTGGTCGGCGACGGCGCGGTCATTGTTGAGCGACGACCAAACGACCGACGCCGGGCAGTCGGGCGGCGGGTACGGGACTGGGAACGGGCGGCCGGTCATGCGACGGCCTCGGGCTTGGCAACGGCCAGCGGGTCAACCTCGGGCGCCGGCGGCTCGGGCGGCTCGAGGTCCAGCTCGTCGATCTCGTCTTGCTCGATGTGCGAATAGACGCCCGTCTCGCGTGCGCCGTGCTGCAGCTCTTTGGCCGCCGTGCTGGCCTTGATGATGCCGGCATCGTGGGCGGCGACGACTGCCTCGGTTACGGTCTTGGCGACGTCGGCGCGTTCCGTCGGCGTCATCTGCCATAGCGGCACGAACTCGAACCCGAACCCCTCGGGCAGCTCGCCGCCGAGTTCCGACCGGTGCAGCAGATCAAAAATTTTGTTCAAGCCCGGCCGCAACTTGCGATCTTGCTCTTTCTTGACGTTGTCGTAATACGTGCGCAAGTCCGACTCGCCGGTCGCGCTCATGCCGGCCGGGGACTGCCCGAACAGGCGAACGAGCGGAATTTGAATCGCGCCGGCGATCTGTTGGCCGAGTTGGGCGAGCACGTCGTCGAGGCCCGAGAACGTGTAAGAGTGCGTCGCGAAGTCGTCCTCGCCGTCGAGGATCGTTACGCCCTCGTTGTTTTGCGTCGAGCGCATGAACGCGATTTGATTGATAAGCCCCTGCAGCACGGCGCCGCCGGTCGCCACAATTTCGCGCAAGCCCTTGATTTTCAGTGTCCGCAAGTGCGCGCGGTAGACCAACTGCGCCGCGCCCATGGTCGTCGAGTCGAACGAGACAACGCGGTCCCACAAGCGTTCTAGGATGGATTGCCCCCACCCGTTTTCGGCGAGGCGTTGACGCCACGGCAGTTCGAGGCCGTCCACGCGGACGACGCGCGAGTAATGAATGCGTTGATTTGACAGGCACGCCGAGCCGGGCGCGACGGTGTAGAAAACCGGTTTCCCGAGGTCCGGGCCGAGTTCGGTAACGGTGTTCTCAAGCGAGGGCGTAACTTGGTGCCGGTCCAGCACGGCGAGCCCTTTAAATTGCCCCTCGCTCACGGTGTCGGGGCGTAGCGGCGTGCTCAATTGCTGGCCGTCGACGAGCAGCACGCCGATCGCGCCGCCGTACAGCCGGCCCCACTTCGCCAGCTCGCACAACGCCGGCCAGATGGCGAGGCGCTCAACGGCACTATGCAGCGTGGCCGCGTCGTCGGTGTCGAGGTCTTCGGAAACGAACGTCACGCCCTCGCGCGTCATGTCCTCGGCCACGAGGTCGACGGCCATCCCGCAAAGCCAATTCGAGCGGTACGCCGCTTCGAGGTTTTGCGGGTTGCGGGAAATGAAGTCGGTAGCGTACCGGGCGCCGTCCATGGGCGAGCCCGCGCCGAAGCCGAGCCGGGCCGATAGGTTGACGAACGAGTCGGCCGTCTCGGCGCGAATCGTGGCCGCCCGGTCGGTAATGCGTTGCTGCACGCGATGATGCGAGTTTTTCTTGCCCATGGTTGGCGGCCCTCTTTACGTTTCGCCCGATTTTATGCTAGTCGGAAACGTTGCGCCAACGTTATAAACGGCCAACGTAAAATAGTGCTTGCATTGGTCGAATAATGCGACTATAGTTCTCACATCAACAACGCAACCGGAGAACGAAATGGGTACTGTAAAAATCGCCAACGCTTACGAAATCCGCGACATGCTCAAAGCCAAAGGCGGCCGGTACGACGCCGACGCTAAGTTGTGGGAGGTCGACGCGGCCGCATGGGCTCGCCTCGTCGAGTTGAGCAAGTCGCCCGGCGCCGGCATGAATTTCAAACGCGGCATGGCGAAAGCCCGCGTAATGACCGACGAGAAACCCAGTTAAAGGGGAACGCGATGGAATGGCAACACATACGGGACGAGGTCGGCCACGTGCATTACTTGCCGATCGCCGACGGGTACGCCGCCGACGTCGAGGCGTTGCGGGTCAAACTCAACTAAGGGGAAACGCGACCATGACCGCGAAAATTTGGAAAGAATGGGAAATAGCCGCCGCGGCCGAGCGCCTCGCCGAGCGCGTCGCCCGCTTGAACCCGGACGCCGGCGAGACAGGGGCGGGCATGCTGGCGCATCTCGTCGCCGAGGCTCGGGCGATAGTCGAGGCCCGGGCGGCGCGAAGCGTCCCGCGGTGCGCATGCTGCGGCACGGCCGAAGGGCTGCATGCGGACTACGGCAGCGGCGGCCCGTACCGGTGCGCGTCGCCCGACTGCATGGTCTTTTAACCCGCCCCTAGTTTCGCCCACACGTCAACCGATACGCCGGCCGGGTTATAGATCATCATGACCGCGTCGGCCCGGTTGGGCGAGCGGGTACCGTCGGGCGTCTTGTCGATAACGACCTTACCGGCGGTGTTGAGCGTGTACGTCGGTTGCGACAGCTCGACCAGCAGCGCCGACAGCTCGGCCAGCTCGGACGATATCGAGATGATCTTGTCCGGGTCGTACTCCATGCCCTCAACGACGGCCCGGTACGTTTCCTGAAACCGTAGCCGCAACGCCCACCACGACTGCGCCTTGAGGTTCGCGAAAAAATCCTTGTTCTTACGCTCCTTGACGAGTTCGCCCTCGGGGTCATGCACGCTGGCCGACCCGCGGAACGGCGTAACGACGATTTCCGATTTCCCCGCGCGCATCCGATCGGCGTTGATGATGCGCGCGTCGCCCCGTACGCCCGAGCCGAGCCCGTCGGCGTCGTACAGCATCGAGCCGTATTTGTTCGCCTCGCAAATGCCGAACGCCTTTACCGTGGTGCCGAATATGTCGTCGCCCTTGCCGCTCCATGTTTCGAGGTAGTCCAGCACCACGCCATAGCGTCCGGCGAACGCGTTGAGGTCGCGCCCCTCGTCGGCCACGTCCAGCGCCCCGCGACGCGCCCCGGTCGGTACGATGCCGAGCTTTTTATGCGCGTCGACGGACGCTTGCACCCATGCCGACGGAATGAGCAGGCCCGTTACGCTGGCCGTATAGTTGATATCGATTTCTTGCGCCACGACGACCGGGTCGAGCCGCGCGCATTGGGCGGCATACCACGCATCGTCTTTGCGCGGGTCGCTGCGCCAATGGAAGGTAAAAATCTGGCGCTCGGGGTACGTGCGGCGCTTTTCCGCGAACGGGTTGCCGGTACCGTTGACGCTCGATAGGTCGATGCGGCAATCGGTCGTGGCCGACAACGCCGCGTCGACCAGCTTGGGCCGCTCCAAGTGCGCCGCCTCGTCGACGAAGTAGATGGACTGGCGCCCGCCGCGGCCGATGTTGTCGCCGCCCTCGCCGGTCAGAATCGAGCCGGTCGTCGGAAAAACCAATTTCATGTGCGTGCTGCACGCTTTGTCGTTCCTGTCCCACGTGCCCCGGAACTCCGACGGTAGCGCGCCGATGAAGATACGGGCTTTTTCGAGCAGCGTATCGGGGTCGCCCAACACGTCGACAAGCTCGGCCTTGCGCGACCCGCAACCGATCGACAGTTGCGGCGTGAACAGGCATAGCGTCGACGCCAGCGCCATCATGAGCCACGAGACGCCCATGTCGCGCGACTTGTCGATCAAGCCCGGTTCGCCCGCGCGCCAGCGTTCGAGCAGCCAATGCGCGAGTTCCTCTTGCCGGGGAAAGAGCAGGAACGGGAGCGACGCCGGCAGCCCGCGCCGCACGTTACGGGGGTCGTACGTCATGCCCCAATCTGTCACGAATTGCGCCGGGTTCTCGCGGTAGTAGGCCCGCAGCGCCGGCAACGTCTTTTGCTCGGCGCCCTCGGCGGCCACGGCTGCACGGATGCGACGCAAACGCTCGACGCGCCAATCGAAAACGGCGAGGTAGTCGGGGTTTTTCCAGTTGAACGGGAACGGCAAGGGCACTACTGCGCCCCCATGACGGCCAGATAGAGCCGTGCCGCCTCTTGCGGGTCGGTCGTCGTGGACGACACGCTAGCGACCGGGATCGGCCCGCCATCAGGCCCGGAAAGCCCCACGTTGTCGCGGAACAGGCCGAGGCGCCGGCCGATCATTTCGAGGGCTTTGTCCTGCGACCGGGTCTTGATTTCCACGCCGTCGCGCGTGCGCTTGACGCCGGCGAACAACCGGGCCGCGGCGGGCGACAGGTAGCGCGTGTCCTTGAAAACCTCGTAACCGACGCCCTCGCCGTGACACTCCGGACATTCCCCGTGCGGCTCGCGCTTCGGGTTGAAGCCGACGCCGCCTTGCATATCGAACGCGAGCCCGGCGGGGTCTGCCTTGCCCTCGGGGGTCTGCAGGTACGCCGCGAGGTCGCGCTCGAACTCGGCCGGCGTGCGTTGGTACCGGTGCCCGTCGCCGTAGCAGTAGCGACACGCGCCCGTGTACCACTCCGACAGCTCGCGCGGGTCGGCGGTCGCCAGCAAGGCGAGTTCCCGGTCGATCAAGTCCGCTTCGAGCTTGGCCGCCTCGCGCCGCTCAACCTTGCGCCGCTCGACCTCGGCGATCACACGGGGGTCGCGCATCAGGACAGACGCGTTGTTCCGGGCGGTGTCGTACGACGCGCCGGGGAACGCTTTCATGTACGCGTTCGTTTGATGCCACGGATGCGTTGCGAACAAGGCGTCGACGAACACGCGGTAACGCTCGGGCAGGTTGTCGGCGGGGTTTTCCATACCTTGCAGTATATCAACGTCCGCGCAATTTGTTGCAAGTTCTTCGTTGTCGACCACACGCTAAGATTTACCCCGAACTCGCGTACCCCGGCGCTTTCAAAACGCTTACGGTTTTAACTGTCAAAATCTATAGACTAAGGTTAAGACGGTTAAATTTACGTCTACAATCTTAATACGTAGATTTAAAAAAAAAAAAAGTCTCTGCGGGGAAAAGTACTGTACGGGGTATGCGTTTCGGGGTACTTTTGGGGCAGTTTTCTACAACATACCGCTTGAAACGTCCTGTATAATTTTCTGCAGGCGTCGTTTTCGCCCTTTCGGCGGCATCTAAGTTACTTAGATTCTTGTAGACGACTGCCTAAAATTTAAGCACCTCATCTAAAGGGATCTAAGTGTTTAAGAACCGTTCAGACGCCTTAAAAACTGGCGATACTCAATATTTCACGGGCAAGCCGTGCAAATATGGGCATTTGTCCCACCGCTACACGGCGAGCGGGGCTTGCGCCCAATGTGTTTCTAATGCCTCGGCGACCGCTCGTGAGGCGGTAGGCATAACCCCCCGAGCCCGCGCCCGTGTGGACGCCCAGCGGGCCGAGGAGCGCGCCGCCCTTTTGAGGCAACGCGAAGAGCGCGCCGAGGCATTGCAGCATATCCGGGTCGCTAATATCCCCGTGCGCCCCCAACACGTCGACGCCATGTTCGAGCTGGCGATCGGGCTATGCCTCACGCACTATCCCGCGTTGACCCGGGCCGACGTGCTGCCGAACCCGCAACCGGTCAAAGGCATCCCGGTCTATCGCGTCAAGGTGCCTCATTCTCAATATGAGTTCATCCAAGAGACGGCGCGGGCGTTGTGGGACTCCGAGCGGCCGCAGATCGACCGCACACGCATCAACGCGTATCGAGACGAGCAGATCGCAGCAATGGAGAAGGACGGCGAAGCGCCCGAGGGGTTGCCGTGGAAGTAGGATAAAAAAAACGCCGCGTAATGCGGCGTCGGCCTGTCTAGGCGGTCATTGCGTCCGGACCTTGACGGGCCGCCCCGTCGGTTTAGCGCGCCAGAATACGACGCTCATAAGCACGCAACGCGACGCCCCTACGGCGACCACACGGCCCAACGCGTCACGCGTCCGCACGGGCTTGTATTGACGGTTGCGCAGACAGAACCACGCGGCCCGGACCTCGGCGAGTAGCCGCTTCATTTGAGCCCCGCGAGCAGCAGTTCGACCGCTTCGAGGTTCTTGTCGTCGACGACCAGCTCGCGCAGGGCGAGTCGGGCGCGCGTGATACGGATACGACGGTCCCACCGCTCCCGATCTTCGGCGGTCGGCACGAACGCGCACCGACGTATGCCCGTATGCCCGTCAATGACGAGCGCGTCGCGCCGGCGCACCGTCCACGTGCCTGCTTTGATCTGCGTCGCGGTCACGCGGTCAACCGTGACGACGTGCGGCAGGCCCGACCAATCCCGGCTCGGAATGGCGATTTCGTCGCCCGGTTTGATGTGTTCAAGATTTTGCATTTTTCTCCCCTCCGGTTGCCTTGGCGAGTGCGGCGCGGGTTTCGTCATAGCGGCGCAACGCCTCTTGCAATGCTGCTTCGGCTGCCTCGAATTCCTTTCCGGCCTTCGTGCGAGCGTCGTACTTGGGGCGGAACCCGTAGGTCATGCCAGCGGTGAAAAAAAAGCGGGCAAATGAACCGCCGTAACCCAGCCCGATCAGGCCATGCACCACTGCTTCCGTGGCATCGCGCAGTTGATACGGATTTCGGATGTCGTCCTTGCTGACAGCAAAAGGCGTCGCTGTATGTTTCGCTTCCATCTTCTTCCCCTTTCGTTGTTGATCGGTATGGGAGAAGCATAGTCGCATTATTCGACCAATGCAAGCACTTTTTGCAAATTCTCGCGACACGCCCGCAACATGCGTTCGCACTCGCCCAACTCGCGCTGGGCGCGATGGATGAGGCAGGCGTGCGCGTCTTCCCACGTGGCGAAGTCGAGCGCGTTCTCGCCACACTTCCACGCCATGATGCCGCTATCGAGCAGCACCAGCTCCCCGGGGCGCTCGACCTCAACCTCGGCGATAGAGCAGGCAAAGCCGAGGAACTCAACACGATACGTTTTCATTCCGCTATCAAGCGCGCGACGCGCTCGCCCTCAAAAGTTAAGCGGCAGCCGCCGCCGATCAAGCCGCGCTCGCGCATGGCCGTTACCGCCTCGGACGCGGTCGTAAACTGGCGCCCGGTGAACCCGTCATACCATGGCCGCTTGTCCAGCAGCCGCAGCAGCACGCCGGCCGACGTGGGCGACAAGCCCGCGGCCACGATGGCGGCCCGCCCCCGGTCCGTAATGAGCGCCTCGTCGTAACCGTCGCAGCGTTCCCAAACGATCATGCGTTGCGCGACGAGGGCGTCGACGAACCGGCGTTGCGGGGCCACGAGCATGCCGTCGGCGCGGTACCCGTACCGCGTGCGATGCAGCGTCCGGCCGGCGGCCAGATGGTGCAGCACGCGGAGCATTCCTTGCGGCGTCTTCATTTGCCGAGCAACACCTCGCGCATATGGTCAAGCGCATGCGGCGGTATGTCCTGCAAGTTCCGGACACTGCGCGCCATTGCGATAACGCGCATCACGTACCGGCGCCACTCGTCCGCGGTCACGTCAGGCGGGCGCGAGGGCTCGGTCGGCGGCTGCAAGAACGGGTTGAACTTGTTGGCGTAACTCGTCATTGGGCGGGTTCTCCTGTTGCTGTAGCGGGGCCGGATGCTCGAACACCCAAGCCCGCATTGCGAGATGGTGCGCGGCGTTTATCACTGCGCGGCCACGGTTGCCGAGCCTTGCGCCTCGGTGTACGCACGGGCCACGGCGCCCGGGTCGGTAATGAACCGCGCGGCCGAGTCCTTGCGCACGAACAGACGCGGTTTGCCGCCATCGGGCAGGACGGTGTTATGCACGCGGCCGTCGGGCAATGCCGGATGCAGCACGTACCCCAACGACGCCATCAGGTCGCGGCGCTTGTTGTGCGCCATCTTGCGCGCGCCGCCGTTGACGAGGCGATCGAGCGCCATGGATGAAACCCAACCGCCGCAGAAGCCCGGCACGCCTTGCGCGACCGCTTCGAGTATCTCTTGCTCGACGCTGCCCAACGACTCGGTAATCGCCTCCTCCGTGCTCGTCGTGGTCGGCGCGCGCTGGCATGAGGTCGCCGGGTTGAACTCGTCGGGGATCGGCCACGTGTGCAGCAATTCCGAGACGATCGCGTACCCGCCTTCGTGCTTGAGCCAATTGTAAATATTGGACATGTAGTTGCCCGTCATGCCGTCGCGGGCCAAGTCCTCGGCGGCCTGTTGCGCGGTAAAGAACGTCGCGAACCGGCGGTCGTTGCGGGTCTTGATGATGCCGTTTTTATGATTCGAATTCAGCATGAAATTGCCGCAAATATCCGCGCTGATCTGATCGACGCCTTTGCCCTCAATCTCCAGCTCGTCGCCGGTAATCATCGGCTTGAGTTCTTCCATCACGTCGAGCCGGCCCGACGTGACGTAAATATCCTCGACCGCGTAGAACAGTTTGCCGAGCATCCACGCGTTGAACTCTTTCGACAGCTTGGACGCTTTCGGCCAGTGTACGTACCGCTTGCCGATCGCCTCGGCGACGCACCGGGTAAGCAAGGTCTTGCCGTTGCCCTCGACGCCTTGCAAGAGCGGCGCCCATTGGAACTTGGTGCCCTTGTGCTGCACGCATGCGGACATATACGCGAGCAGGATTTGCCGGTCGCGCTCGTTGGGTAGCAGCTTTTCCAAGTGCACGAGGAACGGCGTTACGTCGCCCACTTGGCGCGGTACCTCGACGGGCCACCACGTATTGACGCGCACGCGGCCGGCGTCATGGATGAGCGCGCCCGGCGGTTGCGTCGGCTTGAAGCACGTTGAATCGGCGCGGGGGCAACGATACGTCTGCGACTGTGTGAACGCCTCGTAAGCGTCGCGACTGGTGCGCACGCTTTCAGGGTCCATCGTGAACACGTACCCGCCAAACATCACGCGGAATTGGTCCGGCTTGAGCATCACGCCGCCGGGGGTCAATATGCGGTTCTGATCGAACACGTACACGCAACCGGCGAACAGGTCCATTTGTTCCGCGGTGCCGAGGTACGTTGACCCGGTCGTCAGCTCGGGCCGCGGCTTTTCTACCGGCGCCCCGCCCTCGGTCGGCGGCAACACGTGCGCAGCGGCGACGGGCTCGGGTTCCTTGTCGGTCAGGACGTCGCGTTGCACGGCCACGGCGCCGGCGATCGTGCGTTGCAAATAGTCCTCGCGCTCGGTCCACTTCGCCCGCACCAGCGACGAGCGCAGCATGAGCCGCTCGATACGCGCGCAGTCCTTGCCGGTCCAGAACGCTAGATGCTGCGCGAGCGCGCGGTCGACGCTTGACGCGTTGTAGGGGGTGGAGCTGCCCATGCCGTCGGGCGGGAACGCGCGGGCCAATACCTCGACGTTGCACTCGAACAGGTCGCGGAACGACGCGTGATTGCCGAACGCCGCCGCCGCACTCGTCGAGCGCATCGCACGGCGCAACAACTCGTCGTCATCCTCGGGGCCGCGCCACTCGGCGACCGGGCCGTCGGTCCAGTCAACCGGCGCGCCGTCATCGCCCGCGCCCGGCGGGAAGAACTGCCCGACCAGCGAGGGCAGCAGCGGGGAGAAGTCGACAGCAGCCGAGCCGCCGGGGTAGCAATTGCCGGTCAGGGCGACGAACCGGCCCTCGGTGTAGAACTCAAGCCCGAACGCCTTGTTGCGGCAACCGTGCGGCGGGCACACGCCCGAGCCGAGCACGTGCAAGCCGCGGCCGCTGGCCGATACCTCAACCGCGGCGCCGGGGAACGCGGCGACCAGTTGCAACGCCAGCGGCGACCAGTTCGAGCCGTCGGGGAGTAGGCAATTGTCGATATCGAGGAACCAGAACGGGTCAGCCGAGGTAAAGACAAAGCCCACGCCGTACGACGACCCCCACGCTGCAGCGGTCGCGATGGCGGTTGCAGCGTCGAGCCATATCTCGGGCCATTGCGCGCCGCCCGTGCCCTTGGGCGGCATTTGACCGGTGCGGTAATCGATCGGGTATTTTTGGTATTTGCCCTTCGCGGCGTCCCACTCAAGCCGGAAGACGATGAATTGCCGGTACGCCGCAAAGGGGGCGAGGGCGTCGGGTAGCGCGTGCATGCGGCCCCCTCAAACGAGCGTTGCGAGTGCGGCTTGCTTGAGTTCGTCCGGGGCTTTCCGGGCGTGGGGATCGTGGGCGGCGAGCCCTTGCGCAATGACGGGCAACACGCGCTCACGGATGGCGGCGCGCATAATGTCGCGGCGCAGGGAAACCATAGTTCCGAAATAGTTTGAGACGAGGCCCGGCGCGCAACCGGCGTCGGCGGCGATCTGTTCGCGGGTCACGCGGTTGTATCCCTGCACTTTGGCGCGGCGTAGGGCCGCGGCGAGAATTTGTTCTTTTCTTACGTTAGGGGCTAGGCGTGTCATGGTTTGACTTTTCTCAATGCAACAGTTTCCGCGAGTCTATACGCTAGTTGACGGTGCCGTCAATGCGTTAAGCGGCGGCTTTCAAATGGCGGCCGAGAATGGATTGCACGCGGTCGGGCACGAGGGCCGCGTACTCGGGGTTCAACTCACACAAGACCGCGCTACGGCCATTTGCGAGCGCAACGCCTGCCGTAGTGCCGGACCCGCCGAACGGGTCGAGCACGACGCCGCCGGGCGGGCAACCGGCCAAAATGCACGGCTCGATAAGCTCGGGCGGGTACACGGCAAAATGCGCCCCGCTGTACGGCTTCGGCGCGACGGTCCAGACTGACCGCTTGTTGCGGGTCGTCTTTTCGCCCGGCTCGGGCGTTTTCCACTCCCCGCCCTCGTCTATTCTCCCGTTTCGGTTCATCCGTCCGAAGTCGGTACGCCCCGCGCTCGGCTCTTTAATCGCCTCATGGCCGAACCAATACCGCGCGCTTTTCGTCAGTAGAAAAATTTGCTCGTGCGCTTTGGTGCAACGATCCGTGACCGACTCGGGCATCGGATTCGGTTTGTGCCAAATAATCTCTTGGCGCAAATACCAACCGTCGGCGCGCAGGGCAAACGCGAGCATCCACGGGACGCCGATCAGGTCCTTTTCCTTGAGCCCCTCGCCGCCCACGCGTACCGGCGCCCGGTCGCCCCGCCCGACTTTGCCGTCGGACGACCCGCGCGACTCGCTCAAGTGTTTGCGCGCATTACCGTACGACGGCACGTAATCATGTTTCCCGTTCGGACCGCTACCGCCTTTGCTCGGGTTGCGCACGTACGAGTCCCCGATATTGACCCACAACGTACCGTCGTCCGTCATCGCGCGCCGTACCTCGCGGAACACTTCGACGAGCCGGGCGACGAATGCGTCGGGGGTCTCCTCAAGTCCGATTTGCCCGTCGACGCCATAATCGCGCAGACCGTAGTACGGCGGCGACGTAACGCGACAATTGATAGAACGATCGGGCAGCGTGCGCAACGACGCGAGGCAGTCGCCGACCATGACGGACGCGACGTTAGAACCGTGAAAAATCATTCCTCGCCCCCGAGCGCCTCGACCAAGCCGACCAGCAGCTTGCGGAACTCGCCAGCCATGAGCGTTAGGTCGGCGTCGCGCCGTCCGGCTTCGTCGGCCTCAATCTCGCCCTCTTTGAGCACGTCCAGCGGCGCGATGCGCTTGAGCGCGAGCCCGTCGGTTAGGACGAACGAAATGCGGTCGGCCCACGTCATCGCGAGCCGCGTGCACTGCTTGCCGGCGGCCACATGGCGCGGCGTGTCGTCGAGCACGTGTCGGATATAGCGCAACGTTGGTTTGCCGTCGCCCGTGCCTTGCAACTCGGCCTCGTGGTCGGCGGTAAAGTCGGCCGGCATTTCATCCGACGCGAGCCAATCCGTCATTGCGGCGCGCGGGCTCAACTTGGTGCGCAACGTGTTGCACGCGAACTGCCCGCCCTCAAACGAGCGCACCAACATGCGGAACACTTCGTCGCAACGCGCCGCGCTGGCCGTATCCATCGCGAGCCAACCGCCGACCGGATCGAACCATACCCGCGTAACCGCGCGCGTCGTGAACGCCCGGGGCAAGAGTTCGTCGATAACGGCCTCTTTGATTTCCTTCGTTTGCTTGCGGCCCGGCCGGAACCCTTGTTGCTGTTCCAGCTCGGCGCAACGCTCGCGCGTCATGCGGTCGACGACTTGCGCGGGGACGTTCTTTTTCTCGCTGCACAGCGCGGCGAAGAAGTGACCGCCGGGGATCGGGTACGCGAGCTGCCCGTCGTTGAACGGCTCGACCCATCCGACCGAGTACATTTCGAGCGACTCGCACGGCTTGAACTCCATAGGCTCAAGCGCGGCGCCCACATGGGCCGAGGTCAAATTGCACGGGCGCGGCAAACGGTACGCCGACAGATTACGGAACCACATTTTATAAACTCCCTATTTTGCGCGCCGCCGCCTCGATCGTGCGGGCCGGTGCATGTTTTAAAACCTCGGGCCATGCGCCCATATCAAGCGGCTCGAAATGCTCGGCAATGAGGCGGTAAGTTTTCGGCCGTAGCTTTTCGAGTAGATCGGGATTCGTGACGAACAGCCGGAACATTTCGGCGAACCATTCGCCATCATTGGGGCAATAGCTCGTCAAGCGTTCCTCGCCCGACGCGCGCCGCAAGTCAGCCGAGAACCACGACATATAGCCGCGCGTCGCGCCGCTTTTCACAATGTCGGCGTGGTGCCCGAGTTCGTGTTGCAGCACGCCGTACGGGGTCCGGTCGACCGTGTTGCCCGGGTATGACCACGCGGGGCCGGCGGTACCGATCGGGGCGCACCTTGCGACGCATATTTCTATCCGGGTCGGGCGGTAATACGCGCATGCGTCGGCGAACGGCCACTCGTGCGCGGCGCGGGTAATGATCGGCGGGGCGGTCAAGCCATTGACGCGGCAAAATATCTGCATGAGCAGCGAGCCGGCGGCGAATAGCTCGGATTTCGTCACAATGAGCCCTCACCCGTGGCAAAGGCAGCGTCCCCGCCCATGCTGCAAATCAGGTTCGCCCAATTCAGTTGTGCGACCTCGCGATCGCGCCCCGAGTAATGCCACCCCGGCGCCTTGGCCTCGCGGCTCACGAACTGGCCGATCACGTGGCCGACGTGCGCGGGCGTGACGAGAACCGGGCGTATGCCGATCAGGTCGCCCGACTTGATAATTTCGTTCATTTGCTTGCTTTGGTTCGCGAGCCCGTACCGGACCGGGCGGCCCGACTCGTCGCGCAGAACCCCGACGTTGTTACGCCACAACCGAACGCCCTTGCGCGCGGCTTCGAGCACGATTTGCGATTGCGAGAACGATTCGGTTTTGCCGACGTGGGGATCGTCGCCCGGCGTACCCTCAAGCCCGAGGCATTCGCGCTGCAGTTCGGCCAGCGCCGCCGGCGGGATGCCCCAACGCGCGGCCCATTGGTAGAGATTCGTCATGCCGCGGCCCTCGGGGGCTGCATGATCGCCTCGGCGATGCGTTCCCACGCGGTCGCAACGTGCGCCGGGTCGCGCTCAATCAAGATTGCGTCGCGCCCGACATTGTGGGCGGCAACTGCCGTCGTACCGCTGCCCCCGAACGGATCGAGCACGACGCCGCCGGGCGGGCACACGACGCGGATTAGTTGCTCGATCAGGTCGACCGGTTTTTCGGTTTGGTGTACGCGCTCGGCGGCCGTGACGCGTTTACATTTGATGACGTTGGGCGTTCCGCGGTCGTGGTACTCGGGGGCGCCGTTTGTGAAATGCAAAATAATTTCATGCTGCGCGCGGAACCCGTTACCGAGCCCCATAGTGCCCTTGTCCCACACGATCAGATTTTGAAAACGGAACCCGCAAGACTCGATCGCCGGCGCGACGTTGGGGACCATGCGCCAATCACAAAACACGAGCGCCGAGCCGTTCGGCTTGAGCACGCGTTGCGACTCCCACATCATCGCGCGCAGCAGAAACAAGAGGCCCGCCGTGCCCATGTTGTCGCCGACGAACCAACCGAGTTTTTTGATATTCTCGCTGCGCAGTCCCTGCCCCTTGGCGGCCACGCGTTGCGCTTCGCCGATACTGCCGCTGCAATACGGCGGGTCGGCAATGACCGCGTCGACGCTGGCCTCGGGCATTGCGGCGATAGTCTGTATCGCGTCGCCTTGAATTACGTTCATTTTGCGGTTTCTCAATATGAAATTTGTTGCCGTATGTTATGCCGCGTTGACGGTCCCGTCAATGCCGGCCCGCAATAATTCCTCGCAGATACGCGCGCGCAGTTTGAGCGCGTCGGCCGCCCCGAGGGCTTGCGCCGCCGCCGTGTCGATGCCGTACGTCAGATAAAACCGCCGGTATGCCTCTTCAATGTCGGGGCGGCCGAGGCACTCTTGCCACGCGTACCACCACGACATAGCGAGCCGTAACGCGGCCTGCGCCTCTTTGCGTTCCTCGTGCCGCTTGTTGACGGCCAGTTGTACCGGATAGGGGGCGCCGTACGGCATGACCGCCGCGCCGTCGATGCGGTCAATCTCGCCGCGCATGTGCGCGAGCAGCTCGGGCGAATACTCAAATAAGTCGCCGTCGACGAACTCGGGGCCGCTACGCTCGACCGGTTCCGGGTAATGGCCGCAATAGGGGCAGCATTTATAAACGCGCTCGTATGGCTTCAAACATTCGACGTTGAGGCAGTCGCGCAAAGGGATAGCGTCGGACGGTTTCGAGCTGCGCCGTTCGCGTCGGTCGAGCGTGAACTCGATACGCTTGTCGGGCGGCCCCATGTGCCTGATCACGTTGCCCACGTGGTCGAGAATGATCGCGACTGGCTTGCCGCTGGCCGCGATGTACGCGAGGCGTTGCGCGTCGGTCAGGCTATCCCATACCGGATGTAACGCCGGGTCGATCATGAGGCGTAATGCGCGGCCGAATTGCTGGCAGTAGAGCGCCCACGATTCCGTTGGACGCGCGAACGATACGACCTCGATTGCCGGCAGGTCGAACCCCTCGCCGAAAAGGTCGACGTTGACGAGTTGTAGAATCTCGCGCCGCTTGAACTTGCGCAGGATTTCCATTCGCAGGAAGTCGGGCGTTTTGGCGCTCACGACCTCGGCAGGCACGCCGGCAGCACGGAACGCCGCGGCGATCTTGGTTGCCTCTTCCACGTCAACCGCGAACGTTACGCCAAGTTTGCCGCGCGCCAGTTGCAAATAGTGTTTGACGACGTCGCCGACCAGCCGTTGCGACTTGTGCACGGCGTCGCGCAGTTGCGAGAGGTTGAGGTCGCCCGTCGTGCTCGATATGTCGACGCTTGATAGGTCGAGGTCGGACGCCTTGACCGAGTAGATTTTGTAATCGGTCAGAAACCCGCGGTTAATGAGGTCGCGCATCGTCGGGCCGTTGACGAGCACGTCGACGAAGCCGTCCGCGTGCCGCCCATGCCCGAACCCGTCCGCGCGTAACCACGTGGCCGACACATGCAGCGCCCGCGCGTAGGGGAACCGCGAGCGCCCCTTGCCCCACTTGTTTTCCCTTAATACGTGGTGCGCCTCATCCATGACGACGAGCGTCGTTTGCTGGAATAGTGGGTCGGTGCCGGGCAGCTTGATTAGCGTGTCGATGCCGGCGGCGGCGTTGCGCGCGTGCGGGTCGTAGAACGAGCGGCCCCCGTCGGCCATGTGCATGGCAACGACGTTCTTTGCCAGCGCCGGCGAGCCGACGATCCTATGCCGCACCTCGTTACGTGCGAGTGCAATCGAGATTTGCGAGACGAGTTCTTGACGGTGCGCGATCGCGACTGACGCGCCGGGATGTTCCAACATCTCATGCGAAAAGAGGACCGTTTTACCGCTACCGGTCGGCATGTTGGCGCCGACGTCCGCATGGCCGGCGAGGAATGCGGCGCGGGTTGCGTTCGATACGTCACGTTGGTAACTGCGAAGGGCTACGGGCATTTATTCGGTTTGTTGCTTGTTGACACGGTCGTCAATATGCCTTTACCATTGCCCGGCGTCAATCGAAATTTTGACGAATATCAACACCACCACGCGAGGAAACCATGATTGAAATAACGACCGACGTAACAAAGCTGTCGGATGCGGAGTACGGCGTCTTGATCGCCTTTATGAACGACTTGCGCCAATTGCAGCGGGAGAAAGCCCCGGCCGTCATCTGCGGCGATGCTCCGAGCGCGGCCAGTGTCCGCACCATTGACCCCGCCGACAGCCCGGCCGCCGGCGTCGACGCGCGCGAGGTATTCGCGCAACCGGCCGAGCCGACCGCCGCGCAGGTATTCGGGGGAAACGGTGCCCCCTCTACTGCGGTTGCCGGTCCACCCGCGATTGCCCCCGCGGCGATGCCGGCTATTTCAACAAATCCGACCGCGTCCGCAATTCCTGCACCGCCGCCCGCGAACGTGGCGCCGATTGCTGCGCCCCCGGCACCGCCGGCCGCCCCTGCCCCCGGCGTTGAACTCGACAAGAATGGTTTGCCGTGGGACGGCCGCATCCACGCCAGCACCAAGCGCAAGAACGCGGACGGCTCGTGGACCGCGCGCCGCAACACCGACCCGGCCGTCGTGGCTGCCGTCGAGGGGGAGTTGCGTGCCGCAATGAGTGCGGGTTCCCCGGCTGCCCCGGCCCCGGCACCGACCATTGCGGCACAACCGGGGGTTGCGGTTGCCCCGAGCCCGTCGAGCATTGCCCCGGATGCGGCGGCATTGGCGGCCCCTGCGGCCCCGGTTCCGACTGCCCCGGCGCCAGCCATATCAATGGCGGCGGTCGCTAACCCGAGCAACACCCCAAACGCCAATGGCGCCCCGGCGGCGCCGGCTGCAATCCCTCCTGCGCCGGGCACAAACCCCGAAGCCGGTACGCCTGCAGCGGCTGCCCCTGCGCAGTCTATGACGTTCCCCCAACTGGCCCCCAAGATCACGGCGGGCTTGAGCGGCGGCACACTGACGCAAGCACAAGTGACGGCGGCATTGCATGCGGTCGGGCTCCCCGCGCTCCCGATGCTCATTAACCGCCCCGACCTCGTGCCCCACGTGGCCGCGCAATTGGGGCTCGCGTAATGAGCGCGCATGCAATCCTCGCCCCGTCCAGCGCGGCGCGTTGGGTAGCGTGCGCGGGCTCGGTCCTACTCGCGGCCCTCTATCCGGAAACGGAAGAGAGCCCCGAGGCGGCCGAGGGCACCGCAACGCATTGGGCTGCGCAAGAGTTGCTCGCCGGCCGCGCAATCGACGTCGGCCTCGTTGCGCCGAACGGCGTTGTTCTATCCGACGAAATGGCCGAGGGCGCCGAGATGTACGTCGACCACATCGACGACACGCTCAAACGGTTTGGCCTCGACCGGTCCGCGCTACGCGTAGAGCAACGCGTGTCGATTTCGGCAATCCATTCCGAGAATTGGGGCACGCCCGACGCATGGTTCTACGACCACGCTACGCGCACGCTCGTTATTTTCGATTTCAAGTTCGGCCATCGCTTTATCGAGGTCTTCGAAAACTGGCAGTTGATCGACTACGCCGCCGGCATCGTCGACGGGCTCGGGCTCGACGATCAGGCAACGCGCGTCGAGTTCTGGATCGTGCAACCGCGCTCATACCATCGCGACGGCCCGGTCCGCTCGTGGTCGACGGTCGCGTCAGATTTGCGCGCGTTGTGGAACAAGTTGCGCAACGCCGCCGAAGCGGCAATGCGCCCGGGCGCGGCATGCACGCCGAACCCGGAATGCGAGTACTGCCCGGGCCGCCATGCGTGCGAGGCTGCACAGAACGCCGCGTACCGTGCCGCTGATCTGGCGCGCTCGTCGGTACCGCTGGAACTGGACGCCGGCGCGATCAGTCTCGAACTGCGCATCCTGCAGCGCGCCGAGCAGGCCATCAAGGCGCGGCGAACCGGGCTTGAGGAACAAGCGTTAAACCGGCTCAAGCGTGGCGAGGCAATACCGGGTCTTGCAACCGAATCGACGACCGGGCGCGAAGCGTGGTCGAAGCCCGTTCCCGAGGTCGTGGCACTCGGCCAGTTGTTCAGTATTGACCTCGTCAAGCCCGCGACGATCACGCCGGCGCAAGCGCGCAAAGCTGGCCTCCCCGCCGGCATTGTCGCCGCCTATGCAGAGCGCCCCGCCCGCGGGCTCGCCCTCGTGTACGACGACGGGACCCAAGCACGAAAGGTATTCGGAAAATGACCGCGCAAATCGGAGACGTGTTTTACCGGTTCGAGGATGTTTGGTATGCGCCGCCGGTTGACGAGTTCGACAACGTCGTCGGCGCGCCAACCTTGCGCATTCAATGCCAGAAACTGCCCGTCGTCAAAGTCACGCCGAAGGGCGTACGCCTCTGCAACGGCGTGCTCGTCTTGAACGCCTCCCGCAAGAAATGGGCGTGCCCGTCCGAGGCGCTTGCGCTGGAGTCGTTTAAGGCCCGAAAAGCGCGGCAGGTAGAGATTCACGTCAAGCGCGCAGCACGGGCGCGGCGCGCGTTAGACGCCGCCGGCAAAATAGTTATTGACGGCAACGTCAACATTGATTAATCTCAACACGCACCACCAACAACCGGAGTTCTAAGCCATGACACAAGCAAAACGCCTTGAATTTACAACGCCCGTCGGCCGCATGGTCGGGGGCAGCCTGTACGAACCGAAGAAGACCGACGCGGACGGTAAGCCGCTCGTTATCAAGACCGGCCCCAACGCCGGGCAACCGCGCGTCGAGTTCTCGTTCGCCGTCGCATTCCCGAAAACCCCCGGCGTGCAGCATTGGTCGCAAGAACCGTCGTTCCTCGGCCAGTTGTGGGCGTTCGGGCATCAGATGTTCCCCAACGGCGAAGCGCAGCACCCCGCGTTCGCGTGGAAGATTACCGACGGCGATTCGACCATTCCGAACAAGCGCGGTAAAAAGCCGTGCGACAACGAGGGGTATAAAGGTCATTGGGTCGTGTGGTTCTCGGGCGGTACCGCGCCGCGCATTTTCAACCGCGACGGCTCGCAACAATTGCTCGAAAAAGATGCAGTAAAGCCGGGCTATTACGTGCAGGTTTTCGGCCACGCTACCGACAACAAACCGAGCCAAACGCCGGGCTTGTATATGAATCATTCCATGGTCGCGCTTTCGGGCATCGGCGAAGAAATTTCGTTCGGCCCCGACGTGTCGCAAGCCGGGTTCGGTCAGGGCGTGCAACTGCCCCCGGGCGCTACGGCGTACACGGGTCAACCGATCGCGCCGTCGGCCGCAATGCCTGCAACTGGCGCAACGCCCCCGGCACCGGTCGCGCCGCTCATCCCCAACATGACGCCGCCCCCGGTTGCAGCCCCCGCGCCCGCCGCGCCCCCTCCTGCAGCGCCAGCGGCCCCGGCGCGTGTCATGCTACCGGCCGCGAACGGTGCCTCGTATGAGTCGCTCATTGCCGCCGGTTGGACCGACGCGACGCTCGTGCAGCATGGGATGATGCAAGCCCCGGCTCCGGCGGTAGCTGCGCCCCCTTTGGCCCCGGTTGGTTCTGTGCCGACGCCTGCCGCCCCTGCGCCGATTGTAGCTGCCCCGCCGGCCTTGCCCGTTACCCCTAACCCGGCGATTCTGGCGGTGCCGGCCGCACCAGCAGCCCCGGCACGCGTGATGCTCCCGGCGGCCAACGGTGCGACGTACGAGCAGCTCATCGCCGCGGGTTGGACCGACGCGCAGCTCGTACAGCACGGCATGATGGCCGCCTAAAAATCAGGGAGACGCGCGGGGGTTCCAATCCGCATACAGCGCGCGGCCCCCTGCGCTGAATAACAACGGCCCGAATCGCTAACCGCTGGCGGCCCGCGCGTGCTCGTCACGTCGGCGGCATGCGCAAACCGCGGAACCTTGAATGCATGAGCGGCAATTCGGGCAAAGGGGGATTTATGACATACACCAGCGACCAACAACTCGCCGCGCTCGGGCTTCGGCCCATGCGCGACATTCCGAACCGCGACGGCTACGCGCTCACACTTCGCACGCGTGACGGTGTCGACGTGCCGGCCGTCGTGCGTAAATCGCAAATGACGCAAACGCATAGCGTTACCCCCACCGACCTGCGCGACGCGGTCGCGTATCGGTTTAATGGCTTCATCGGATGGCGCCCGCGTGTCGAGCCCGGCAATACGCTCATAACGCACAAGGCCGGACCCAACGTGATCGACGCGCATTTGCAGGCCCGCCGCGCCCGCCTCAAGACATGACGCTACCCCCGCCACCGCCCCCGCTTGAACTCCTGCCAGCGGGCGCGCAACTCGTCGCCGGCATGGGCCGCGCTACCGTGCTCGCCGACATGGACTTCGAGACGTACAGCGAGGCCGGGTTCTGTTGGAACGACGGCCTGCAGAAGTGGGAAAGCCCGCCGGGCGCGTCGCAAGGCAAAAAGGGGTTGGGCGTCGTTGGCGCCGCCGTCTACGCCGAGCATCCATCGACCGAAGTGCTGTCGCTGTATTACGACCTCAAAGACGGGCGCGGCCGGCGTCACTGGCGCCCCGGCATGGCCCCGCCGTTTGACCTCTTCGCCCACGTGTCCGGGGGCGGGCTTATCGAGGCGTGGAACGTCGGGTTTGAACGCTGGATATGGGAAAAGGTGTGCGTGCCCCGCTACGGCTGGCCGCCGATCCCGCATGCGCAATACCGTTGCGCGATGGCGAAGTCGCGCGCGCACGCGCTGCCCGGCTCGCTCGACAAGGCCGGCGCCGTGCTGGCGCTCACGAACCAAAAGGACAAAGACGGCGACCGGTTGCTCAAAAAGTTCTCGCAGCCCCGGAACCCGACGAAGAAAGACCCGCGCACGCGCATCAGGCCCGACGAGGACGCCGAGGACGGCGCGCGCCTGTACGCGTACAACGAGCGCGACATTGTGGCCGAGGCCGAGGCGTCGAGCCGTTGCCCCGACCTTGAGGGCGAGGAATTCGAATTTTGGCTAGCCGATCAGGCCATCAACTGGCGCGGCGTGCAAATCGACGTCGAGGGCGTGCGCAACTGTATCGAGATTATCGAGCAGGCGCATAGCCGCTACAACGGCGAGCTTTACCAACTGACCGGCGGCGAGGTTGCGCGCGCGTCCGAGCTGGCGAAGCTCCAAGCGTGGTTTGCGCGTTATGGCGTCTATCTCGATTCGCTCGACGAGGAAGCGGTCGACGAGGCACTCAAGCGCCCCAATCTGCCCCCGTGGGCGAAACGCCCGCTTGAGATACGCAAGGCGGTAGGCTCGGCAGCAGTCAAAAAAGTATTTGCAATGAACCTGCAGGCCACGCGCGCCGGTCGCCTGCATGATCTGTTCTCATACCACGCCGCGCGCACCGGTCGCGCTACCGGCAACGGCCCGCAACCGACGAACCTGCCCAACAGCGGCCCCGACGTCATGCTCTGCGGTTGTGGCCGGCACTTCGGCAAGCGGCACACGGTCTGCCCGTGGTGCGGCGTACCGCAACCGCCCGGCAAAAAGCCGATCGAATGGGGCGCCCCGGCCGTTGTCGACGCGCTGGCCGTCATCGCGACGCGCTCGCTCGATATGGTCGAGTGGTTCTTCCATGACGCTATGGCGGCCGTATCCGGTTGCCTGCGCGGGCTATTCACATCGGCCCCGGGCCACGACCTCATTTGCGCCGATTATTCCGCGATCGAGGCGGTTGTGCTGGCCGAGGTCGCCGGCGAGGAATGGCGGCGCGAAGTGTTCAAGACGCACGGCAAAATCTATGAAATGTCGGCCTCGAAAATTACCGGCATCCCGTTCGACGAGTTCATGCGGCACAAGAAGGAAACCGGCCAGCACCACCCCATGCGGAAGAAGGTCGGCAAGGTTGCCGAACTCGCGTCGGGGTATCAAGGTTGGGTCGGCGCGTGGAAAGCGTTTGGCGCCGACGAGTTTTTTACCGAACAGGAAATGAAGGACGCCATTCTCGCATGGCGGGCCGCGTCGCCGGCTATCGTCGAGTTTTGGGGCGGCCAGCAGCGCCGCACGCCCGCCGGTTGGGTTCCCGAAATGTACGGCGTTGAGGGCATGTTCGTTTCGGCCATCCTCAATCCCGGCCACACGTACCGCTTCCGCGGCTTTGAGTTCACCATGCGCGGCGACGCGGTCTATCTGCGCCTGTTGTCCGGACGGTACCTTACCTATCATCGGCCACGCCTGCGGCCGTCGGACCGGGGCGGGCTCGCGATCAGTTACGAGGGGTGGAACACGAACCCCAAGAACGGCCCGGTCGGTTGGATTCGCATGGACACGTGGGGCGGGCGACTGACGGAAAACATCGTGCAGGCCGTCGCGCGTGACGTCCTGCGGCACGCTATCGTCAATCTCGAACGCGCGGGCTATGGCGTCGTCCTGCACGTCTACGACGAAATTGTCGCGGAAGTGCCCGAGGGTTGGGGCTCGGTCGAGGAATTCGAGCGGATCATGGGCGCCATGCCGCCATGGTGCGCCGACTGGCCGATCAAGGCCGCCGGCGGTTGGCGCGGGAAACGTTACCGGAAAGATTAGGCATGGTCACGATCGGGCAACCGCCGTACCTTGAATGCAGCAGCGCCGGGGACCGTCGGTTCTCCGCGTTCTATGCAACCGTGTGCGGGTCGAGTATTGAGGAACTTTACCAAGCGTTTAAGGTTTTCCCCGACGGTTCGACCGGGTTGCATTGGCGGCAAGCGAAAGGGCGCCGGGCCGTTAACCAAGCCGAGGCCGCGGCGTTCTACCGGGAGTTGTGGCGCGCGTATCTCGCCTTGAATCCGCACCTTTTGCTAGTCTTGCTGGCCGCGTCCGGGCTTTCGGACCGGTTCGGAAAACCCGGCCACGTGTGCCAAGCTGTCACGCTTTGGGAATTGCGTAACGAAACTGCTTGCAATGGTCGAATTATTCGCCTATAGTTCCCCTGTACCGTCAACCGACTGCAGGGGCCGCCATGCCGACAATTCGAACCCGAACCGCTCGCCTCGTCGAGCCGCCCCCGCCGGATATCCGGCGCGTCTATATGTCGCGGGGCGTTAACCTGAAATGGCGGGCCAAGCGTGCCGCCGACGGCGCAATCGTGGCCGAGGCCGACGAGAAGCGCGACGCAATGCACGAGGCCGAACATCTCGGCTACATCATCAACTAGGGAAAGGTGGAACCCATGGGGGCGAAAGTCTCGGAAGCGATGCTTAAGGCACGAAAACAGATCGAGAAGGGGGCCACGGCCTACCGCGCCGCGCAAGACAACGGCTTGACCGTGTCGGCGATCACGCGTTCGGTGTGGTATCGCGAGCACTTCAAGAACCGGCCTGGCTTTACCGTCGGCGAAGACGACCGCATGCCGAAAGCGCGGTTTCTCGTCGTCGAGCGGGGCTTTACCGCCTACGCCGCGGCCAAAGCGACCGGGCTATCGCAAAGCTCGATCAGCCGCGCGCAATGGTACCGCGAGCATATCGAGGGAGGCAAACGTGCAAAACGTTGAGGCGATGGCCCTTTTCACGCGGGGCGTCCGCGCGGCGTTTCGCGCTTTGTGCCGCGCCGCGCTTCATTTCCGCATCGCGGGGTACCAACTTTGCGCCGAGTTCCATACGCAGCGCCTACGCGCCGCGTACCGGGGCCGCGTGTTCGTGTCGCGCGCCAGCGTGTTCGCCGACCCCGGGTTCTATGACGACGTCGTCGCCGACTCGTCGGAATGGGTCAAATGGGCGCATCGTAATATCGCGATCGCGCGCTCGAAACTGGCGAGGCTGCAATGATCGAAGAACCGCAAATCCCGGCGTTCTTGCTCAAGCCGCCGGTTGAGCCAACGATGAAGCAGGTAACCGCGGCGTTGCTCGAATACGACAGGCTCGTCCACAATGCCCCATCTACGTGGTCGGCGCGGGTCGAGGCGATGCAAGCGGCTTTGCGTGCCGCGTTGAACACGGGGGGACCATGACTTGCCACGCTCGGCAGTACAACGATCAAATGATGTGCCCGTGCGGCCGTCAATGGGACGTCAACGACCCGGACCCGCCAGAATGCCACAAGGGCGCCGCACGGGCACATCATTTGATCGTTGTACTGCCGAGCGTGGCAAGTCATGGTCCCCCCGTGTTCAACGCGGCACGCAAAGCCGCTTGCATCGCCTCGACCCGCGCCGACCACGTAGATGGGGCA
>Ga0247717_1000016_pt1 | contig 43631 bp, 34 predicted proteins | sample 24E_NmetaG_FD_189047 | JGI IMG/M metagenome (GOLD analysis project Ga0247717, IMG submission 189047) | Soil microbial communities from hillslope of Landscape Evolution Observatory, University of Arizona, Oracle, AZ, United States - 2-4-E_N | ecosystem: Engineered > Artificial ecosystem >... | reverse complement strand
GTCGACGGTGCCGCCCGCCACCTTGGCGGCGCCGGTGCCCGGCGCCTGACCTTCGCCCCGGACGATCGGCGTGGACTGTCCACCGGCGTACGCCCGCGGGAGCCGCCGCAGAAGCTGGGCCGCTCCGGCGGCAGATCAGGGCGGATAGCGCCCCTTCCTGCCGCCGGAACGGCTGCGGTCTCACGACGGCCCGGGAGTGGAAGCGGCTCGGGCGCGGATCACCGCAGGACCGCCCCGGCCGCCGTCGTGGCCCGCCCCCGGCTGAGGGGTGTCTCGCCCGGCGCCGCCCGTACCCTGCGCCTCACTCGACCCGGGCGGCGAGGAGGGCGATGTCGTCCTGCGACGGCTCGGGGACCATGGCTTCGATGATGCGCCCGCACAGGCCGCTCACTCCCGCCCCGGCGGTGACGAGGTCCTGCACGACCGACGCCAGCCGGTCGAGGCCTAACTGGAGCGGAAGGGTGGACGTCTCGACCAGCCCGTCGGTGAAGAACACCAGCAGGGACCCCGGGTCGAGCTCGACCTTGGTCGACTGGTAGGACGGCGAGGAGAGGACGCCGAGGGGCACGTTGGGGTCGAGGTCGAGGTAGCGGGCCGGCGCCGACGGCGTCGCCAGGAGCGCCGGCGGGTGGCCGGCGCTCACCGCCTCGAGGACGCGGGTCTCGAGGTCGAGCACCACGTATATCGCCGTGGCCATGGACGAAGAGCTCATGCCCTGCAGGAGGCGGTCGAGGCTGGTCATCAGGTCCGTGGGCCCCAGGCCCAGCACGGCATAGGCGCGCATGGCGGTCCGCAGCTGGCCCATGAGCGCAGCGGCCCGGGTCCCCCGACCGATGACGTCGCCCACGGCCAGGGCGACGCGGTCGTCGTCGAGGACGAACACGTCGTACCAGTCGCCGCCCACCTGCATGCCGGTGCTTCCGGGCAGGTAGGCGGGGTCGAGGGCGAGGCCGCGGACCGACGGGAGCTTGTCGGGGAGCAGCCCCCGCTGGAGCGTCTCGGCGATCCGGTGCTCCTGCTCGTAGCGCTCGGCGTTCTCGATGGCGACGGCCGCCAGCTGGGCCAGCTGGACGAGCACGACCTCGTCGCCCTCGGTGAAATCGCCGTCCACCTTGTCGGCCACCTGGATCAGGCCCAGGGTCCGGCCCGTGCGCCCGGTGAGGGGAACGGCCAGCCACCCCTCCAGCATGGGGTGGCCGGCCTCGACGACGCCCACTCCGAGCGACGAGAAGGCCTCGGCGATCTCACGTTTGGTCATCCGCACGGGCTCGTTGCGCTCCCAGACCACCCGGTACAACTCCGAGAGGCGATCGGTGCCGCCCGCCTCCGCCCGCCCGGCGTACTTCGACGACACGGACCGGGAGCGCTCGGCGCCGTGGGCGTCGCGGGCCGCGGTGATGGCCGTCTCCGCGCAGTGGGCGCCGATCACCTCTCGGGCGCTGTCGTTGATCACCCGCAGGATCTCCCGGAGCGACAGCGTCGAGTTGATGACCACGGCCGCGTCCGCCAGCTTGCGCAGCCGGTGGGCCTCGGTCTCGAAGCGCTGGTCGAGGCGGTGGGCCAGCAGCTCGGCCTGGCGGCGCAGCTGGACGGTCTTCTGGTGCAGCTCCACGAACACCTCGACCTTGGCCCGCAGGAGCCCGGGGTCGAACGGCTTGGTGACGTAGTCGACGGCTCCCGACGAGAAGCCCTGCACGGCCGACGCCGTCTCGGTGCTGTACGCGGTGAGGAAGATGATCGGGATCTCCGCCGTCCGCTCGCGCTCCTTGATGCGGGCGGCCGTCTCGAAGCCGTCCATCCCCGGCATCTGGACGTCGAGGACGATGAGCGCCACGTCGTGGACGAGGAGGTGCTTGAGCGCCTCCTCGCCCGACCCGGCCCGCAGGAGGGTGCTCCCGAGCGGCGCCAGCACGGCCTCGAGGGCGACGAGGTTCTCCGGGTGGTCGTCCACCAGGAGGATGGCCGCCGGCACGTCGCCGTAGCCCGGGCCGGTCACGCCGGCGCCGTCGGCAGGGTGAACCGCACGGTGACGCCCGGCCCCTCGTTCGGCTCCACCCAGATGCGCTGCCCGGACCGCTCCATGAGCTTCCGGCACACCGCCAGGCCGAGACCGGTTCCCGGGTACGGCTCGCCGTCGAGGCGCTCGAAGACCTGGAACGCCCGCTCGGCGTCGCCCGGGGCGATGCCCCGCCCGTTGTCGCGCACGCTGACCGTGACGGTGGCTCCCGTCCTCGAGGAGGCGATCTCGACCGACGGGGCGACGTCGGCCCGCCGGAACTTGACGGCGTTGGCGACCACGTTCTGGAGCACCTGGACGACCTCCGCGGGCCGGCCCTCGGCCATCCCCAGGGCGGAGCAGCGCATGGCCGCCCCGGCCTCCTCGATCGCCGGCCCCAGGTTGTCGAGGGCGGTGGCGAGGGCGGCGTCGAGGTCGATCGGCTCGGGCTTGGAGCCGTCGGCGCCGGCCCGGGCGTAGGCGAGCAGGTCCGACAGCAGCGCCGACATCCGCCCCACGGTGGCGGTCACCAGGTCCATCCACTCGGTGGCCTCGGGGTCGTCGCCGCCCGCCACCCGGTCGCGCAGCAGCTCCACGAACCCGGCGACCACCCGCAGCGGGTCCTGGAGGTCGTGCGACGCGATGTACGCGAACTGCTCGAGGTCCCGGTTGGAGCGCTCGAGGTCGGCCGACTTGCGGGCCAGCTGCTCGGCCTGCTCCCGCAGCTGGCGGGTCTTCAGGTGGAGCTCGAGGAACACGCCGACCTTGGCGCGCAGGACCTCGGGCTCGACGGGCTTGAAGATGTAGTCCACCGCACCGGCGCCGTAGCCCCGGAGGCGGTGGGCGAGGTCCTGGCTGATGGCGGTGAGGAAGATGATCGGGATGTCCGCCGTCCGTTCGCGCTGCTTGATCTCCTCCGCCGTCTCGAACCCGTCGAGGCCGGGCATCTGGACGTCCAGCACGATGACCGCCACGTCGTCGGTGAGCAGGTGGCGCAACGCCTCCTCGCCCGAACGGGCCCGGAGCATCCGCCGCCCGAGGGGCGCCAGGACGGCCTCCAGGGCGAGGAGGTTCCCGGGCCGGTCGTCCACCAGCAGCAGCGCCGACCGGTCGGGGGCGCCCACCGTCATCGGGTGCCTCGTCGTGCCCCGCCCGGCGCCGAGGCGGGCACCGCCAGGCCGTTGAGGCGGGCGGCGATCTCCTCGACCGGGAGCACGTGGTCGGCCAGGCCGGTGGCGATGGCGGCCTGCGGCATCTCGCCCCGGACGGCGGTGGCCGGGTCCTGCACGAGGGCGACGCCGCCCCGGCGCTTGACCTCCCGCAGCCCGGCGGTGCCGTCCTCGTTGGCGCCGGTGAGGACGACCGCGGCCGCCTCGTCGCCGTAGGCGTCGGCCGCCGACTCGAACAGCACGTCGATCGACGGGCGGCTGAACAGCACGGGGGCGTCGATGGAGAGGGCGAAGCGCCCGGGCTCCACCAGCAGGTGGTAGTCGGCGGGCGCCAGGTAGGCGTGGCCCGGCTCGATCGCCTGCTTGTCCTCCGCCTCCGCGACGGGCAGGCGCGAGCGGGAGCGGAGGTAGCTGACCAGGGCACCCTCGGGCCCGCTGGCCGACCGGTGGAGGGCGGCGGCGACGGCGAACCCCGACGGTTCGAGCGCCCCGAGCAGCCGCCCCAGGGCGTCGAGGCCGCCCCACGACCCGCCGACGACGGCGAGGCGCAGCGCCATCACCGCCTCCTCTGGTACAGCTTCTCCTGGGCGTCGAGCTCCTCGTAGGTGCCGGCGTGCGAGGTGAACCGGATCGACTCCTTGTGACCCAGGGCGAGGACGCCCGAGCGCGACAGGCTCCGGTGGAACAGGTCGTGGACCCGGTCCTGCAGCGTCTTGTCGAAGTAGATCATCACGTTGCGGCACACGATCAGGTTGAACTCGTTGAACGAGTCGTCCGACACCAGATTGTGCTGCGCGAACACGCAGTTCTCCACCAGCGTGGGGTCGAAGCGGGCCCGGTCGCCGTAGACCTTGTAGTAGTCCGAGAACGAAGCCCGCCCGCGGAAGGCGAGATAGTTGGCCGTGAACTCCCGCATCCGCTCGAGCGGGAACGACCCTTCGCGGGCCTGGTCGAGCACGGTGGCGTTGATGTCGGTGGCGTAGATCCGGGCCCGGCTCTCCAGGCCCTCCTCGCGGAGGAGGATGGCGAGCGAGTAGGTCTCCTCGCCCGTCGAGCAGCCCGGGTTCCAGACGCGGATGTACGGATAGGTGCGCAGGATGGGCACGATCCGGTCGCGGAGCGCGGCCCAGAAGCTCGGGTCGCGGAACATGGACGTCACGTTGATGGACAGGTCGAGCAGCAGCCGGTCCATGCACCCGGGGTCGTGGAGGACCCGCTCCTGGAGGCCGGAGATCGTGGCCAGGCCCTCCTCGAGCATGCGACGCCACATGCGGCGCTTGATCGACGCCCGGGCGTACCCGCGGAAGTCGTACCCGTAGTGGACGGCGATGGCCTCCAGCAGCAGGGTGAGCTCCAGCTCCTCGACGTCCTTGCGGGGGACGCCGCCCGCTACGCGTACAGCCACACGCGGATGAGGGAGAGCAGCTGGTCGACGTCCACCGGCTTGGTGATGTAGTCCGACGCCCCGGCGGCGATGCTCTTCTCCCGGTCGCCCTTCATGGCCTTGGCCGTCAGGGCGATGATCGGCAGCTTCCGGAACCGCGGGATCCGGCGGATGGCGGCGGTCGTCTCGTAGCCGTCCATCTCCGGCATCATGATGTCCATCAGCACCAGGTCGACGTCGGGGTGCTGCTTGAGCGTGGCGATGCCGTCCTTCCCGTTCTCGGCGAACAGCACCGTCATGCCCTGCCGCTCGAGCACGCTGGTGAGGGCGAACACGTTGCGCACGTCGTCGTCGACGATGAGCACCCGCTTGCCGGTGAGCAGCGACGCGTGGTTCCGCAGCTGCTCCAGCACCTGCCGTTGCTCGTCGGGCAGCTGCCCGCCGGGCTGGTGGAGGAACAGGGTGGCCTCCTCCAGCAGCCGCTCGGGCGACCGGGCGTCCTTCACGATGATGCTCTCGGCGTACTTGGAGAGGCGGGTCTCCTCCCGGCGGCTGAGGTCCTTGCCGGTGTAGACGATCACCGGCACGGTGCGGAACCGCTCGTCCGACTTGATGCGCTCCAGCAACGAGAAGCCGCCCAGCTTGGGCAGCTTCAGGTCGAGGACCACGCAGTCCACCCTCTGGCGCTCCAGGACGGCCTCCGCCTCCTCGCTCGACGCCACCGCGATGACGTCGACCATGGGGCCGGCGCCGAGCAGGGCCACGACGGCCTGGCGCTCGGTGTCGTCGTCCTCGATGACGAGGAGGTGGCGGCGGCCCTCCTCCAGGTGGGCGCCCAGCCGGTCGATGGCGTCGGCCAGCGCCTCGGCGCCGGCCGGCTTGGCCGTGTACCCGAAAGCGCCCGAACGCAGCGTGCGCCACCGTGCGTCCTCGGGGCCGAGCACGTGGACGGGCACGTGGCGCAGGTCGGGGTCCCGCTTGAACCGGGCGAGGACGGAGTCGCCCTCGGCGTAGGGGAGCTCGGCGTCCACCACGATGGCGTCGGGGCGGATGTCGGCCGCCAGCGCCACGCCGGCGCTGCCGCGCGGCGCCACCACCACCTTGAAGCCCCGCTCGCGGCCGAGGTCGACCAGCGTGCGGCCCAGCCCCTCTTCGCCCTCCACCACGAGAAGCACGCGGTCGCCGTCGAGGATCGAACCCCGGTCGTCGGGGACCTCGGCCGCCGAGCCGGCGGGATCCGGCGCCCGGTGCTCGCGTCCGGCGGGCGCCGGCCCGGGGGCGGGCCGGGAGAGGGTGGCGGCGGCGGTCCCGGCGCCGCCCCGGTCGTCGTCCCGGTCCTGCGACGGCTGCCCGAGCGGCGCCGTGTAGATCTCCGGGAGGTACAGGGTGAAGACGCTTCCCTCGTCCACGGTGCTGGCGGCCCGGATCTCGCCGCCGAGGAGGCGGGCGATCTCCCGGCTGATCGACAGGCCCAGCCCGGTACCGCCGTAGCGGCGGCTGGTCGTCCCGTCGGCCTGCTGGAACGCCTCGAAGACCAGCCGCAACTTGTCGGCGGAGATGCCGATCCCGGTGTCGGCCACCCGGAAGGCCACGACCCGCTGTGCCTCGACGAGCGCCGGGTTGGAGAACCGGACGTCGTCGGGCGCCGGCCCGATGGTGAGCGACACCGATCCCGCCTCGGTGAACTTGAAGGCGTTGGAGAGGAGGTTGCGCAGCACCTGGTGCAGGCGCTGCTCGTCCGTGACGACGCGGCCGGGCGTCCCCTCCTCGAGCGCGACCGTGAACTCCAGCTGCTTCTCGTCGGCCACCGGGCGGAAGCCCTGCTCGACGGTGGCGCACAGGTGCTGGAGGCTCACGTCGCCCAGCACCACGTCCATCTTCCCGGCCTCGACCTTGGAGAGGTCGAGGATGTCGTTGATCAGCTCCAGTAGGTCCGCTCCCGCCGTGTGGATCGTCCGGGAGAACTCGACCTGCTTGTCGCTGAGGTTGCCGTCGGGGTTCTCCGCCAGCAGCTTGGCCAGGATGAGCAGGCTGTTCAGCGGCGTGCGCAGCTCGTGCGACATGTTGGCCAAGAACTCCGACTTGTACTTCGAGCTGAGGGCCAGCTGCTGGGCCTTCTCCTCCAGGCCGAGGCGGGCCATCTCGATCTCGCGGTTCTTGACCTCGATGCTGCGGTTCTGCTCGGCCAGCAGGCGGGCCTTCTCCTGGAGCTCCTCGTTGGTCTGCTGGAGCTCCTCCTGCTGCTGCTGGAGCAGCTCCTCGGACGCCTTGAGCGACGCCGCCTGGGACTCCAGCTCGACGTTGGAGCGGCGCAGCTCCTCCTGCTGGGACTGCAGCTCCTGGGCCAGGCGCTGCGACTCGGTGAGCAGCTCCTCGGTGCGGGTGTTGGCGATGATGGTCGACAGGACGACGCCGATGGTCTCGATGACCTGCTCGAGGAACGTCTGGTTGACCTCGGTGAAGGGGCGCAGGGCGCCCAGCTCGATCACGCCGAGGACCTGCTCCTCGAACAGGATGGGCAGCACGATGAGGTTCACGGGGGCGGCCTCCCCGAGCCCCGAGCTGACCTTCACGTAGTCCACCGGCGCCTCGGTGACGAGGATCGTCGACCGCTCCAGGGCGGCCTGGCCCACCAGCGACTCGCCCACCTTGAAGCGGTTGGGGACGTTCTTGCGGGCCTTGTAGCCGTAGCTCGCCACCAGCCGCAGCTCGGACTGCTGGTCGCTGGTGACGTCGGTGAGGAAGAAGGCACCGTGCTGGGCGGAGACGGTCGGGGTGAGCTCCGACATGATGAGGCGGGACACCGCCTGGAGGTCCCGCTGGCCCTGCATGAGGCCGGAGATGCGGGCCAGGTTGGTCTTGAGCCAGTCCTGCTCCTCGTTGCGCCGGGTGGTCTCGGCCAGGTTGCCGATCATCTGGTTGATGTTGTCCTTCAGCTCGGCCACCTCGCCCTGGGCCTCCACGGCCACGGACCGGGTGAGGTCGCCCTGGGTGACGGCGGTGGCCACCTCGGCGATGGCCCGCACCTGGGTGGTGAGCGAGCCGGCCATGATGTTCACGTTCTCGGTGAGGTCGCCCCACGTGCCCGAGACGCCCTTCACCCGGGCCTGGCCGCCCAGCCTTCCCTCGGTGCCCACCTCGCGGGCCACCCGGGTCACCTCGGCGGCGAACGACGACAGCTGGTCGACCATCGTGTTGATGGTGTTCTTGAGCTCCAGGATCTCGCCCCGCACGTCCACGGTGATCTTCTTGGACAGGTCGCCGTTGGCGACGGCGGTGGTGACCTGGGCGATGTCGCGCACCTGGGCGGTGAGCGAGTCGGCCATGATGTTCACCGAGTCGGTGAGGTCCTTCCAGGTGCCCGACACGCCCTTCACCCGGGCCTGGCCGCCCAGCTTCCCCTCGGTGCCCACGTCGCGGGCCACCCGGGTGACCTCGTCGGCGAACGACGAGAGCTGGTCCACCATCGTGTTGATGGTGTTCTTCAGCTCCAGGATCTCGCCCTTGACGTCCACCGTGATCTTCTGCGACAGGTCACCTCGGGCGACGGCCGTCGTCACCTGGGCGATGTTCCGCACCTGGCTGGTGAGGTTCGACGCCATGTAGTTCACGTTGTCGGTGAGGCCCTTCCAGGTCCCCGACACGCCGCGCACCTGGGCCTGGCCGCCCAGCTTCCCCTCGGTGCCCACCTCGCGGGCCACCCTCGTCACCTCGTCGGCGAACGAGGACAGCTGGTCCACCATCACGTTGATCGTGTTCTTCAGCTCGGCGATCTCGCCCCGCACGTCCACCGTGATCTTCTGGGTCAGGTCGCCCCGGGCCACCGCCGTCGCCACCTGGGCGATGTTCCGCACCTGGTTGGTCAGGTTCGACGCCATGAAGTTGACGTTGTCGGTGAGGCCCTTCCACACGCCCGACACGTTGGGCACCTCGGCCTGGCCGCCCAGCTTGCCCTCGGTGCCCACCTCGCGGGCCACCCGGGTCACCTCGTCGGCGAACGACGACAGGGTGTCGGTCATGGAGTTGATGGTGTCGGCCAGGGCGGCGACCTCGCCCTTGGCCTCCACCGTGATCTTCTGCGACAGGTCGCCCCGGGCGACGGCGGCGGCCACCTGGGCGATGTTGCGCACCTGGGTGGTGAGGTTCCCGGCCATGGAGTTCACGGACTGGGTCAGCTGGCGCCACGTGCCGCTGACGCCCTCCACCTCGGCCTGGCCGCCCAGCATGCCCTCGGTGCCCACCTCCCGGGCCACGCGGGTGACCTCGTCGGCGAACGACGAGAGCTGGTCGACCATGGTATTGATCGTGCTCTTCAGCTCGGCGATCTCGCCCTTCACGTCCACCGTGATGTGCTGCGTCAGGTCGCCGCGGGCGACGGCGGTGGTCACCTGGGCGATGTTGCGCACCTGGTCGGTGAGGTTGGAGGCCATGTAGTTGACGTTGTCGGTGAGGTCCTTCCAGGTCCCCGACACGCCCCGCACCTCGGCCTGGCCGCCCAGCTTGCCCTCCGTGCCCACCTCGCGGGCCACCCTGGTCACCTCGTCGGCGAACGAGGACAGCTGGTCGACCATGACGTTGATGGTGTTCTTCAGCTCCAGGATCTCCCCCCGCACGTCCACGGTGATCTTCTGCGACAGGTCGCCGCGGGCCACGGCGGTGGTGACCTGGGCGATGTCGCGCACCTGGCTGGTGAGGTTGGACGCCATGGAGTTCACCGAGTCGGTGAGGTCCTTCCACGTGCCGGCCACGCCCTCCACCCGCGCCTGGCCGCCCAGCTTGCCCTCGGTGCCCACCTCCCGGGCCACCCGGGTCACCTCGTCGGCGAAGGCCCGCAGGGTGTCGGTCATCGAGTTGATGGTGTCGGCCAGGGCGGCGACCTCGCCCTTGGCCTCCACGGTGATCTTCTGGGACAGGTCGCCCCGGGCCACCGCCGTCGCCACCTGGGCGATGTTCCGCACCTGCCCGGTCAGGTTGGAGGCCATGTAGTTCACGTTCTCGGTCAGCCCCCGCCACGTGCCGCTGACGCCCCGCACCTCGGCCTGGCCGCCCAGCTTGCCCTCCGTGCCCACCTCGCGGGCCACCCTGGTCACCTCGTCGGCGAACGAGGACAGCTGGTCGACCATGACGTTGATGGTGTTCTTCAGCTCCAGGATCTCCCCCCGCACGTCCACGGTGATCTTCTGCGACAGGTCGCCGCGGGCCACGGCGGTGGTGACCTGGGCGATGTCGCGCACCTGGCTGGTGAGGTTCGAGGCCATGGAGTTCACCGAGTCGGTGAGGTCCTTCCAGGTGCCGGCCACGCCCTCCACCCGGGCCTGGCCGCCCAGCTTGCCCTCGGTGCCCACCTCCCGGGCGACCCGGGTGACCTCGTCGGCGAAGGCCCGCAGGGTGTCGGTCATCGAGTTGATGGTGTCGGCCAGGACGGCGACCTCGCCCTTGGCCTCCACGGTGATCTTCTGGGACAGGTCGCCCCGGGCCACCGCCGTGGCCACCTGGGCGATGTTCCGCACCTGGGTGGTGAGGTTCGACGCCATGAAGTTCACGTTGTCGGTGAGGGCCTTCCACGTTCCCGACACGTTGGGCACGTCGGCCTGGCCGCCCAGCTTGCCCTCGGTGCCCACCTCGCGGGCCACCCGAGTGACCTCGTCGGCGAACGCCCTCAGGGTGTCGGTCATCGAGTTGATGGTGTCGGCCAGGGCGGCCACCTCGCCCTTGGCCTCCACCGTGATCTTCTGGGTCAGGTCGCCCCGGGCCACCGCGGTGGCCACCTGGGCGATGTTCCGCACCTGTCCGGTGAGGTTGGAGGCCATGTAGTTGACGTTGTCGGTCAGGTCCTTCCAGGTCCCCGACACGCCCTTCACGTCGGCCTGGCCGCCCAGCTTCCCCTCGGTGCCCACCTCGCGGGCCACCCGGGTGACCTCGTCGGCGAAGGAGGAGAGCTGGCCGACCATGGTGTTGATGGTCTCCTTCAACTGGAGGACCTCGCCCTTGGCCTCCACGGTGATCTTCTGGGTGAGGTCGCCCCGGGCCACGGCGGTGGTCACCTGGGCGATGTTCCGCACCTGGCCGGTGAGGTTGGACGCCATCGAGTTCACGTTCTCCGTGAGGTCGTTCCAGGTCCCCGAGACGCCCTTGACCTTGGCCTGGCCGCCCAGCTTCCCGTCCGTTCCCACCTCGCGGGCCACCCGGCTCACCTCGGCCGAGAACGAGCTGAGCTGATCGACCATGGCGTTCACCGTGGTGCCGATGCGGAGGAACTCGCCCTTCACCGGCTGGCCCTCGATCTTGAGCGCCATCTTCTGGGACAGGTCGCCCTGGGCCACCGCCTCGATCACCCGGGCCACCTCGGTCGTCGGCCGGGAGAGGTCCTCGATGAGGCGGTTGACCGACGACGCCTTCTCCGCCCAGGCGCCCCGTGCCTCCAGCGAGAACCGCTCGTTCATGCGGCCCTCCCGGCCCACCTGGCGGGCCACCCGGCCCAGCTCCTTGGTGGTCGCCGCGTTGAGCTCGACCAGCTCGTTGTACGCGGCCCCGATCTGGCCCATGAGGGTGGTCCGGCGCTGCGGCAGGCGGACGGTGAAGTCCCCGTCCTTGGCCGCCCGCAGGGCCCGCAGGAGCTCGTGGAGGGCGGCTTCGTCGGCCATCCCGCCGTCCCCGTTGGTGGTGGCGGCCGTGCCTGCGGCGCCGGCGGTCCTGGTCCTCGAAGCGGCCATGTCGGCGTTCCCCCTCCGGGCGGAGCCCATCAACCGGCCGGCACCCGCGGTCGTCTCCACGGGAGTCGTTCGGCGTTGGTTCGCAGGGTACCGCCGGACGCACTTTCGGCGACGCCGTGACGGCCGGCACAATGGGGAGATGCCGGCCGCCTTTCGCGTCGTGGTCGCCGACGACTTCGACGGAATGCGGGCGCTCCTTTCCGCGGCACTCGAGGCCGATGGGCGGTTCGACGTGATCGCGACCGCGGCGGACGGGGAGGGGGCACTCCGGGCCGTCCGATCGGTATCGCCCGACCTGGTCCTGCTCGATCTCGGGATGCCCGGTCCGGGCGGCATCGACGTCCTCCCCGCCCTGGCCACCGCCTCGCCCCAGACCCGGGTCGTCGTCGTCTCCGGCTTCCCCCGGGGCCGGCTGGCCGGCGTGACCGCCGGCCGAGGTGCGGTCGGCTACGTCGAGAAGGGGCTGTCCGCCAAGGCCATGGTCGACGACATCGTCGCCGTGGCGGGCGCCGTCGAGGCCGTCGCCCTGGCCGTGGCCGAGGTGCGGACCTCGCTCGACTGGGACGCCCGCAGCAGCGCCACGGCCCGGCGGTTCGTGGAGGAGACGCTGCGCCGGTGGGACTGCGAGGAGGTGCTGGAGACCGTCAAGCTCCTGGTGTCCGAGCTGGTGACGAACTCGGTCGTCCACGGCGGCTCGGCGCCCGAGGTGGCGGTGCTCCTGCGGACCGACGCCCTGCGCATCGAGGTCAGCGACCGGGGCGAGGGGGTGCCGGCGCCCCGCACCGCCGCCGACGACGCCACGTCGGGACGCGGCCTGGCCATGGTGGAGGTGCTGGCCTCGGCATGGGGCGTCGACGCCACGGGCGGCGGCAAGACGGTGTGGTTCGAGCTGCCCCGCCTGGACCGGGCGCCGTCGCCCGACGGGAGCCCGCGCTGAGCGAGAGGGCCGTCAGCCGGCGGTCTCGTCCCGCAGGCGGCGGACCTCCCGGAGTTGCTCGCGGAGCCACTTGCCGATGTCGTTGTTGCGGATGACGCCGACGCACGCCGCCAACCGCTCGCGGCGCTCCGCCCGGTCCATCATCAGGCCCTCGTGGAAGGCCTCGGCCTGCTGGTGGATGTCGAAGGGGTGCAGGGTCAGGGCGAACGCGCCCAGCTCCTCGTGCGCACCGGTGTTCTCGGACAGGGCGAGGACGCCGTCGTGCTCGTTCACCAGGACCGCCTCCTTGGCGACCAGGTTCATCCCGTCGAAGATGGCGTTCACCACCAGCAGGTCGAAGAGCTTGTAGGCCGCCACCGCCCGGTCGAGGTCGTCGCCCAGGCGGAGGTCGATCGGTTGCCAGTCCGAGGTGCCGTGCTTGAGGTTGACGTCGGCCACCACGCGGCGGATGCGCTCCAGGTACTCGACGTAGGCGTCCACGTCCTGGCGGCTGGGCTGGATCAGGGCGAGGAACGTCACCCGCTCGCGCAGCTCGGGGTGGGCGTCGAGCAGGGCGTCGTAGGCGCGAAAGCCGCGCACGATGTTCTTGCTCAGGTCGGCCCGGTCCACCCGCAGGATCAGGTGGTCCCGGCGCCGCTCCAGGAGGCGCTCCTCGTGCTCGCGGACGGCGGGCGACGCCGCCCGCGCCTCGAACTCGGCGGCGTCGACCGAGATGGGGTACCAGCGGGCGCGCACCGTGCGGTCGTCGTACTGGACGCTGAGCCGCTTGAGGTCCACCTCCAGCCCGAGCAGCTCCTGGCAGCCGAGCAGGAAGTTCCGGGCGTACGCCTCGGTGTGGAAGGCGACCACGTCGTTGCCCAGGATCCCGAGGAGGACCGCCTCCCGCATCGCCGGCGGCAGGACCCGCCAGGCGTCGGGCTGGGGCCAGGGGATGTGCACGAAGTGGTGGAGGAACACCTCGGGGCAGCGCTCACGGACCAGCTGGGGGAGCAGGTAGAAGTGGTAGTCCTGCACCATCACCACGACCCGCCCGTCGCGTGCCTCCACCTCGGCCACCACGGCGTCGGCGAACGCCTCGTTCACCGGGACGTACCCGTGGTGGAAGGCCTCGGTCTCCCGCGGCGTGATGTCGGGCGCCGTGCTGAGACCCCAGAGGTAGTGCTGGACGAACCAGAGCAGCGGGTTGGAGATGACGTTGTAGAACCGGTCGTGCGCCTCGGGGTCGGTCTCCACCATGCGCAGCTTCAGCCCGTTCTGCCCCTCGGGCTCGAACGCCTTGCCGCCCCGCTCCCGCGACACGACGGCGTCCTCGTCGGAGAGGGCGCCGCACACCCAGACCACGTCGTCGAGCCGCCCCGACAGGCTCGACAGGGCGGTGACCAGCCCGCCGCCCCCGCGCTTGGAGGTGCGCTCGCCGTTCTCCCGCCCGAACTCGACGGGGCCCCGGTTCGAGACGAGGACGACGGCGACGTCCTCGTCGCCGTCCCCGGAGGGGTCGATGTCGGTCATGAGGTTCCAGAACCTACCGGTCCGGGAGGGGAGCGGCGTCAGGCGGACCGACGCTTCAGCCTCAGCCCGCCTCGAGGTCGACCGGTGCGTTCGGGTCGCCGATGGTCGTCACCGGCGTCTGGGGAACGGCCGGGTTCGCCGCCGCCACGCCCACTGGTGGCGGAGGCGGCGGAGGCGGCGGCGGCCCCTCGATGATCATCACCCGGGCGCCCTGCTCGACCTTGTCGAACAGCTCCTCCACGTCCGCCATCGCCATGCGGATGCACCCGTGCGAGGCGTTGGTGCCGAGCGACGCCACGTTGCTCGTGCCGTGGATGCGGATCCCGGGGGCGTCCAGGTTCATGGCCCGTGTCCCGAGCGGGTTGCGGGGCCCCGGGCCGATCCGGGCCGGCAGGCTCCTTCCCCAACCTCCAGGGTCGGGGTTCACCCACGTGGGGTTCCGGCGCTTGAGCACCACCGAGAAGCTGCCCTTGGGCGTGGGGTAGCGCCGGGTGCCCGTCGCCACCCGGTACTCCTTGACCATCGTCCCGCCCTCGTAGTGGTACAGCTTGTTCTCCGCCGTGCGTACCAGCAGGACGTCGTCGAACCCCTTCACCTCGGGCTCCAGGACGGCGACGGGCGGCCGCACCTCGGCCACCCCGGAGGGGGCGGCTCCGTTGGCGACCCGCATGGCCAGCTCGTGGACCTGGGCGACGGTGGCCTCCACGTCGAGGGCACGCCCCTGGCGGGCGGGCGAGAACGTGAGCATCCCGCTGGAAGCGTCGATGCCGGCGTCCACCGGCTCGACGGCCACCGCCTCCGCCAGCCGGGCGACCTCGCGCTCGACGGCCGAGCGGTCCACCGCGAGGCGGACGTCGTAGCTGAGGTCCACCGGCTTGTCGAGCAGGCGGTGCCAGACGCGCCGGGCCAGCCCCATGCCGTCGGCGTCCGCCCGGGCCCGGGCGACCACCTGCTCGACGTCCGAGCGCACGCCCAGGTCGCCGAGGGTGACCCGCGTCTCCTGGTCGCCGGCGACGATGCGCACGGGCGTGGCGGCGACGGTGGGCAGGCGGTCGGCCAGGGCCCGGACCACCTCGCCCGCCGGCCGGCCGCCGGCGTCGAGCTCGTCCACGACGACGCCGGGCAGCAGCTCGTCGCGGTGGGCGCCGTCGTACGACGACGCGGCGAAGGCGGCGCCGCCCAGCACGACCAGGAGCCCGCAGACGGCGAACAGCGCTACCCGAAAGGCCCGCATGGGCAGGGGAGTCTACGCATGGCCGACGGTGTTCCGAAAGCGGTGATCAGCGACGAATCCGCCGCACCGACGTGGCGACCGGGGAAGCGACGGGAAGGACGAAATGGGACCACGTACCCCAGGACGAACCAGAGGTGATCCCATTGGGCCCGATCGACATGTCGCATGGAGGTCGAGACCGCCCCCGAGTTCGACCCGGAGACGGCGGGCGACGACGCCGTGAAGGCGCTCTACCGCACAAGGGCCTGCGAGTGAACTACCCGCTCGGAAGAGGCGACGCCGGTCTGCCTTCCTCACGTTCCGGAACCCACCACGAGGTAGCGACTCGCCGACGGGGCAGGCAGACCGGCGTCGCCTCTTCACTCACGTAGTTCACTCGCAGTCCCTTACGGCCAGCCCCTCCCCGCTCCGCCGCCGCCGCAGGTCCGCAACCCGTTCGACCGCAACACCGCTCGCTGGGTGCCCGGCACCCACGAGAAGATCCGGGAGATCCTCAGCCGCTTCGAGAGCTGAGGTCGCCCTCCGGACGCGCCGACGCCGGCCCGGGAGTCCCGGGCCGGCGTCGAACGAGAGCGCGGTCGGTGACTAGAAACCCATGTTGCTGGTGGCCGACTTCCGGCGGGCTTTCGACCAGCCGACGTTGGCGGTGTGCGTGGACATGGGCGAGCGCCGGGTCGGGCGCTGCTGGAGCAGCTCCTGGCGCAGGCCGAACGCCTGGCTCCCGAGCTCCAGGAGCTGGTCGGAGAGCCCGCGTTCGAGCACGGGGAAGACGGTCTTCTCCTCCCGCTCCACGTGGGCCATGACCGACTTCTTGAGCTGCTTCATCATGGCGTCGACGGCGGGATCGTCGGGATCGAGGTCCTCGATCTCGGCGATGAGCTCCTTGGCCTCCTCGTGGTCGTCCTCGGACTCGTCGGCCAGCCCGGCGTTGAGCTGGCGGAGCGCGGGGTAGACGATCTCCTCCTCGATGGTGGCGTGGATGGTCAGCTCGTCGCAGACGTCCAAGGCGACGTCGAGGTTCTCGGGTTCCTGGGTGGCGCGCAGGAACAACCGCTTGATGCGGGCATGGTCGTCCATGAGCACCTTGGTGATGTCGGACATCCGGATTGCTCTCCTCTCGGCGTGGCCACCTGTGGGGCCCGTTGCTCCAGCCCCTCGGGGGGCACGACCGCGTCACTCGGTACGTGGCTCGAATCTATCGTGCGCGGCGGCGCCGGAACAGGGGCCGATGCCCGGCTCAGGCGCCGAGGCGGCGACCGATCTCGGCCACGAAGGCGTCCCGCACGGCCGACACGGTCGGGACCGTCCCGAAGTGTCGGGGCCCCAGGTCGATGGTGACGGTGGTCCCTCCGGCGTCGGGCGCCAGCTCCAGGAGGCACTGGGCGGGCCCCGGGTGGTCGAGAAGGACGGCGAGCAGGTAGGGCTCCTCGGCCCGGATGACGTCCCCCAGCTCCACGGCGGCCAGGAGGGTCGCCTCGAAGGCGTCGACGGGCAGGGCCTCGATGGCGAACGCGTCGGCCGCCGCCGGCGCCGCTGCCGCCGGCTCGGCGGGCGCCGCGGGCGACGGCCCCTGCTCGGCCACGACGGCGCTGGCCGGAGTGGCGTGCAGCTCGTCGAAGGCCCGGTTGACCTCGGCCATGCGGCGCTCGGCCTCGTCCCTGGTGCGGTCGTCGTGGAGGTCGGGATGCAGCTCCTTGGCGAGCCGGCGACGGGCCCGACGCAGCTGGGCCCCGGTCGCGTCGGGGCCGACGCCGAGAACGGCGCGGGGGTCCTCCATGGGCCCATCCTGCCCGCCCCGAGAGGCGGGCGAGCGGCGGGTCAGGCGGTGGGCACGGGCGGACCCGTGACCACCTCCAGGACCACGGTCCCGGACTCGGGGTCGAACGTCGCCCGCACCACGTCGCCCGGCGTCGCTCCGCACCGCCGCAGGAACCCGGTCCACCCCCAGGAGTTGCCGTGGTGGTCGACGCCCAGCGTGGCCGTCGACCCGGCGGCGTCGCACCGGAAGTGGCGTCCCTGGAGCACGGGCTGGAGCTCGGCGGGAACGTGGAGGACCCCGTTGGCCCAGGTGCTGGCGGTCACCCGGCCCGCCAGCCAGGGGCGGCCGTCGTCGGTCCAGCCGCAGGCCGGCCACTCGTTCGGGCCTCGCCCGGCGGCGCTGCGGCGGACGGCGCCGGTGCCTCCGTCGGCGCCGGTGCCCCGGGCGGCGAAGATCCCCGGGCCAACCCGCTCCAGGCACTCCGAGTAGGTGGTGTAGAGGTTCACCGACGTGAGGTTCAGGCCGGCGTGGTGGCACGCCTCGAGCAGGTGAGCCCGCGCCATCATGCCGCCCGGGGCGCTCCGCAGGATCTCCAGGATGCGCTGGTTGAGGGGGCCCAGGACGCCGGTGCCCAGGGCCTCGAGCGCCGACACCATCCCGTCCGAGACGACGAACGCGGGATGGTCGTCGTACACCTCGGCGAGCACGCCGACGGGCGGGGGCGCCGGCCGGCGGCGGAAGGCGTTGTGCCGGCGCAGCCCGTCGTGGAGGGACTCCACCGGCAGAGGCGACGTCACCGCCAGCATGCGCTGCGACGCCTTGAGGAAGGCGCCTCCGGTGGGTGCGTCGACGAACCAGAACCAGCCGTCTTCGCGCACGAGCGCCGACGTGCAGCTCGTGAGCACGATCTCGATGTGGCGCGGCGCCAGCTTTACGCCCTCGTCGGCCAGCTCGGCGGCCAGGGCGGTGACGGTGGTGGCCCCGGTGCGCTCGATCTGCCGGCGGGCGCGGGCCTCGACCAGTGACGTGTGGGCGGCCGCCCCGGCCACCTCGGATGGGAGCAGGACGGCGTCGGCGCCCGCGCCCGAGACGGCGAAGGGCAGGGGCCGGCCCAGCAGCTCGGCGGCGGCGAGGAGGCTCTCCGCCGAGAACCGCCGGCGGGTCAGCCCGGCCCGGCGCAGCACGTCCGGGACCCGGTGCGCCGGGATCGGCACGGCGCTCGCCACCGCCGCCAGCGCCCCGTCGAGCTCGGGCAGGGCCGCCGGTGTGGCGGTCGCCTGCTGCTTGCGGAGCCGGGACTCGAGCTGGCGGACCCGCTCGCCGCTGAGCCCGGCGACCCGCCCCGCCTCGGCCAGGGTGAGCGGCGGCCGGCCGCGCAGGCCCAGCCGGTCGAGGACGGCGTCCAGCCGGTGGCGCTCGAGGCGGTGCGAGGCGAGGGTCGAGACGTGGTGGGCGAGCGCGTCCTCGAGCATCCGAAGCGTCCGCGGATCGAGCCGCCCCGGCCCGCTCGCCTCCTGGCGGCCCCGAGCGGCGCCGCGCCGCCTCTCGTCGTGCTCCGATGCCGTGTCCGGCCAGGTCGTGGGCATGTCCCTCCCCGGGCGGTGGCCGAACCGGGCCACCTTCTCCCTCAGTAGGCCTGAAGGGACGACGAAAGGAAACCGTGGCATCCGGTGTCTTCAAAGGGGGTGCCAGCACCCCCTTTTTCCCGTCGCAGCCGTACACTGTCGACGGAGGGGGAGAGCGATGGGGGCAGACGGGGCAGGCGGCCTCCGGGTCGTCGTGGCGGACGACGAGTACCTGGTCCGCGAGGGCGCCCGCCACGTGCTGTCCTCCGTAGGAGGGCTCCACGTGGTGGGGGTGGCGCGTGACCCGGCCGAGCTCTACGCCCTGGTCGACGCCGATCCGCCCGACGCCGTCGTGCTCGACATCCGCATGCCGCCCACCTACAAGACCGAGGGGATCGACGCCGCCCACCGCATCCGGAGCACCCATCCGGGCATCGGCGTCGTGATCCTCTCCCAGTATGCCGACCCGGAGTACGCCCTCGAGCTGCTCGGCCACGGGTCCCGGGGCCTCGCCTACCTGCTCAAGGAGCGACTGGGCGACCCCACCAGGCTGGCCGAGGCCATCAGGATGACCGCCGCCGGGGGGACGGACGTGGACCCCAAGGTGCTCGACGCCCTGATCGAGGCGCAGCACCGGCGCCCGAAGTCGAGGCTGCACGGCCTCACCAAGCGGGAGGGCGAGGTGCTGGCGATGATGGCGACGGGCCGCACGAACGCCGCCATCGCCGACGCCCTGTGCATGAACGAGCGCTCGGTCGAGAAGCACATCAACTCGATCTTCCGCAAGCTCGGCCTCAGCGAGGAGCTCGACATGAACCACCGGGTGGCGGCCGTGCTCTTCTTCCTCCAGCGCAACGTCGGCCCCGACGGGGAGGCCTAGCTACTTCGACCTCATTCGTTCGCTTCGCTCACTCCGTTCGCTCGGAGTTGGAGAGGCCGCCTGCGGCGGCGAGTGCGGCCACGGACCTTGCCGCTGCGAACGGGGCGAACGTCTCGGGGAACGGCAGTGGCTACTGGGCGCTCTCTGTCGCGGGGGCCGGCCGGCGGAGCGGGAACGTCGCCACCACCTCGGTGCCTGCGCCCGGCTCGGAGCGGATCTCCAGCGAGCCGCCGAACGACCGCGCCCGGTCCTGCATGTGGAGCAGGCCGCCCCGCCGGCCGGCTCCGTCGGTCGCGAACCCCCGCCCGTCGTCGCTGACGGCGACGCGGAGGTCCGACTCGGTGAGCACGAGGGAGATGGCGATCTGGCCGGCGCCCGCGTGCTTGAGCACGTTGGACACCGCCTCGCTCACCAGGAAGTAGGCCCCACTCTCGATCTCGGCCGGGAGCCGGGGGAGCGGGTCGGGTGAGCACACCAGCCGGGCCGCCAGCGGCAGGCGTCCGAGCGAGCTGCGCAGGGCGGCGGCGAGGCCGCGGTCGACCAGGATCGACGGGTAGAGGTCCTGGCTGACCTCGCGGAGGCGCTGGATGACGGCGTCCAGCTCGCTGCCGAGCTCGCCGAGTGACCGCACGGCGGTGTCCGGCGCCCGTTCCGCCGAGTCCTTGGCCAGGCCGACGCCCATGCGGAGGACGACGAGATGCTGCTGGATCCCGTCGTGCAGGTCGCGGGCCAGACGGTGGCGCTCCTCGTCCTGGGCGGCGACGATGCGGTGCGAGCTGAGCCGGAGCGCCTCCGCCTGCTCGGCGATCAGGTCGAGGTGGGCCCGCAGCTCCAGCCGCATCCGTTCGAGCGAGCGGGCCAGGTCGGCCACCTCATCGCTGCCGGCGGCCCGGAAGGACGCCTCCAGGTCGCCTTCCGCGATGCGGCCGGCGGTGTCCTTGAGGGCGACCAGGGGCCGGACCAGGGCGCGGAAGAACAGCCACCCCACGAGGAGCGACAGCCCGGCGAGCAGCGCGCCGGCGACCAGGCGCGCCTCGGCCAGGTCGCGGTCGAGCGGCGCGCCGGGGTCGTCGAGGAGGACGCCGAGCGCCCCCTGGGCGCCGGTGCCCCGGCGCACGAGCCGGTAGGCGACGAGCGAGTCCTCGCCGGCGACGCGCTCGGCGACGGGGCTCTGTGGCAGGCGGCCGCCGGGGCGGCCGACGCCGGGTGGCAGCTCGGGGGGGTCGAGGAGCGTGGAACCGGCGATGCGGTCCTCCGCCACCAGCACGACGTGTCCCAGCTCGCCCAGGCCGCCCCGCAGGCGGTAGGCGAACTCGTCGCCGAACCGGTAGCCGCCGACCAGGAGGAACGGGGCGTCCGCACCGGTGCCGATGGGTACGAAGACGGCCTGCACCCACCCGCCGTCCGCCGTCGGCAGGAGGCGGCTGCTGACCTTGGGGCGCCCAGGCGCGGTGACCGTCGCCCCCGGCCCCAGCTCGACGCCCGGCGCCGAGGCGGGCGGGTCGAGGGGCCGGCCGACGGCGTCGACCACCTCGAGGACGTCCAGCTCGAGGTTCCGGTACTTGCCGCTGAGCTGGTTGACGAGGTCGACGCGCCGCGACCGGTCGGTCAGGCCCTCGTTGTCGAGGGTCTGTCCCAGATCGCGGAGGTCGCCCACGAGCGTCCGCTCCCGCTCGGCGTAGGCCTCCTCGAGGACCCGCAGGTTGCCGGCGGTGATCCGTCGCGACTGCGTGTCGAGGGCGTCGCGGGTGAGGCTGGTCTCGACGAGAGCGGTCAGCGTGCTGGAGCCCACGACGGCGAGCACCAGTCCGGCCAGGATCTTGAGGAGCAGCGACGAGCGCACGCGTGCGAAGAGGCTGGTGCCCGGCTCACGACCCGGTGGTGGTGCGGCGGTCTCCGCTTGGCCGGCCGCGTCGACGGCCGCTTGGCCGGCCGCGTCGACGTCGGTCACCGGGGCATCAGCGCCTGCGCCCGTTGCTGCGTCTCGGCCATCACCGCCGCCGCCGGCTCGTCGTTCCGCAGCACCCGTTCCACCGCGTTCTCGAATAGGTCGTGCACCTCGGGGAAGGCGGTGAGCTTCATCGGGCTGGCCGTCCGCAACTGCTCGGTCACCGCTGCCAGCTCGGGCCGGTCGAAGTACGGGTCGTCGTAGAGGCGGTGGCGCACGGGGAGCCGGCCCTCCTCCTCCACCAGCCGGAGGGCGTACTCGTCGGAGATCAGGAGCGCCATGAAGTCGAAGGCCAGTGCCCGGTGCTTCGACCCCTCGGGCACGAACATGCTGCTCCCGCCCATGACCGATCCGGGCGTGCCGGGGCCGGGCCCGGCCGGGAGGAGCGTCGTCCGGAACCGCTCCCCGTCGGGCGCCCGGCGCACGGTGGTGAGGTCCCACGACCCGCTGGCGAGGGTGGCGGCGCTCCCCGAGCGGAACAGGCCGAGGGCATTGTCGCTGTGGGAGTCCACCGCGCTCGGCGCGAACGCCAGGCCGTCGCGCACCAGGCGGGCGAGGAAGTCCAGGGCCGCCACCGTGCCCGGGTCGTCGAACGTCGGCCGCACGCCGTCGCCCTCGGCTCGCAGCAGGTCGCCGCCGCCCGCCCGGATCCAGCCGTAGGTCCACCACGTGCTGCTGGGGATGGCCAGCGCCCGGCGCCCGCCCGTGGTGAGCGCGCGCGCCGCCGCCTCGAACTCGGCGAACGTGATGCGCCCCTGGGGCTCGGGGACGCCGGCGGTGGCGAAGGCGTCGGAGTCGTAGAGCAGGAAGAGGGCGTTGGTGTCGAGGGGCACGCCGTAACGCCCGCCCTCCCAGGCGACGTCGTCGAGCGCTCCGGGCAGGAACTCGTCCTCCTCCAGGTGCCGCTCCCACAGGTCGTCCACCGGCTGCGCCAGACCCTGGGCGGCCGCCGAGAAGGCGTGGGCCTGCACGACGTCGGGGACGTCACCACTGCTCCTGGCCGCGGCGACCGCATCGAGCATGTCGCTGATCGGGCCCTTGTCGACGTCGACGCGCACGTCCGGGTGCCGCCGCTCGAACTCGCGGACGGCGGCCATGAACGGCGGCGTCACCCAGTCGTCGGTCATCAGGACCCTCAGCACCGTCCGGGTGCCGGTGTCGCCGTCGGAGCCGCAGGCGGTGACCGCGCCGAGAAGCAGGACGAGCACGGCGAGCCCGCGGCGCGATGCGCGGCTGCGACCTCGCCCCCGGTGCTCCCTGGCCATCGAACCCCGTTCTGACGTCGCCGGCTCCCGGCGGTACGGCCGCCGCTAATTTACCACCGCGTCAGTCGGGCTTTCCGGGAATATGCGGTGCTTTGGGGGTCGCCAATGGCCAGTCGGTGGTGGAGGGCGGTCGACGCCGCGGGCGTCCGGGTCGCCGCGGCGCGAACCGGCAGCCGCACCGACGGCGCGCTGCGGCTGGTCGCCCGCACCTCGGACGGCGCCGGGCTGTGGCTGGCGACGGCGGCCGCGCTGGCCGCCGCCGGGGGCACCCGTGGGCGCCGTGCCGCAGCCCGCGGTCCCCACGCCGGCGCCGGCGGTCCCGCAGGGCCGGGGGGTGGACGACCTGCTCGCAAGAGGCGTCGCCTCCCCACCCCCGTAGCGCAGTACTCGGTCTCCGTCCCTCACGAGAACCTGGTGTCGGCCGTGCCCTGACGATCGTCGTCCTCCGGGACCGAGCTCGAGCCGGCGGCGACCGGGTCGGCCTCGAGGACGTCCTTCACGGGCGGGAACCCGGCGCCTTCGCCACCCGGCAGCCCGGTGTCGCCGATCCGTGCCGGCCCACGGTCGCCGGCGCGGCGACCGTCCTGGCGGAGGCCGGGGTCCGTGCCGCTTCCCGGCGGCGGCCCGTCCACGGTGTCGCCCGGCCGCCGCTCGGGCCCGCTCTCGGAAGGCGCCTCTCCCGTCCCGGGCGCCGGACCGGTGGGCGGAGCGTCGGTCGACGGCCACTCGCCGCCGCCCATGGCCACCTCGGGGCTCTGGTTCTCCTGCGCGATCACCCGCTCGCCGGCCCCGTCGTCGGTCGGGAGCGGGACGGTCCTCACCTTGTCGTCGTGCGGGTCCGTGGTGTTGTCGGCCATGGGGGGAGTGTTCCCCGCCCGGTGGCGCCCTCACGCATGCCGGACCGTGCCGGCGGTGGATTAACGTGCTCCGATGCAGGTCTGGCCCGGCCGCCCGTACCCGTTGGGAGCCACCTACGACGGCGCCGGGACGAACTTCTCGGTGTTCTCCGAGGTGGCCGAGCGCGTCGAGCTGTGCCTGTTCGACGAGGACGGCGCCGAGACGCGCATCACCATGCCCGAGGTCACCGCTTACTGCTGGCACTGCTACGTGCCCGGCGTCGGCCCCGGGCAGCGCTACGGCTACCGCGTCCACGGGCCCTACGAGCCCCGCGCCGGCCACCGCTGCAATCCCGCCAAGCTGCTCCTCGACCCCTACGCCAAGGCCGTCGAGGGCCAGGTGGACTGGGGCGAGGCGGTGTTCCCGTACCGGTTCGGCGCACCCGACTCGGTAAACCACTCCGACAGTGCGTCCCACATGCCAAAGGCGGTGGTGACGAACCCGTGGTTCGACTGGGCCAACGACCGGCCCCCCATGTCGCCCTACCACGAGGCGGTCATCTACGAGATGCACGTGAAGGGCCTCACCATGCGCCACCCCGGGGTCCCCGAGGAGCTCCGGGGCACCTACGCCGGCATCGCCCACCCCACGGTCGTGGAGTACCTGCTCATGCTGGGCGTGACGGCCGTCGAGCTGCTCCCGGTGCACCAGTTCGTGCACGACGCCCACCTCGAGTCGAAGGGCCTGCGCAACTACTGGGGCTACAACTCGATCGCCTACCTGGCGCCGCACAACGAGTACAGCTCCACCGGCCAGGACGGCCAGCAGGTGCAGGAGTTCAAGCAGATGGTGAAGACCCTGCACGAGGCGGGCATCGAGGTGATCCTCGACGTCGTCTACAACCACACGGCGGAGGGCAACCACATGGGCCCCATCCTGTCGTTGAAGGGCATCGACAACGCCGGGTACTACCGCCTCGTCGACGACGACCGCCGGTACTACTACGACACCACCGGCACCGGCAACAGCCTCGACATGCGCCACCCGCACGTCCTGCAGCTCATCATGGACAGCCTGCGGTACTGGGTCACCGAGATGCACGTGGACGGCTTCCGGTTCGACCTGGCCGCCACCCTGGCCCGCCAGTTCCACGAGGTCGACCGCCTGTCCGCCTTCTTCGACCTCATCCAGCAGGACCCGGTCGTGAGCCAGGTCAAGCTGATCGCCGAGCCGTGGGACCTCGGCGAGGGCGGGTACCAGGTCGGCAGCTTCCCGCCCCTGTGGTCGGAGTGGAACGGCAAGTACCGCGACCACGTCCGCGACTTCTGGCGAGGCGAGCCCAAGCTGCTGGACGAGTTCGCCTACCGCTTCACCGGCAGCTCCGACCTCTACGAGTCCGGTGGCCGGCGCCCGTTCGCCAGCATCAACTTCGTCACCGCCCACGACGGCTTCACCCTGGCCGACCTGGTCTCGTACAACGAGAAGCACAACGAGACGAACGGCGAGGACAACAACGACGGCGAGAGCCACAACCGGTCGTGGAACTGCGGTGCCGAGGGGCCGTCGGCCGACCCGGGGATCATCGAGCTGCGGGCCCGCCAGCAGCGCAACTTCCTGGCCACCCTCCTGCTCTCGCAGGGTGTGCCGATGGTGCTCGGCGGCGACGAGATGGGCCGCACGCAGCACGGCAACAACAACGCCTACTGCCAGGACAACGAGGTCTCCTGGTTCGACTGGGAGAACCAGGACGGCGCGCTCGTCGCCTTCACCCAGCGCCTCATCGCCCTGCGCAGGTCCCACCCGGTTTTCCGCCGCCGCCACTTCTTCCAGGGCCAGCCGCTGCACGGCACCGACGTCTCCGACATCGCCTGGTTCCGGGCCGACGGCTCGGAGATGACCGACGACGACTGGCGCCACGGCGTCGCCAAGACCCTCGCCATCTTCCTGAACGGCGACGCCATCCCCGACCTCGACGCCCGGGGGCAGCGCGTCGTCGACGACTCGTTCCTGGTGCTCTTCAACGCCCACCACGAGCCCGTCGAGTTCGGGTTGCCCGCCGAGCGGTTCGGCGAGCGCTGGGTGAAGATCGTCGACACGGCGGACGAGTTCGACGAGGGGGTGCAGCTCAAGGCGGGCGACGCCCTGGACGTCGAGGGCCGCTCGCTCGTCCTCCTGCGCCGTGGCGGCTGACGACGGGCCGCCGGGAGACGGCGGACGCGGGCCCCGCCCGGGCGGACCGGCCCCGGCACCGTCGTCCACCTACCGGGTGCAGCTGTCGCCGTCCTTCGGGTTCGACGCGGCGGCCGGCGTCGCCTCGTACCTGGCCGGCCTGGGCGTGAGCCACCTCTACGCGTCGCCCGTGCTCCAGGCGGCGGCCGGGAGCACCCACGGGTACGACGTGGTGGACCACCGTCGGGTGAATGCCGCGCTGGGCGGCGAGGTCGGGTACGCCCGCCTCTGCGACGCCCTGGCGGCAGCCGGCCTGGGCCAGGTGCTCGACGTGGTTCCGAACCACATGGCGATCTCGGGCGCCGAGAACGCGTGGTGGTGGGACGTGCTGGAGAACGGACCCGCCAGCGTCTACGCGTCGTACTTCGACGTCGACTGGGACCCGCCGGAGGCCAAGCTCCGCCACACCGTCCTGCTCCCGGTCCTCGGTGACCACTACGGGCGGGTGCTGGAGGCGGGCGAGCTGCTGGTCGCCCGCGAGGGCGGCTCGTTCGTCGTGCGTTACTACGACCACTCGTTCCCCGTCGCGCCCCCCTCCCTCGACCGGCTCCTGGCGGCCGCCGCCGAGGACTGCGGCGACCTCGAGTTGGAGTCCGTCGGCGCCGCCCTCGGCCGCCTGCCGCCCGCCACCGCCACCGACCGCGAGAGCGTGCGGGAGCGCCACCGCGACAAGGAGGTCCTCCGGGCGCGGCTCGCTGCCCTGTGCGAGGACAACGCCGAGGTGGCCGCGGCGGTGGACGCCCGGGTCGAGCTGCTGAACGCCGACCACGACGGCCTGGACGCCCTCCTCGACCGCCAGAACTACCGCCTGGCCTACTGGCGCACGGCCGGCCGCGAGCTCGACTACCGGCGGTTCTTCGACATCAACACCCTGGTCGGCGTCCGCGTCGAGGACCCCCAGGTGTTCGACGACACGCACGCGCTGGTCGTCGAGTGGCTGGCCAAGGGCGTGGTCGACGGCCTGCGCATCGACCACCCCGACGGCCTCCTCGACCCCGAGGGGTACCTGGAGCGGCTGGCCGAGGCGAGCGGCGGCGCGTGGGTCGTCGTCGAGAAGATCCTGGAGGCGGGCGAGCGCCTGCGGCCGTCGTGGCCGGTCGCCGGCACCACCGGGTACGACTTCCTCTCGCTCGTGGGCGGGCTGTTCGTCGACCCCGCCGGACGCCAGCCGTTGCTCGACCTGTACGCCGAGGTGACAGGCCGCCCGACCGACTACGAGGAGGTCGTGCTCGACAAGAAGCACGTCGCCCTCCGCGACATCCTGGCCGCCGACCTGAACCGCCTCACCGCCCTGTTCGTGGAGGTGTGCGAGCGCAACCGGCGCTACCGCGACTACACCCGCCACGACCTGCACGAGGCACTGCGTGAGGTGGCCGCGTGCTTCCCCGTGTACCGCAGCTACGTCCGCCCGGCCACCGGTGGCGTCCACGAGGACGACGTCGCCGTGGTGGAGGCGGCGGTGGCGGCGGCCACCGACCGCCGCCCCGAGATCGACGCCGAGCTGTTCGCCTTCCTGGCCGACCTGCTCCTGCTGCGCCACCGGCCGGAGACGGCGCCCGGCCTGCCGGCGCTGGCGGGGGACGTGGAGGCCGAGCTGGTCACCCGCTTCCAGCAGTTCACCGGCCCGGTGATGGCGAAGGGCGTCGAGGACACCGCCTTCTACGACTACGTGCCGCTGGTGTCGCTCAACGAGGTGGGCGGCTCGCCCGGAGCCTGGGGCACGGCGGTGGGCGACTTCCACCAGGCGTGCGCCGAGGCGGCGAGCAACTGGCCGACGTCCATGCTGGCGACCAGCACCCACGACACCAAGCGCAGCGAGGACGTGCGGGCCCGTCTGCACCTGCTGTCGGAGATGCCCGAGGCGTGGGGCGAAGCGGTCCGGCGCTGGTTCCTCGCCAACACCCGCCACCGCACCGGGCTGGAGCGGCCGGACTCCAATGCCGAGTACCTCCTGTACCAGACGCTGGTCGGCGCCTGGCCGCTGACGGTCGACCGGGCCGTCGCCTACATGGAGAAGGCGTCCAAGGAGGCCAAGGTCCACACGTCGTGGATCGACCCCGACCCCGGGTACGACGCCGCCCTGAAGGCGTTCGTGGAGGGGGCCCTGGACGACGACGCCTTCGTGGCCGACCTCGAGGCGTTCGTCGCCCCTCTGGTCGGGCCCGGGCGGGTCAACTCGCTGGCCCAGGTCCTGGTGAAGCTCACCGCGCCCGGCGTCCCCGACACCTACCAGGGGACCGAGGTGTGGGACCTCAGCCTGGTCGACCCCGACAACCGCCGGCCCGTGGACTACGAGGTGCGGCGCCGGCTGCTGGAGTCGTTGGACGGTCTCGACGCCGCCGAGGTGTGGGCCCGGGCCGACGACGGGATCCCCAAGCTCAAGGTCGTCCGCGAGGCGCTGCACCTGCGGCGGCGGCAGGCGGCGGCGTTCGGCGGTGCCGGCTCGTACGAACCGCTGGCCGCAGCGGGTGCCAAGGCGGCGCACGTGGTGGCGTTCGTCCGCGGCGGGGCCGCCGTCACCGTCGTCCCCCGGCTGGTGCTCGGCCTCGGCGGCGACTGGGGCGACACCACCGTCGAGCTGGCGGCGGAGCGGTGGCGGAGCGTGCTCGACGGCGCCGAGATCGACGGCGGCGCGGTGGCCGTGGCGGCGCTCCTGGAGCGCTTCCCGGTGGCCCTCCTCGAGCGCTCGGCACCGTGACGGGCCGGACCGGCGCGCCCGGCGACCGCGGATCGTGTCGTCTCCGGCACCGGTTCGGGGAAGGGTCGGGTCCATGACTCGTTTCCGGGTGTGGGCGCCGAACGCCACCGCAGTGGAGCTGGACCTGAGCGGGCGCCGGGTGCCCATGGCCGCCGCCGGCCGCGGCTGGTTCGAGGCCGACATCCCCGACGCCGGGCCCGGGGCCGACTACGGCTTCTCGCTCGACGGCGGGCCCGTCCGGCCCGACCCGCGCTCGCCGTGGCAGCCGGCGGGCGTGGACGGCCCGTCGCGCACCGTCGACCACGCCGCCTTCCCGTGGGCCGACGCCGGCTGGCGCGGCGTCCACCTCCCGTCGGCGGTGATCTACGAGCTCCACGTCGGGACCTTCACGCCCGAGGGGACGTTCGACGCGGTGATCCGGCGCCTCGACCACCTCGTCGACCTGGGCGTGGACGTGATGGAGCTGCTGCCGGTGGCCGAGTTCCCGGGCACCCGGGGCTGGGGCTACGACGGCGTGGACCTCTACGCCCCGCACTCCGCCTACGGTGGCCCCGACGGCCTCAAGCGCCTGGTCGACGCCTGCCACGCCCGCGGCCTCGGGGTGGTGATGGACGTCGTGTACAACCACCTCGGGCCGGCCGGGAACCACCTCGGTGCGTACGGGCCGTACTTCACCGAGCGCTACGCCACACCCTGGGGCCAGGCGGTCAACCTCGACCAGGCGGGGAGCGACGAGGTGCGGGCGTTCTTCGTGGACAACGCCCTGATGTGGCTGCGCGACTACCACTGCGACGGGCTGCGCCTCGATGCCGTCCACGCCATCCTCGACACCTCGGCCATGCACCTGCTGGAGGAGCTGGCCGTCGAGGTCGAGGCGCTGGCCGCCTCCGTCGGCCGGCCCCTGTTCCTGGTGGCGGAGAGCGACCTCAACGACCCGCGGGTGGTCCGCCGTCGCGAGGTCGGCGGCTACGGTATGGACGCCCAGTGGAGCGACGACTTCCACCACGCCGTCCATGCCGCCCTCACCGGCGAGCGGGACGGCTACTACGCTGACTTCGGGTCGCTCACCGACATCGCCACGGCCCTGCGGCGCGCCTTCGTCCACGCCGGCGGGTACTCGCCCTACCGGGACCGGCGGCACGGGCGCCACGACGCCACGTTGTCCGGGCACCGCTTCCTGGGCTACGCCCAGAACCACGACCAGGTGGGCAACCGGGCCCGGGGCGAGCGCAGCGCCGCCCTCATGTCCCCCGGGCGGCTCCAGCTGGCTGCCGCTTTGGTCCTGACGAGCCCCTTCGTGCCCATGCTCTTCCAGGGCGAGGAGTGGGCGGCGGGCACCCCGTTCCAGTACTTCACCGATCACGCCGACCCCGCCCTGGGCCGGGCCGTCAGCGACGGCCGGCGGTCGGAGTTCGTCGCCTTCGGGTGGCAGCCGGCCGACGTGCCCGACCCCCAGGACCCGGCGACCTTCGAGCGGTCGAAGCTCGACTGGTCCGAGCTCGGCGAGAAGGACCACGCCGCCGTGCTCGACTGGCACCGCCGCCTCATCGCCCTGCGCCGGTCCGTGCCCGAGCTGACCGACGGCCGGCTCGACCTCGTCGTCTGCCGGGTCGACGAGGACGCGGGCTCGCTCGTGGTGCGCCGCGGCCCGGTCACCGTCGCCGGCAACATCGGCGCCCGGGCGGTGGAGCTGGCGGCCGAGGGGAGCGTCGTCCTGGCGTCCGACGGTGCCGAGCTCGTCACCGGCGGGACCCTGCGCCTGGCGCCCGACTCCGTCGCCGTCCTCACCGCGTGACGCCGACCCACGACCCGACCTACGACGCGGTCGTCGTCGGCGGCGGCCCGGCGGGGCTGGCCGCGGCCACCTGGGTCGCCCGCTACCGGCGCACCGTCGCCCTCCTCGACGGCGGGGAGCCCCGGAACCGGTGGGTCGACCTCGCCCACGGCTACCTGGGCGACGACCCGGTGAACCCCGCGACGCTGGCCGAGCGGGCCCGGGAGCAGCTGCTCCGCTACCCCGAGGCCGAGCACTGCGTCGGCGAGGCGTCGGAGGTCGGGCGCGACCGTGACGGTCTGTTCCAGGTGGTGACCGAGGGCGGCGGCCCCGTGCTGAGGGCACGACGGCTCGTGCTCGCCACCGGCGTGCGCGACCGCTTCCCCGAGGTCGACCGCTTCTTCGAGCACTACGGCGCCAGCGTCTTCCACTGCCCGACGTGCGACGGCTACGAGGCCCGGGAAGCCGACGTCGTCGTCTTCGGCTGGAGCGAGGACGTCACCGGCTTCGCCCTGACCCTCCTCGGGTGGGCGCGCTCGGTCACCGTCGTCACCGACGGCCGCACCTTCGAGGGCGACGCCGGCTGCCGGCGGCGTCTGGCGGACGCCGGCGTCGCGGTGCTGGAGGACGACGCCACCGAGCTGCTCGGGCCCCGGGGCGGGCTGGAAGGGGTGACGCTGCGCGACGCCGGCGTGCTGCCGTGCGGCATGGCGTTCTTCTCCATCGCCCACGAGCCGCGGACCCGGCTGGCCGAGCAGCTCGGGTGCCGGCTGACCGACGAGGGCTGCATCGACGTCGACCATGACGCGGCGACGTCGGTCCCGGGCGTCTACGCCGCCGGGGACGTCACCCCGGGCCTCCAGCTGGTGCAGGTGGCGGCGGCCAAGGGGGCGACGGCGGGCGTGTCGTGCGCCCAGTCGCTGCGGGGCGAGGGCGGCATGCCGGCGTCGTGGCACGGGCGGGTCGTCCTCGGGTAGACCTGGCCCATGAGCGACAGCGAGGCTGAGGACCAGGCGGGCGACGGCGCCGACGGCGCCGGCGGCGCAGCGGAAGAGGGCGGCGCGGGTGACGGAGGCGATGCCGCGGCGGGCGGCGACGACCGGGCCGGCACCGTCGACAAGGAGCCGGGTGGGGACGCGGCGGGTGGCGCCGGCGACGCCCCGGGCGACCAGTCGGCGCCCCAGGCGGAGAGCGGTTCGGAGACCGACGCCGGCGGCGACGACGCTGCGGCGGAGGAGGAGAGCGGATCGGGGAGCGACACCGGCGACGACGACGCTGCGGCGGTAGGCGCCGACGACGCCTCGGGCGGCGACTCCGGTTCCGACGACGAGACGCAGCCCGACGACGAGGTGGAGCCCGACGAGGAGGACGGGGGCGAGCAGGCCTCGGCGAGCCCCGAGGGGCGGCTCGAGGCCCTCCAGGAGGACATCGACGCCGTCCGCCGCCGGGTGGCCGACGACACGGTCGGCGAGGGCGACGAGGCCTTCATCCAGGAGGGGGAGGCGTCCGAGGACGAGCCGGTCGACGACACCATCGCCCCGCCCGGCTGACCCCGACGAGCGGTCCCGGAAAAATCTCGGGAAACGTGTTTGGGCCGCCACGGGGTGGGGCAGAAACTATCTCGTCCCGCCCCCCGGGAGCCCCACGTACCGGGAGAGCCGAGCTATAGCCGGCTTTCCCGGTACGTGCGCGTCCGGCCCCGGGTCGACGGCCGGCCGCCACCGCGGACCACCGTGCACCACCGTGCACCGGGCGGCGATGCCTCAGGCCACGGCGGTGGCGGGCGGGGCGTCGTCGAGCAGGCCGAGCACGGCGCGCTCGACGGCGCCCTGGGTGGACAGGTGCCCGAAGGCGGCCGCCTCCCCGAGCCCCGAGAGGGCACCGGCGATGGTGACGCCGGCCCGGTACCGGTCGACCACCCGGGGGTCGACGTACGACGAGCGGCACACCGCCGGTGTGTTCCCGAGGTAGCGCGACACCTCCTTCATGGCCCACGCCACCGCCCGCTTCCGGGCCGTGGGCGACCCCGCCTCCGAGGCGACCGCCAGGCTGACCGCGGCCAGGACGGTGGCGTTCCACGTGCGGAAGTCCTTGGCGGTGAACTCGCCGCCCGTGGCCTCCTTGACGTAGGCGTTGATGTCGCCCGAGCGCACGTCGGACCACCGCCGGCCCTGCCGGTAGGCCAGGAGCTCCGGGCCACCGCCGCGGCGGCGCTTGAGGGCCTCGACCACGGCGAACACCTCGGGGTCGACGACCGACTGCAGCCGGCGCTTGCCGCTCTTGGCCACGTAGTCGAACCGCACGCCGCCGTCGACCAGGCGCACGTGCCGCTTCTGGATGGTGGCCAGCCCGTAGCTCTGGTTCTGCTCGGCGTAGCCCTCGGTGCCGATCCGGAAGAACCCGATGTCGAGCAGTCGGGTGGCGCAGGCCAGGACCCGGGGCTGGCTCAGGTCGTCGCCCGCCAGGTCTGCGGCGATGACCTCCCGGAGGCGGGGGAGCGCCCGGGCGAAGTCCAGCATGTGGTCGAACTTCTCCTGGTCGCGCCGGGCCCGCCAGGCGTCGTGGTAGCGGTACTGGCGCCTCCCGGCCGCGTCGGTCCCCACCGCCTGGATGTGGCCGGTCGGGACCGGGCAGATCCACACCTCCGTCCAGGCCGGGGGGATGGCGAGCGCCCGGATGCGGGCCAGCACCTCGGGATCGTCGACCCGGCCGTGCTCGTCGTAGTAGGCGAAGCCCCGGCCGGCCCGGCGGCGGCGGATGCCGGGACCGGCGCAGTCGACCCGCCGCAGGCGCACCACTCCAGCGGCTCAGACGACGCCGAGGTCGCGGAGCGCGGGGCGCAGCTCGGCGTCCCAGAAGCGGAAGAACCCGTCCTGGTCCGGGCCCACCTGATGGATGTAGACGTGGGTGTACCCGGCCTCGGCGTACGACCTGACCATCTCGGCGTGCCTCGAGACGTCGGGCCCGCACGCGACCTTCTCGGCGACGTCGTCCTCGGTGACCGTGGAGGCCGCGTCCTCGAAGTGCTTGGGCGTCGGCAGGTCCTGCGAGAGCTGGCCGGCCAGGCCGCCGTTGGGCCAGATCTCGAGCGCCGTCCTGCGGGCCGACGCCTCGTCCTCCGCCCAGCACACCGTGACCTGCCCGTAGCGCGGCTTGCCGGCCCCGCCCTCCTTCTCGAACGTCTCCAGCGTCTCGGCCTCGGGGGACACGCCCCAGAAGCCGTCGCCCACCCGGCCGGCCAGGGCCGCGGCCTTGGCGCCGGAGCCGGCCACCACGATCTCGGGCCGCGGGTCGGGGAGGTCGAAGATGGTGGCGTCCTCGACGGTGAAGTGCCTGCCGTAGTGGTCCTGGCTGCCGCCCTGCCAAAGCAGGCGGATCACCTCGACGGCCTCCTCGAGCATCTCCAGGCGGATGGGCGCCGGCGGCCAGCGGTGGCCGAGTATGTGCTCGTTGAGGGCCTCGCCGCTGCCCACGCCGAGGAAGAACCGGCCGGGCATGAGGCAGCCGGCGGTGGCGGCGGCGTGGGCGATGACCGCCGGGTGCGTGCGCATGATCGGGCAGGTCACGCCGGTCCCGACCCGGATGCGCTCGGTCGCCTGGGCCATGGCGCCGAGCACGCCCCACACGAACGGGCTGTGGCCCTGGGCCTTGATCCACGGGTGGAAGTGGTCGGAGATGCCGATGAAGGAGAACCCGGCCTCCTCGGCCTGCACGGCCTGGCGCACGAGGTCCAGAGGGCGGTGCTCCTCGCTCGACAAGGCGAAGCCCACCTCGACGGTCGAAGCCATGGGTGTCCTCCTGGGGAAGCCGGGGTCGGCGTACCCACTACCCGTTCGCCCGGCCGCCAGAACGCGCGCCCGCCGAGCGATCCTCCCCTGCGGCGGCGACGCCTACCGGGGCGCCTCGTCCTCGTCGGGGAGGGGCCCGGGGAGGGACTGCTCGATGGCGTCCGCCTCGGGGACGTCCGCGGCGATGCGCACGGGGGCGTTCTCCATGTCGGGCGGGACGGCCGGGACCTCCTGCTCGGCGCGGTCGGCGTCGGGCACCGGGTCGGGGACGGGAGCGTCGGAGGTGCCGGGGGAGTCGGTCATCGCCGGGCCAATCTAGCTAGGACGGGCCCGCGGGGGCGAGGCCCGGCGCCGACGGGGCGGCCACCACGGCCCGCTTCACGCAGCGGATGCGGGTGCGGCCGTCGGAGGTGTCGCGGGTCACCTCGTCGGTGAACGTGCGCACGAGCCACAGGCCCCGGCCGTGCTCGGCCCGAGGGTCGGGCGGCTCCAGGGCGAGCTGCGGCCAGGCCAGGCCGCCGCCGTCGTCCTGCACCTCCACGATCACGTCGGCGCCCTCGGTGAAGGCGCGGATCACCACGCCGCCGCCCTGCCAGGTGGCGTGCTCGACGGCGTTGGCGCACAGCTCGGTGGCGGCGAGAAGGAGGTCGTGGATGGCGTCGGCGTCGACGGGAACCCTCACCAGCCATTCGCGGAGGAGGCCTCGGCTCACCGACACCGCCGCCATGCTCTGCGACAGGCGGTGCTCGAACGGGCCCAGGGCCGATGCTCCCGCCCGCGGCGGTGGCATGCGGCGGCGGAGGATCAGCGCCAACGAGTCGTCCCGGCGGGCGGCCCCGGCGAGCGTGCGCTCGACCAGGATGCGTGCCTGCTGCGGCGCCGGGTACGGGGCGGTCTCCTCGGCGAAGCGGCGCAGCGACGCCAGGCCGCTCACCACGTCCTTGGTGCCCTCGACCAGGCCGTCGGTGTAGAGGACGAGGCTGTCCGTGCGGCCGAGGGCCACCTCGGCCACCCCCTCGGAGCCGGCGCCGGGCCAGCCGATGGGCACGCCGGGGGAGCGCACCTCGACGGCCCGGCCCTCGTGGACGAGGAAGGCGGGCGGGTGCCCACCGCCCGCCAGCCGGAGCTCGCCGGTGGGCGGCCGGTAGCGGCCGACGAGCAGCGTCGCCACCAGCTCGGGGTTCTGGGCGGTGACGATGGCGTCGGCCCGCCGCACCACGTCATCCAGCGGGCAACCGTCCAGCACCAGCAGGCGGAGGGCGTGGGTGACGGCCAGGGCGTCCTTGGTGGCGGCGACCCCCTTCCCCATGACGTCGACCACCGCGAAGTGGAGGTCGCCGTCGGGGAGGAGGATCCAGTCGTACAGGTCGCCGCCGGTGGCCACACCGGGGTCGGCGGGGGAGTAGTAGCTGCCGAGCTCGGTGTTGGGGACCACCGGCCGCTCCGGCACCACCGCCGCCTGGAGCTGGTTGACCATCTGCTGCTCGGTGGCGCGCAGCTCGTCGAGGGCGCGGCGGTTCTCGAGGTTGTCGACGGCCACGCCGAGGTGGCAGCCGAGGACGGCGAGCGACGCCTCCCCGTCGGGCGAGAAGCGCTCGTGAGCGGCGGCGGCGGCGACGATCACGCCGTGGTTGCCGGCGTCGGCGCCCGGCACGGGCACGGCCACGATGCTCGCCATCCCGGGCAGGCACGCGGCCAGATCGGGGTCGAGGCGCCAGTGCCCCTCCCCGTCGCCGATGCGCACCGGGCGCCCCCCGCGGACCGCCGGGTGCAGGGCGGCGTGGTGACGAGGATCGCCGAGGTCGGCCAGGGAAGCGGTCGACGTGGGGCGGATGGTGGCGGTCACCCAGTGGGGCTGCTCGTCGTCGAGCAGCCACACGCCGGCGACGTCGGCGGACGTCAGCACGCGGGCGGCGTCGGCGACCCAGGCGAGCAGGCGGTTGCGGTCCGCCTCGCCGTGCACGGCGCGCGCCGCCTCGGCCAGCACGGCGGCGGCGGGGCGGCCCGTCACGGCCGCCGGTTCCGTGGTGGGCGAGGCCACGGCGGCAGGGTACGAGGGGGAGTCCGCACGGGCAGGGCCGATCCGGCACGCTACCAGCCCGTTTGCCACTCCACGGGTCGGGGAACCGACGCTCTCGGTGGCGCACTCGACGATCCCCGAGCAGCCGCCGCTCGAGCGTGCCCGGCGGGCGCGGACCGGCCGGCGGGCCTTCCTCGCCGTGCTCTGCGTGTTCCTGCTGGCGGGCGTCCTCGGGCTGCTCGGCGTCCGCACGTCGACGGTGCAGGCCACCGGCGGGGCGTACGAGCTCGAGCTCCGCTACGCCCGGGTGACGCGGCCCGGCCTGGCCGTGCCCTGGTCGGTCACCGTGCGACGCGACGGCGGGTTCGACGGCCCGCTGACGCTGGCGACGACGAGCACGTACTTCGACCTGTTCGACGAGAACGCCTTCGGTCCCGAACCGGAGTCGGTGACCACCGACGGCGAGTGGGTGATCTGGGAGCTGAAGACGCCCGATCACAGCGACACCATGGAGATCTCGCTCGACACCCGCACCGGCCCCAACGTCCAGTGGGGCAAGGAGGCGACCACCGCCGTCCTCGAGAACGGCCGGCCGGTGGTGCAGGTCGACTACCGCACGTGGGTGCTGCCCTGATGGAGCTGCCCCTTCGCGCCACGGCCGTCTTCTTCTTCCTGTGGGCGCTGACCCGGGCGCTCGGCAAGCGGGAGCTGGCCGAGATGAACGCCTTCGAGCTGGTGCTGCTGATCGTGCTCGGCGACCTGATCCAGCAGGGCGTGACGCAGGAGGACTACTCGGTGACGGGCGCCCTCCTGGCCGCCGGCACCATCGGGTTCTGGGTCCTGGTGTTCTCGTACCTCTCGTTCAAGTTCCCACGCTCGCGTCGCGCCCTCGAGGGCGAGCCGCTGCTCGTGGTGCGGAACGGGGAGCCGCTGTACGACGCCATGCGGCTGGAGCGGCTCACCCTGGAGGAGATCGAGGAGGAGGCCCGGATGCAGGGGCTGAAGGACCTCTCGGAGGTCGAGGTCGGCATCATGGAGCCCGACGGCAAGTTCTCCTTCCTCAAGACGAACGGCGAGCAGCACCAGCCCGACGAGAAGCACGCCGCCGAGTAGCAGGGTCGGTCGGCGGCCGGGCTCCGCGCTGTCCCGTGGGAGGATGGGGCATGGCGGTGTCGGACGGCGTGGTCCTGGTGAACCCGGAATCGGGGCCCGATCCCGAGCCGACGTCGGCCGTGCGGGAGCACTTCGCCGGCCACGAGGTCATCGAGTGCGACGGCGACGGCCTCGAGAAGGTGGCGTCCGGCGCCATCGAACAGGGAGCGGGCTTCGTCGCCATGGCCGGTGGCGACGGGAGCATCCGCTGCGTCGCCTCGCTCCTCGCCGGCACCGGCATCCCGCTCGTCCCCGTCCCGACGGGGACGCGCAACCACTTCTCACGCGAGCTCGGGATCGAGACGGTGGCCGACGCGGCCGCCGCCGTCGACGGCGTGCGCCGCCGGGTCGACCTGGCCGAGGTGAACGGCGAGCACTTCGTCAACAACGCCAGCATCGGGTTCTACGCCGCTCTCGTGAGCGAGCGGGACTCGCACGAACGCCACCTGCCCAAGCCGCTGGCGAACGTCACCGCGGCGTGGGCGCAGGCCCGCAAGGGCCACCGCTTCGGGGCCGTGGTCGGCGGGACCACGTACCGGGCCTGGCTGGTGTTCGTGGGCAACGGGTGCTACGGCGACGGCTTGACCGACCTGACCAGCCGCGCCGCCCTCGACGAGGCGATCCTCGACGTGCGCGTCCTTCGCGCCGACCGGGTCCTGGCGCGCGCCCGGACCGTCCTCGCGCTGCTCGCCGGTCGACTCGCCGCCTCCCCCCTGCTCGCGTCCACCCGGGAGCAGGACGTGGTGGTCGAGCTGGCCGGCACACCCGACGTGGCCGTTGCCCTCGACGGCGAGGTCGTGCGCCTGCGCCCGCCGTTGCGGTTCCGGTCGCTGCCCGGCGCCCTCACGGTCCTCGTCCCGCCGGAGGCCGATGCTAAGGTCGCGACCTGATCCGGGGCCGTTAGCTCAGCTTGGTAGAGCACTTGCATGACGCGCAAGGGGTCAGGGGTTCAAGTCCCTTACGGCCCACCGTGAACCCCGGGTTCGAGCCGCGGCTCCCCGGGTGGCGACCACCGGCCGGCGCCGGCGGCCGGTGACCTCACCAGCTGATCTCGACCTCGATCTCCGAGCCGTCGTCCCCGACCTCGACCTCGAGGCTGAACGTGACCTCGTCGGGGACCTTCACCGAGTAGCGGATCCCCTCCCGCACGAAGGCGACCTCGTTGTGGCGCGCCAGCTGGTCGGCCAGCTCGCGCAGCCGGGCGGCGGCCGCCTCGCGCCCGATCCGCTCCTCGCTGGTGTGCTCGATCAGGTCCACGCGCCCTCCCGTCGTCGGCGGGCCATCCTACCGGCGAAGGAGCCGGCGGCCGACCGGGGGACGCGGAGGCCCGACACCCACTTCCGGCGTACTTGCCCGGTACGGTAGGTCGAGGTGGGCCCCGGGGACGAGCCGACGATCCGTGAGCTGGCCGAGATGGTGGCCCGGCAGGCCGCGTCCCTACAGGCGTGGGAGAGCGCCGAGCTGCACGTGCTCGAGGTGATGCTGCGCGAGCGCCTGTGCAGCCTCGGGATCGGGGCCGGTCCCGAGACGGGCGCCGTCCTCATGGCGGTCGCCCAGCTCCTGGCCGAGCGCCCGCCGGAGTGGGGAGGCGACGCCCGCGACACCCTGGCCGAGATCGCCGTCCTCGGCCTGCGGCTGCTCGACGGCGAGGGGCCCTAGGCGTCCTTGCGGGTGGCCTCCACCGAGAGCTCGATCCGGACCTGCTTGCCGACCAGGAAGCCGCCGCTCTCCAGGGCCTGGTTCCAGGTCAGCCCGAAGTCTTCCCGATCGACCTCGGTGGTCGCCGAGCACCCGATCCGGGTGAGGCCCCACGGGTCCTGCATCGCCCCCTCGAACTCGAGGTCCAGGGTCACCGGTCGGGTCACCCCGCGGATTGTGAGGTCGCCCTCCACCCGCCAGTCCTCGCCTCGGCGGCTGACGGACGTCGAGTGGAACTCCAGCGTCGGGTGGTTCTCCACGTCCAGGAAGTCCGAGGTCCGGAGGTGCTCGTCACGCCTGGCGTCGCGTGTGTCGATGCTGGCCGCCTGGATGGTGACGTCCACCCGCGACCCGGTCGGGTCCTCGCCCACCTCGATGACGCCGGTGAACTCGTTGAACCGGCCTCTCACCTTGGCCAGGCCGAGGTGGCGCACGACGAACTCCACGACCGAGTGCGAGGGGTCGATCTCGTACGTCCCCGCCTCGGGGACGGTGACGTCCTGGAAGGTGCGTAGGGGCGCAGGCTGGGGCATGGTCCGATCTCCCTCGTGTCGCGAACCTCGGTCAGGTACCCCCGACGGCCGCCGCCGGAACCTGGACCGCCCCGTGCGTAGGCTCGGGCCATGGGCGCGGGACCCCTCGGCATCGGACCATTGCACCAGGTGGCCCAGAAGGCGGGCGACCTCCGGCGGTCGGTCGAGTTCTACCGCGACGTGCTCGGGCTCGAGCTGATCGCCACGTTCGACCCGCCCGGCCTCGCCTTCTTCCGCCTCGGTGGCACCCGCCTCATGCTCGAGGGATCGGCGCCGTCGGCCACCCTGTACCTCCGGGTGGACGACATCGGTGCCACCGTCGACGAGCTGCGGCGGCGGGGCGTGGCGTTCGAGGAGGAGCCGCGGGTGATCTTCCGTGACGACGAGGGCCGGTTCGGCGCCCCCGGGCAGGAGGAGTGGATGACCTTCTTCCGGGATCCCGACGGGAACCTGCTGGCGCTCGCCTCCCGGCGCTGAGGTCAGCCCCCCGGGGCCGGGGTGGCCGGCGCCGTCGTCGTGGTGGAGGTGGTGGCCGACCCGGCGGCCGCGTCCGTGTCGGGCGGCGGGATCACCACCCGGTCGACCCGGAAGCTGCCGGCGATCCCCCGGATGGACACGTAGTCGATGCCGGTCAGCCGCCCGTCCCGGAAGGTGAGGACCTCCGCCTCGTAGGCCCGGCCACCCTCCACCGTGAAGGTGCCGAGCCCGGTGGCCCCGGCCGATCCGACGGTCAGGTGGCGCGTCCCGTCGACCACCCGGTTGCCCCGCTTGTGCACGTGGCCCGAGACGACCAGGGGGACCCGCCCCGAGGCACGTGAGGCGAGGACGGGGTCGTGGACGGCGAGGACGTCGGGGGCGTCGGCGTCCAGCCGCCGCCCCACCTCGGCGGCCTGCCGCCGCTTCTCCGCGTCGGCGTCCCCGGGCGACACCTGGTTGTCGGCGGTGAAGGTCGGGTCGGGGACGCCGAGGATGCGGACCCCGCCCACCTCGGTCGTCCCGTCCAGCACCGTCACGTTCGCCACGCCGGCCAGCGCCGTGCGCACCTCGGTGGAGTCGTGGTTGCCGGGCACGACGATGTACGGCGCCGGCATGTCGACCAGGAGGTCGGCGATGCGCGCCTCCACGGGGTAGCCGAAGGACGTGAGGTCGCCGGTGTCCAGGATGGCGGCGACGTCGAAGCGCTCCGCCAGCTGGCGGACGATCTCCAACCCGAGCGGGTTCAGGTGGACGTCGCTGACGTGGAGGACCCGGGTCTCGTCGGCCGGCGGCACCGGGGTCACGGCCAGCGACTCGTAGAGCGAGCTGAGCTCGCTGCCCAGGACCGACACCTTCTCCCGCACGGCGGCGAGGTCCTCCACGTGGCGGCCGACCGTGCGCAGCACGGCCGGGGCGCGGGCGAGCGACCCCTCGAAGCGCGGCTCCTCGAACCCGGCCGCGTCGTAGCCCCGCCAGGTGACGGCGAGCAGCACGGCCACCGCCGCCGCGCCGCCCACGGCGCCGGCGGGCAGGTGGTGGAGCCGGCGCCCGGGGAGCAGGGCGGCGGAGACCGCCCCGGCCAGCGCGGCGAACACCAGCGACCGCAGGACCATGCTGCGCAGCAGGGGCCGGAGGTCCTGCTGCACGGCGGCCTCCAGGGCGCGGCGGGGGTCGGGGGCCGACAGCACGCGCTGGAGCGCCTCGACGTCCAGCCGCTCCACCTCGGCGTCGAGCGTCAACGGGGCGGCGTGGGTGTCGGCCGAGACGGCCCCCAGGGGCGGCAGGGACAGCCGGGTCCCCCCATGGCGCGAGGCGGAGGCGCGGACCTCGACGGTGCCGGGGCCGACGTCGCCGGACGTGGCCGACGTGAGTCCGATGGTGGCGACGGCGGCGCCGGCGCCGAGAAGGCCGATGCCGGCGAGACCGGCCGCCCGGCGCACCACGGGGCGCAGCCGGCGGCCTCCGGCCGGAGGTCGGGCGTCGTCGGGCGTCACCGCCGGTTGTCGGCCGTCCCCGCCACGGCCCGAAGGTGCGGCCCCGGCCCTCAACCGGCCCCCGTGCGCCGGCCCGATGCGGTGAGCTCGTCCAGGACCTGGTCGGCCCACCGGCGGGACTCCTCGGGCGGCTCGCGCCCCGACCATGCCGCGGCGGTGACCATCTCGCCGACGACCCGCAACCGCTCGTCGGCGAGCACCCCGTCGGCCAGCACGGCGGCGTACTCGGCCGGCGTCTCGGCGGCCCGTCGGGGGCGGCCGCGTCGGGCGCCCAACCGGGTGAGGCGGTCGAAGCAGCGGGTGGCCCAGGGCGTCGCCAGCCGCCGGCGCCGACGCCGGGCGAGGACCGCCACCACCACGGCGACGGCGGCGAGGACGAGGCCGGCGAGGACGGGCCACCAGCGGGCGAGGACGCGCTTCAGCCGCCCGGCGGGCGGATCGCCCTCCATCGCCCGGGCGATCCGCCCCGTCGGGTCGAAGCGCTGCCAGCCGAGGCCGGTGAAGGGCACCTCCACCCAGGCGTGGGCGTGGCGGGCGCGGACGACGAACTGGCCGCCGAACAGCGGTCGCTCGCCGGGCAGGAACCCCAGAGCGAGGCGCGACGGGACACCGACGGTGCGGGCCAGCACGGCCAGCGTGGCCGCCAGGCGCTCGGGCGGCCCCGCCCGCCGCCCGAAGAGCACGTCGTCGACCGGGTCGGTCCCGGGGGGCACGGCGGGAGCGTCGTCGTCGACCCGCACGTTGGTGCCCAGCCACCGCTCCAGGGCTCGCACCTTGTCGTACGCGGTGGGCGCCCCGGCGGTGATGCCGGCCGCCAGGGCGCGCGCCTCGGCGCTGACCGTGGTGTGGTCGAGCAGGTCTGCGAGGCCCCCCTCGGGGACGTGGGCGCCGGCCGCCCGCAGCTCGGCCTCGGTCGTGACCGGGCGCTGGCTGAGAGCCTGGTAGGTGGCGCCCCGGCCCAAGGGCGGGACCAGCCGGACGGTCCCGTCGGGGGAGACGGCGGCGCCGCCCGGGACCTCGAAGTACCGGACCTGGGGAGCACCGACCGCCACCTCCGCCCAGGACGCCTCGACCCGCACCCGCTGGTCGGCGTCCTCGGCCGGCCCGGGGCGGAACGGAGCCGTGGGTACCGGCACGAAGCGGGCGCCGTCCGGGACGACGGCGGGCGGGCCGCCGGCGGTGCGCCGCCACCGCCTGCCGTCCCAACGGTCGTAGGTGACGGCCCTCCACACGTCGGGGCGCGGCGCCCGGATGCGCAGGAGGACGTCCGCCGAGCGCCGAGAGCCCGGCCCCGCCGGGTCGAGCGTCTCCCCGAAGGCGAGGGGCATGGGCTCGGCCTCGCCGCCGGAGCGCTCGGCCGGCTCGCCCGAGCTCGGCGGCGCCGGCCTGGGCGGCGCGTCCACCAGCGTCGAGAGGAGGGCGCCCACGACCAGCACGGCGGCGACGGCGGCCGCCTCGGCGCCGACCCGGCGGGGGGCGGCGGGCGGTGCCGCCGGGTCGAGGGGCCGGCCGGCGGCCGCCGCCACCCGGCTGGTGGCCACCAGGGCGACGGCGGCGGCGCCGATCATCGCCGCCAGGGCCAGCGGGTGGGCGGTGGCCGGCGTCCCGCGGGCGAGGAGGCTGAACACCGACAGGGCCACCGCGCCCCGCACGGATGCCGGGCGGGGCCACAGCACGGCGACGGCCGGTACGAGCAGGCCGGCCAAGGCGGGCACGGCGGTCAGCCCGTCGCCCGGGGCGCCGCCGGAGCCGGAGAACACGTACAGCGCGCCGAAGATGAGCCCGCCGCCGAGCAGGGGGCGCCAGCCGGCGGGGACCGAGACCTCACGGCGGGGCGGCCCCGCCAGCGCGGCGAGGGCGACCACGGTCAGGCCCACGGCGTAGGCGATCGGCGGCACCACCACGCCACCGACCCGGTGGCCCTCGACCGCCACGGCGGCGGCGACGGCGACGGCCCACGCCGCGGCGGCGGCGATCAGCGCCACGAGTCGCCCTCGGCCGTCACCAGCAGCACCCGGGCCGGCGGTGGCACACGGGGGACGTCCGGGTGGCCCGGCCCGGCCCGGGCCAGGCGCCGGTTGACGGCGAGCGGCACCGGCGCCGGCGCGACGACCGTGCGGCCCTCCTCGACCGTCGTCATCACCAGGGGATGGCCCCGCAGGAGGGCCTGGCGGGCCCACCAGGCGGCCCGGCCGGCGGCGTCCTCGCCCGCCTGGCCTCCGCCGCCCAGGTCGACGACCAGGTGGAGGGCGGGCGCCTGGGGCTCGTCCGCCTCCTTGACCACCAGCTCGCCCAGCCGGGCGGTCGCCCGCCAGTGCACCTGGCGGAGGCGGTCGCCGGGGACGTACGCCCGCACGCCCCGCACGACGTCGCCCGCCGGCGCCTGCACCACGGCGCCCTCGCCCCACCCGCCCCCGAGGTCGGGGAAGGGCTGGCCCGGGTCGATGGGCCGGGGGCCGATCTCCAGGGGGCGGGCGAGCGGGACGTGGTGGGTGCGGGTGCAGGTGACGATGGCGCACAGGCCGGCGGCCACCGGCTCGAGGGTGAGGGTCCGGATGACGCCGCGCGCCTCG
>Ga0247717_1000015_pt1 | contig 43751 bp, 42 predicted proteins | sample 24E_NmetaG_FD_189047 | JGI IMG/M metagenome (GOLD analysis project Ga0247717, IMG submission 189047) | Soil microbial communities from hillslope of Landscape Evolution Observatory, University of Arizona, Oracle, AZ, United States - 2-4-E_N | ecosystem: Engineered > Artificial ecosystem >... | reverse complement strand
GTCGGCACGATAAAGATGAGGTTGGCAGCGCCCATGATCAGCGCCGCGACGAGCGCGAGCGCGACATTGCCGGTCAGTCCCAGCGCAATCGTCGCCAGGCCCATGACCACGAAGCCGCCAACGACCAGCCAGCCCTTCCCGATGCGGGCTCCGATGGCGCCCACGGCCAGCCCGCCGATCAGGTTGCCCACGCCGATCACGGTCTCGATCGCGGCGTAGCTCTCGGGGAAGGGGATGATCGTTCCGTCCAGCCAGTCACGTGCGTAGACCACGCTCAGCGCCAGGGTCACGCCCACTGACGTCTGGGCGAGCGCGCTGATCAGGGTGTTCTGGATGAGCGGCGGCTCACCTCGCAGGAAGCGCCAGCCGTCGATCAGCTCGCCGACAAACGTGCGCAGGGCGTTGCTGACCCGCGGCGCAGCCTCGCGCGCGACCGGCGGGATGAAGATGACTGCCACCAGTAGCGCCGACAGCAGGTAGGTCGCCGCATCGATCGCGAAGGCGACGAACAGCTCGCCGCCCAGGAAGGCGACCAGCAGGCCGGCGATCGGGTAGCCCACGATGTCGGCCAGGTTGTCGGCCGTCCAGGTCGCGCTGTTGGCCGCCATCAGGTCATCCTTGGCGACGATCCGGGGCAGAACCGCGACTTTGGCCGGCCGCGAGAAGAGACTGATCGTGGTGATCAGGAAAACCAGCGGGTAGACCCACACCACGCCGACCGCCAGCGCCAGCGGGACGGCCAGCACCAGGCCGGCGCGCAGCAGGTCGGTCACGATCAGCACGCGCTTGTGGTCCCAGCGATCGACGAAGGTGCCGGCGATCGGGCCGAGCGCGATATTGGGCAGGGTCGCGGCCAGGAAGACCAGCCCAGTGGCGGCCGGGGAGCCGGTTACGGTGTAGACCAGCACGGCCAGCGCGAGCTGGTGCAGCCGGTCGCCGAAAAGGCTGATCGCCTGGCCCAGCCAGAACGCGGCGAAGCGCGGATCGAGCGCCAGCCGCACGTAGGCGTGGCCACGGATCCGCGCCTTCAGCGAGAGGGTCGGGGCGAAAGCCGCCCGGCGGGCCCCGCCGAGCATCGTCAGGCTGTCGAGAACCAGCAGCGGCTGCTCGCGCCGCCCCGGGCCAAGGCTGATCGAGCCTTCGATCTCCGCTCGCGGCCGCATCAGCGCCGAGAACGCGAACCAGCCGAGACCCGCGCCAATGAACGCGTCGCCCACACTGGCCACGTTGGCCAAGCCGGGTAGAGGCACGGGAATGAGGTCGCCCAGCAGGCCACCACGCAGCACGAACTCGGCATTCAGCTCCGGCGGCAGCGGCCGGTGGAAGGCTGTGTTGAGGTCACCGACACTCAGCCCGACCAGCTCAAGCGACGGCTGCCAGACGGGCATCCATCCGCCATTGAGCAGCATCGCGAGGCCGTTCGACGCGGCACCCACGGCAATGACCAGCATGCCGGGCTGGGCGCGGTTGAGCCAGGTTGCGAGGGCGAGCAGTCCGAAGGCAGAGATGTAGAGCGGCAACCGCAGCAGATCGGCCAGCTCCACGCCGTGGGAGATAGCCGCCTGCGTGCCCCAGCGAAGCAGCAGTGCCAGCAGGATCAGGCCGACCCAGCGCAGCCGTACGTCAGCCAGGCGCCCCGGTCGGCCGCCCAGTAACAGCCCGATGAGCAGCCCGAGCAGGAGTCCGGGGATGATCATCTGACGAGCTTGTGGCTGGACCCCTCGGCCTTCACCCCGCGAAGGTAACGCCTCCCCCGGCTGTGAGCGCGGCGACTCTGAGTCAGGCGGCCTGGGCCTCCGTCTCACCGAGCTGCGGGATCCGTCGACCGGGCAGCGGCGGCGGGGCGGTCGGTGTGGCCCACGACGGTCGACGGTCGAGCACGCGGACGAAGGCTGCTACGACCTTAGGGTCGAACTGGATGCCGGTGTACTTGTGAAGCTCGCCGAGCGCCTGTTCCTCGGTCAGCGGGGTCATGCGGTACGGACGGGCAGCAGTCATCGCCTCGAACGCGTCGGCGACGTGCATGATCCGGGCCAGCTTAGGGATCTCCTCGCCGACCAGGTGGTCGGGGTAGCCTGAGCCGTTGTACCACTCGTGATGATGCCGGATGATCGGCAGCTCCGGGGCCAGCTTCGCCACGGGGCGGATGATCTCCTCGCCCTTGACCGGGTGGCCGTTCATCACGATCCGCTCGTGCCGTGTCAGTGCGCCCTGCTTGAGCAGGATCGCGTCGGGGATGCCGATCTTGCCAATGTCGTGCAGCAGGCCGCCCCACTCGAGCGCCTCGAGCTCGTCCTCGCTGCAGCCCATCTCCCGTCCGACGTCCTTGGCAATCACCTGCACGCGCACGCTATGCCCGGCCGTGAAGGGATCCTTCGCATCCACCGCCGACGCCAAACTCTTCACCGTCTGCGTGAACATGTCCCGGATCTCGACGACCTTCTGATACCCGGAACGAGTCGTGTATAGCGGCAGTGCGAAGGGAAGGATCCCGACTGGCCCTGCGACCGCGTAGATAGTCGCCATCAACCACGCTACTGGTGTCAGCCCAGCCAGCATTACTCCAAACTGCCGAACATTCGCAGTGAGGATCTGCACGGGCGACCTCCCCATCCGGAGGCCGATCGCGAGTGCCGCTAAGGCGTTATTGACTGCGAAGTAGAACATCCCTCCAATCAGGACCGCGAGAAGTTGCCACCCGGAGGTGGTCGCGGTGCCGGCAGACAGAACGTCGTAGATGATCGCGGCACCGACGGCCGGCAGCAGGATGGACGCTTGGTTGTAGAGAACGCCGTACCATGGCACCCGAGCCTCGCCTCCTGGCAGTAGGCTCCTGAGCTCGCGCCACTCAAGGGAGCCCACCAACGAGACGACCGCCACTGCTGCTGGGCCCCCGAGCACGGCTACCGCCAGGATTGGGGCGATGGTGACGTTCACGAGACTGCCGTTCGGCATTCGGACCGGTGCCGCCGCACATAGGGCTACGATGAGTGCCCAGAAGACAAGCCCGCCTGGCCCACCCAGCTCCCATCGGACCGGATACATCCACACCGCGGAGGCCGCCGCGATAACCGCTAGCGTGACCACCACTGCGATAGACGTCGACAAGCCGCGCGACATCAGCGCCCCTCGAGCCGGAGATCTATCGCCATAAAATGCAGTATGGAGGCGCTGGTCGCGCCTCCATACTGGGCGTTTCGTACTATCTAGCTAGTGAGCCGCCGCTACCAAGGGTATGCCGCGGCTCCACCAGCCAACGCTATGCAGACCAGCGTCGCCGCAAGTGCGGCGACTCTTAGGGGCCGGTCCACGAGACCTACCAGGCCTTGACGCTCTTGTTCGAGTCCATGGTGCCCAACTCCTCACTCAGATGACCAAGCCCACCGAGCGCCCTGAGTGACGCTCGCTGTTGCCCGTACGTTTGTCCCGAGCCAAGTAGGACTCTAAGGGTCGTCGGCTCGTGGCCGAATACGCAGCCCTGCGTACCGTGGGCTTACGGGACAGTCTCCGCTCCGACAATCTCGGTCAGGGTTGGCGCATCCAGCCCGTCCTCACGCTCCTGTGCCGCCAGCCTGAGATAGTGGGCCTCGGCGGCGGATCGGGCACCCACATGCCAGTAGAGCCAGATCAGCTTGCGCTCGATGTCGTCGGCTCCGGGGTCCAATCCCAGCACTTTGAGGGCCACGTCGCAGGCCGAGCGAATGCTCCCTTCCGCCGCGAGCGTCGCGATGGTGTGACGAGCAAAGTCCAAGAACGCACCATGCACTCTGGTACGCCATCCTATCGCCCAGTCCTCGTACTCAAACTCGGGACAGAACTGCCCCCGATACGTGTCTATCAACGCCAATATCTCGGACGGTGCTGACGGCGCCGTCATCAGTTGCCTCGAACTCGCGATGAACTCGGCGCTCGCCACTCTGACCAAGTCTGTGTCGAGCGATACCAGCTCTGCTTGGTACGTAACGTATTCCGGCGATAGGTCGTCCTCGTACCAAGGATCGATCTCGCGGCGGATGAAGTAAAGCGACTGATTGAGGCTGTTTAGACCGGCGCTTGTATCGCCATCGGGCCAGAGATCCTCGAGCACCTGCTCACGCGTGGCTGTGAAATTGGGTCGCGTGACTAGGTACATGAGCAACGCGGCCGGCTTTCTCCGCACCTTGCCCAACGGCACAACGCGATCGTTGATCGCCAAGATGACCTGTCCTAGGTCGTGCATGTGCAGCCTCGGGCTCACCAAGCGGGAAAGGTTGCGGCCTAGGCCAGTCTGTGCCCCACGGCGTCGGTACGTCTTGTCGTAGGCGCGAAGTCGGCCGACGTCTTCCGGAGCGCCGTACTTGTCTAGTAGTCGGGAAGCGACGCGGGCCCGGGGATCGTTACCCAACGCCAACTGGCGCCGGAGAACCGGCCTCCAGCGATCGCGCCATCGGGCAATGGAGGTCTCCAACACCGGGGGAATGGCTGGAATGAGGTCGAGGTGAGCGCCGACGGCGTCCGCTACTTCCAGCAGCGCAAACTCGGAGACCTCGGCCGCGTCAACGATGGCCGTGATCAACGCATCCGCATCGCGCGCAACGAGGGCCCTCAGGATTTGGAGCCGAACGAGGACCTTGTGATTGCCACGTGCTCGTGCCTCCACAAGACCGTTTTCCACGGAAGACTGCGCGGCGTCGTGGTTCTTCCAGAGTAGGTAGCAGATCGCCTCCAGAACATAGCGCTGGAGGCCGTAGCCTAGGTCGAGGGGAAAATCTCGCGGTGCGCCACCGAGTTCATGCAGAGCTGCCTCAGGTTGAGCCGGTAAGAGCAGGAACGCCCTGAGTTCAGCCATCGTGGACAGGGCGACGACATCGCTATGCCCATGGTCATGCAACTGCTGGGCAGAGGTCAGCAGCTTCGTCGCTCTCGTTCGGTCCCCCATGACGGCAAAGTGGTAGCCGAGCTCCGCGGGGACATCCGCGTGCTCCAGCCGAGCGGCCAAGCTTCGAGTTACGTGGTGCTCGGCGAGTTTCTGATCGCCGACCTCAAAGGCCACTGTCGCAAGTAACGTATGCGTCGAAAACACCTCGGAAGCACGAATGGAAAGCTGCTCGAATCGGTCGATAGCTGATCTACCGAGCTCGGATGCACTCCGGAAGTTGCCCGCAAAAGCTTCGCAGATACCTGCGTTGTGCAGGCTGATCGCGGCGTAGTAGCCGTAGTTAGCCGCCTCCTGCGCCTTCGCCATGCGCTGAAGTCGGGCTGACAGTTCTGAGAGCGTTGCCGGGTTCGTCGACACCGAACTCGCGTCCAAGAACACCTGCGCGATGTCGCGGAGGAGTGCTGGCGTCTCTGCGTCTCCCAGTGCGTCAGCGAGGGTGCTAAACAATTCCTGGGCATTTCCCGTCCGCCAGGCCAAGGACATACGCGTATGTCGCAGGACAGCCCGAACCGTGGGGTCCTGCAAGGCGATCTCGACGGCCGAGAGAATCTGGGAGGCCTCGCTCGCGTTCCCCTCCTCCAGCAGGCGTCGAGCTTGGATGGCGGCGACGGCGCCATTGGTCGGGCCGCTGCCGAGCTGTGCGGCGAGCTGGGCGGCGGTGCCCCAGCGGCCGGAGCCCATCGTCTGCAGGCTCGAGGCGCCAAGGCAACGCATGGCATCCTCGCGCTCGCCGGCTTCGATGTAGTGGTGGCAGGCGACGAGCGGGTCGGCTTCGGCTGCCCGGGCGATCGCGACATGGAATCGGGCAATGTCAGCCGGCTGGTGCCGGCTTCGCAGCTCACTCAGCAGGATGTCGCGCAACAAAGGGTGGAACTGGCGGCTCGTCTCAGTCTGGCTGACACGATTGAGCAGGCCGAGCGCGTCTGCCTCAGTGGTCCAGCCCTCGATGGTGTCTGCCGTCTCAGCCGGGAAGAGCGCTGCCAGGAGCTCAGGTGTGACCGTACGCAGCAGCGCCGCCCTCATCAGGAACGACTGGAGGCCTTCCGAGAGATTGCTCAGGACCTCTTGGGCGAGATAGCCGTAAAGCGGCTGGTTGGCGCCGGTCAGCGACTCGGCGGCAGCGCGGATGTTGCCCGGCGAGCGCGCGGTGATGAGAGTGCTGAATAGCTGCAGGCATGCCGCCCAGCCGCGCGTCTTTCGATCCAGCTCCTCCAGGACGTCTGGCTCCAAGACCTGGCCGTAGCTGTCAGCGAACAGCCGTTCAGTCTCTTCGACCGAGAAGCGCAGCTCGTCAGTGCTGATCTCAACCAGCTCACCCATGGCCGCCCACCGGGCCACGTTGAACGACGGTGGCTGGCGGCCGGCGAGGACGAAGCTGAAGCCACGCGGCGCGTCCTTCAGCAGGCGCAGCACGAACTCTGCCGCCGCAGCGCTCGTGCCGACCGCATGAACGTCGTCGAACACGAGCAGGGCGCGGCCGTCAGTCAAGTCCTGGAGCTCGTGCATGAAGCTGCTGATGGCCGCGTCCTTTGGCGCGGTGACGCCCGGCTCCGTGCGCAGCAGGGACGACGTCAGCTGGCCGAACTCAGGTTTCACCTCCCGTGCGGCGGCGACGAGGTGATGGATGATCGTCGTCCAGTCAGTGTCCGTGGACTCGAGCGAGTACCACAGGCAGGCGCCGTCGAAGCGACGCGAGAAGTCCGCCAGCAGCGTGGTCTTGCCGTAGCCCGCGTCGGCGACGAGGAGCGTCAGCCGGCTCTGTGTCGCCGTCGCCAGGCGGTCGAGCAGTCGCTGGCGCGAGAGCGTCGACGTCCGCAGTGGAGGCGGCTGGACCTTGGTGCGCAGGACCGACGCCATCTTGATCGGCTTCTGCGCCGCGGGAGCCGCGGGACGCGGAGCCTCTGGCACCACCGGGATTGCAAGGGGCGCAGAGTCGCCCCGTGGCTCGAAGGCGGAGTCGTTGAGGCTGCGCTCGGGCGGAGACGCAGATATCGGCGTCGTGCGGATCACGCGCGGATCATCGGTAGACGCACTTTTCGGATGCTTAGCCATGCTGTGGACAAAGGTTCGGATAGGGCGCGTGCGGGTTGGCTCAGCCGCCCTCGTACTCGAAGTGGATCTTGAGCTCGACGCGGTACTCGACAATCGCGCCGTTCTCGACGCGCGCGCTCGACTTCACGACCTCGACCTCGCGGATGTTGCGCACCGTGCGCGAGGCGGTTGCGACGGCCTGCCGGGCGGCGTCGCTCCACGACCGCGGGCTGGTGCCGACCATCTCGCGGATGATGATCACGCCCATGCTGCTGGCTCCCCTCGATGGCTGGTTGGCTGGGCGCAGAATCTAAGCCCTGCCGTCTACCATCGGTTCCGTTGACCGCCAGCCGACTCGACATTGCTGCCGCCGTGGCCCACGTCTCAGCCGCAGACCCGCAGATGGCCGCGTTCATCGAGCGCGCCGGCCAGCTCGAGGAGCGACCGCGCGAGGGGGATGCCTTCGCCTCGCTCGCGCGCGCGATCGTGTATCAGCAGCTGGCCGGTCGCGCCGCGGCGGCGATCCATCGCCGGACGGTCGAGGCGATCGGTGGGCTGATGACCGCCCAGGCTGTGCTGGCCACGCCCTACGAACAGCTGCGCGAGGCAGGGCTGTCTGGCGCCAAGGCAGCTTCGCTGCTCGACTTGGCGACGAAGTCATCTGACGGCACCGTGCCGCTTCACGAGCTACCAGGTCTCGAGGACGACGAGATCATCCGGCGCCTCGTGCAGGTGCGCGGCATCGGGCGCTGGACGGCCGAGATGTTCCTGCTATTCGAGCTCGTCAGGCCTGACGTCTGGCCGGTCGACGACCTTGGGGTGCGGCACGGCTGGAGCCTGATCCATTCAATGGCCGAGATGATCAAGCCGCGTGCCCTGGCCGCTGAAGGCGATCGCTTTCGGCCGCAGCGCAGCCTCGTCGCGCGCTACTGCTGGCAGGCGGTCCACATCCAGCGCGCTGGGTCGGCAGCCGCCGGAACCGGAGCCGGCTGAACGGCGTCAAGTCGGCGCCATGAACACAGCCATCGCTTTCAGCGTGTCCACCCTCCTTCTCCTCGGCGCCTGCGGCTCCGCCGTCAGCCCGTCGCCCTCGCCGGGTCAAAGCCCCGGCCACACTCCCGGCGCCACACCGAGCTCACCGATGCCGACCGCGAGCCCATATCCCACGCCCGCCGGCGAGGGCATCAGCCACCCGACGGAGCCCGGCGTCCTGATCCTCCAGTACGAAGTCGGCGGCGGCTTCGTGCCGTTCGAGTTCTTCATCACCCAGGCGCCGCAGTTCAGCCTCTATGGCGACGGCACGGTCGTCTGGCGGCCGCAGGAGGAGATGGCTCGCATCGGCCCGCCTGGCGGCGGCCTCCCGCGCTTCGTGCAGGGCCGGCTCGACGAGCAGGGCATACAGGCATTGCTCTCCTTCGCTCTCGGCCAGGGCCGGCTGGCTGGGGGACGCGAGCACTATGCCCAGGACTCCTGTGCCGACTGCCCGAGCACGGTCTTCCGCGTAAACGCCGGTGGCGTGATCAAGCAGGTCACCGTCGACGCCCTCGGCATGGTCGAGATGGAGGGCGCCGACGCTGCCGATCGGCGCGGCTTCGCGCTGCTTGCCGAGACGCTGGCCAGCTTCGACCAGCAGGCGCGTGCCGGCGTTGCCGGCGACATCACGCTGTACGACCCGGCGCTGTACCGCGTAGTGCTGAGCGAGGCCACGGCTGAGATGGGTGAGCCTGCGGCCTGGCCGTGGCAGGACGTGGCGCTCGAGGACTTCGAGTCGCTCGATACCGGCTGGCAGCGCCGCGCGGTGCTGACGCGCGAGCAGGTCGCGCTGGTGACCGAGGTGCCGAGCGGCGGGGCGGCATCGATCCTGATCGAAGATGAGGACGGCAGGCTGTGGACGATAGGTATCCGGCCGCTGCTGCCCGACGAGATCGCCGCCGAGACGAAATAGCGCGTCAGGCGTAGGCGCCGGCGTAGCGCTCCTCGTCGGCGTACGACACGAAGCGGGTCTGGCGCTTGCGGAAGTAGAGCTTGCTGTCCCCGGTCGGGCCGTTGCGGTGCTTGGCCAGGCGCAGGTTGATCACCTCGCCCTCCGGGTCGTCGTCCTCGCCGCCGCGCTCCTTCTCGCGCCACAGGAAGACCACCAGGTCCGAGTCCTGCTCGATGGATCCAGATTCGCGCAGGTCGGAGAGGCGTGGCTCCTTGTTCTCGCGCATCTCCGTCTGGCGCGAGAGCTGGGACAGCGCCACGACCGGCACCTGCAGCTCGCGCGCGAGTGCCTTCAACCCGCGCGTGATCTCGCTCACCTCCTGCACGCGGTTGGAGTCGCGGGAGCTGATCGTTGACTGCATGAGCTGGAGGTAGTCGACCATCAGCAGGTCCAGGCCTGCCTCAGCCTGCAGCCGGCGGGCCTTCGTGCGCAGCTCCATCGTGCTGATGTTGGCCGTGTCGTCGATGTAGATGGGCGCCTCGGCCAGCGAGTTCATCGCGGGCGCCAGGCGGGTGAAGTCCATCTCTTCGAGGAAGCCGGTGCGCAGCCGCGTCGAGTCGATGTTGGCCACAGAGCTGAGCAGGCGAAGCACGAGCTGCTCCTTGCTCATCTCGAGGCTGAAGATGCCGACCGTCTTGCCCTCGCGCACGGCAGCGTGCTCGGCGAAGTTGAGCGCCAGGCTGGTCTTGCCGACGCTCGGGCGGGCGGCGACGATGATCAGGTCGCTGCGCTGAAGGCCGCTGGTCAGGGCATCAAGGTCGGCGAAGCCTGTGCGAATGCCGCTGATCTCGCCACGATGCTGGTGCAGGTAGTCGAGCCGGTCGTAGGCCGAGTGGAGCAGAGTCTTGAGCGGCGAGAAGCCTGTCTCGACGCGCTTCTGGCTGACCGCATAGAGCTCCTGCTCGGCCTTGTCGATCGATTCGCCGACATCCGCCGCCTCTTCGTAGCCGATGGCCGCGATGCGGCCGGCCGCGCCGATCAGGTTGCGAAGCACCGCCTTGCGCTCGACGATGCGCGCGTAGTGGACGGCGTTGACCGCCGTCGGCGTGAGGTTGATCAGGCTGGTCAGGTAGGCCGAGCCGCCGACTTGCTCCAGTCGATCGCCGCGCTCCAGCACCTCCGACACGGTCACGATATCGATCGGCTCGCGGCGCGCGTAGAGGTCGAGCACCGCTTCATAGATGGTGCCGTGGGCCTGACGGTAGAAGTCTTTCGCCTGGAGGACGTCCGCGACCTCGATGATCGCGTCGCGATCGATCAGCAGCGCGCCCAGGACCGACTGCTCGGCGTCGATCGATTGCGGCGGCAGGCGGTCGATGGACACGGCGGCTCTCCGAGGCGTGGTCTCTTCTACGGTCCGCCAATGGTCGTCGCGGGCGAGGCCCGACACAACCGACTTATGGACGAGTTCTGCCCACGACTTGTCAGCGTGGCTGTGGATTGTGTGGACGTCGCGCCTGTAGACAGCATCCGCTGCGCTGCGTGTGAGTCAGTCGACGCGACGGATGACGCCGATCAGCTTGCCCTGGATGCGCACCTGGTCGTAGTACTGCGCCGGGTAATGATCGTTGGCCGGCTGCAGGCGGACGCGGTTCTTCTCCCGGAAGAAACGCTTGAGCGTGACTGCGTTCTCCTCGACCTGGGCGACGACGATGTCCCCGTTGCGCGCTGTCTGCTGCGGCCGGATGACGACGAAGTCGCCGTCAGTGATGTGAGCGTCGATCATCGAGTCGCCGCGAACCTTGAGCACGTAGGCATCCGGCGTGGGCGCGAGTGACTCCGGCACGTTGAGTGTGTCGCTGGCGTCCTGGTAGGCCTCGATCGGGCCGCCCGCGGCAATCTCGCCGATGACCGGCAGGGCGCGGCCGAAGGCAGCCACCTTTGGAGCCAGTGCCTCTGCAGGCGAGCCGGCCAACAGGGCCGCCGTAGGTGTCAGGCGGAGAGCGCGCGACTGCGTGGCGCCGCGCTCGAGGTAGCCCTCCTTCTCCAAGGCCTGCAGGTGATGGTGAACGGCGGAGGTGGAGGCCAGGTTGACGGCACCGGCGATCTCGCGCACCGACGGCGGATAGCCACGCTGGCGAATGGTGTCCGCGATGTACTCGATGATTCGCTGCTTGCGCGCGGCATCGTGCTTGGTCAAGGATGCCTCCTTCCGCAGGCACACTAACCGAACACCTGTTCGATTGTCAAGCGCGAGCGGCTTCGCTCGATCCGGCGGCGGACACTATCCCACGGAGGCCCGCGGCGGCCGCCTTAGCGACCGCCTGGAGGGCCGTACCGCACTCCCCCTATACTCGGCCTTCCGATGAGCCCTCGAAAGCGGTCGAGCGGCGCGCGCCTGACGCGCGCGATCAACCTGCTCGCCTTCCTGCCCCTCGCCAGCCGTGGTCCGATCTACGGCCGCCTGCTGTTGGCGCTGGCGATGGATCCGCGCGTCCCGGCCAGCCGTAAGGCGCTGCTCGGGCTGGCGGCGGCCTACGTGGTGAGCCCGATCGACTTCATCCCCGAGCGGATACCGCTGATTGGCGCGCTCGACGACGTGGCCGTGGTGGTCGTCGCCGTCGATGTGTTCCTCGACGGGCTGCCGGCCGGCCTGCTCGAGCAGAAGCTGGCCGAGATCGGGCTGCCGCGCGAGGAGCTGGACCGCGATCTCGCCCGGGTGCGCAAGACCATCCCGGGGCCTGTGCGTGCGGTCCTCGCCAGGCTGCCGGAGGCGCTGGAAGCGATCGCCGAGGTCGCGAGCAGCAGCCGATTCGAGGGGCGACTGCGCGAGGCCATCGGGGCCCGGGCCAACGGGCCCGCCGTTGCACGCAACGGCCACAAGCAGACAAAGCTGGAGGAAGTTTCCGCGTGAAGGTGATCCTGACATCGGACGTGTCGTCGCTCGGCAAGAGCGGCGAGCTCAAGGAGGTGGCCGACGGCTACGCCCGCAACTTCCTGTTGCCGCGCAAGCTGGCCGTGCCCGCGACCGGCGGCGCATACCGCGCGTGGCAGCACGACATCGCCAGCCGCGAGGACAAGCGCAAGCGCGAGCGTGAGGAGGCTGAGATCGCGGCCCAGCGTATCGGCTCGACGACGCTGACGATGGGCGTCAAGGTCGGTGAGGGCGGCAAGCTCTACGGCTCGATCACCGCCAAGGACATCGCCGACGCGCTCGGCCGACGGGGGATCGAGGTTGACCGCCACAAGATCGAGCTCGACGAGCCGCTCAAGATGCTGGGCACCTACAAGGTCGCGATCAAGGTCTACCCGGGCATGACGCCCGAGGTGACAGTCGCCGTCGAGCCCAAGGGCTAAGCCCCGGCCGGCCCGCGCCGGTCGCGCGTCACCACAGCCGTCACTCCTCGCGGCGGCGCATCATTGGCCCTGTGACCGAGACGCCGCGGATCATCGCCCACGTGGACCTGGACGCGTTCTTCGCTGCCGTCGAGCAGCGCGACCGGCCGGAGCTGCGCGGCCGACCGGTCGTCGTCGGTGGCGGTGGGCCGAATGATCGGGGCGTGGTAAGCGCCGCCTCGTACGAGGCGCGCCGATTCGGCATCCGCTCGGCGATGCCGCTGCGGACCGCCGGCGCGCTCTGCCCCCAAGCCGTGTTCCTGCCTGTCGATGGCCGGAAGTACAGCGCCATCAGCCGGCAGGTGATGGCCATCCTGCGTCGCTACACGCCGCGGCTGGAACAGGTCTCGATCGATGAGGCGTTCCTGGACCTGAGCGGCACTGATGCGCTGCACGGCGGTGGGCCGCGCGCAGCGGCCGCGATCAAAGCTGAGATCGTCACCGAGACCCAGCTCACTGCCTCGGTCGGCGTGGCCGCCAATCGGCTTGTCGCCAAGATCGCGTCAGACCTGCGCAAGCCTGACGGGCTGGTCGTGGTCGAGCACGGAGGCGAGGCGGAGTTCCTGGCGCCGCTGCCCATCGAGCGCCTGTGGGGCGTCGGTCAGGCCACGCGTCGACGGCTGGCCGAGTACGGCGTGAGCACGATCGGCGACCTCGCGCGGTTGCCCGACGAGCTGCTGCGTAGGCGCTTCGGCAGCCACGGCCCGGAGCTGGCCGCGCGCGCGCGCGGGATCGATCTCACACCGGTCGGCGAGGATGCCACAGCCAAGTCGATCAGCCAGGAGCACACCTTCGATGTCGACAGCGCGGACTGGCAGGTGCTGGAGCGCACGCTGCTGTCGCTCAGCGAGGGCGTCGGAGGCCGGCTGCGGGCCGACGGGCTACGCGCCGCGACGATCGCGGTCAAGATCCGCGATTCCACCTTCCAGACCATCACCCGCCAGCGGACGCTGCCCGAGCCGACCGATTCCACCGACGCCATCTGGCAGACCGCGCTGGCGCTCGTTCGACGCGAGGTCCACGGGATGCGGGTACGACTGCTGGGCGTGGGCGCGCATGGCCTGACCGACCGCCACCAGCTGGCCCTTTTCGAGGAGGCCGACTCGCGGCGGAGAAGGGCGCTCGAAGCGGCTGATGCCGTTCGCCAACGCTTCGGCCCGCGCGCCATCCGCCGCGCGCGGTTGCTCGACTCCGACGTCAGCCCTCCGCTCGAGCGCGACCACATGCGAGCTCCGGCTGACGAGTGACAGCCTAGCTGGCACGGCCGGAGGCGAAGATCGCGCCACGCCGTACGGGGACGGTGCTTGACATTAGAACGACTGTTCGGTAGCGTGGCGCACGCAGTAGAACAGATGTTCGACGCCGAGGAGGCAGCAACATGGCGATCTTCAACGTCACTCCCACACCAGTGCGCGTCCGCTGCGGCTGGCTCGATGGCCGCCCGCGCAGCATTCGCGTGGCCGACGAGGACCTGCCGGTCATCAACATCGACCAGGTCCGGGACGAGCTGGCGGCGTATCCCATCGAGCGTGGGCCGCGGCGCATCTTCGACGTCCGGACGCCGGATGCCCGCCTGCGCCTGACGTTCGAGCACCGGCGCCGGCGGTGGATGGTGGAGGGTCTCGAAGCAGCCTGATCGGCGCGCCCCGTCGAGGCTGCTCGGCGGCATGCGACAATCGGAATCATGGACGGTGGGCGAGGGTTCAGCGACGTAACCCTTGGCGAGTTCGCAGATCAGCTCGCCTCCAGCTCTCCCATCCCCGGCGGCGGCAGCGCCTCGGCCGTGGCTGCGGCCCTGGCTGCCAGCCTGCTGGCGATGGTCGCGCGGCTGTCGCTCGATCGTCCCAAGTACGAGTCGTACCGCGCGACGAACGAGCGGGCGCTGGAGGTAGCAGAGCGGGCCAGAAGGCAGCTGCTGGTGCTCGCGGACGAGGACGCAGCGGCCTACGGCCGCTTCTCGGCGGCGATGAAGCTGCCGCGTGACACTGAGGAGCAGCAGCAGCGTCGGACGGCCGAGCTGCGCGAGGCCGCGCGGCAGGCGTCGGAGGTGCCGCTGGCCGTCGTCGAGGAATGCGCCGTTCTGCTCGACGAGGTGGAGCGGCTGGCCGGTCGCAGCAACCTCAACGCGGCGAGCGACCTGGAAGTAGCGGCCAGGCTCAGCGCGGCAGCGGCGCGCGGCGCCGCGGCAAACGTGCGCATCAACCTGCCTCACGTTGGCGACGAGCGCTTTGCCGGCGGGGCTACGGCACGGCTCGACGGCCTGCTCAAGACGATCGAGCGCGACATGCTCCATGCCTCGCAGCGGGTCGCCGGCGGCGGGCTGCGCGATCCCGAGACGGCGTGAGCGGCGCATCGCCAAAGGAGGATCGGCCAGCGACTACTGGAGCGCAGCTGCTGCTGGGTGCGCCCTTCGCTGCAGCCGTCCGGCGGCAGGTCCGGCGCGCGGTGGCTGAGATGGAACGGCGCCATGGCCGACGGCCGGTCCTGACGGCCGTGATGATCGGCCGCCAAGCGGCGGCAAGCGTATACGTCAGGCAGATCTTGCGTGCCTGCACGCTGGTCGGCATCCCGAGTCGAGTCGTCGCCCTGCCGCGGACGACCAGCGCAGCGGAGCTGCGGGCGACGCTCGAGGCGCTCAACTCTGACGCCGAGGTCGCCGGCGTCATCGTCCAGATGCCGCTGCCGCGCCACATCCCGCTGAGCACCGTCACGGACACGATCTTGCCGGCCAAGGACATCGACGGCATCCATCCGCTCAACACCGGCCTGATGGCGCTCGGCTACGAGGGCTTCCTGCCCGCCTGCGCTGAGGCGGCGGTGCACATCCTCAAGCACTCCGGCTTCACGCTGGAGGGCAAGCGTGCCGTGGTGATCGGGCGGAGCAACGTCGTGGGCAAGCCGGTTCAGCTGCTGCTCATGCGCGAGCACTGCACGGTCACGGTCTGTCATCGACGAACGCACAACCTGGCGGCCGAGGTCAAGCGCGCCGAGATCGTCGTCACGGCCGCCGGCCATGCCGGCCTGGTGACCGGTGAGATGCTCAGCCCCGGCGCGCTGGTCGTCGACGTCGGCATCAACGTCGTCGACAGCGCGATCGTGGGTGACGTCGACTTCGAGAGCGCGCGCCGCGTCGCGGCTGCGATCACGCCCGTGCCAGGAGGGGTGGGCCCGCTGACCAACGCGATCCTGCTCGAGCACCTCGTCAGGGCCGCGCGCTGGCAGATGTCGGGTCACCCGATCACTGCCGGCCACGGTCGCAAGCGCCGCGCCGCCTAGCCCGCCGGGCCCCGGAACGATGGCCTCCAGCCTCGAGATCGCCCGGGCGGCCACGCTGCGGCCGGTTGCGGAGATCGCCGCCGAGCTCGGCCTTGCCGACGACGAGATCGATCTCTACGGCCGCTTCAAGGCAAAGATCCGACTGGCCGCCCTGCGCCAGCGCGCAGGCGACGCCGACGGGCGCGAGATCGTGGTCACCGCCATCACGCCGACGCCGCTGGGTGAGGGCAAGACGACGACGACGATCGGCCTGGCGCAGGGGCTGAATCGGGTCGGGGTGCGTGCGGCGCCGACGATACGCCAACCGTCGCTCGGGCCGGTCTTTGGCCTCAAGGGCGGTGCGGCCGGCGGCGGGCGCAGCCAGGTGTTGCCGATGGAGGACATCAACCTCCATTTCACGGGCGACTTGCACGCCGTCGCCGCTGCCCACAACCTTGGCGCGGCATTCCTGGACAATCACCTCTTCCGCGGCAATTCCCTTGCCATCGACCCGGGCACGATCCGCTGGCCGCGCGTGCTCGACGTCAACGACCGGGCGCTGCGGCGAGTGATGATCGGGCTTGGCGAGGCGCGCGACGTGCGCGAGACGGAGTGGCACATCACCGCCGCCAGCGAGGTCATGGCGATCCTCGCCCTGGCTGACGATATCCATGACCTGCGCGCGCGGCTCGGCCGGGCAATCGTGGCCGAGACGTACGAGGGCACGCCGGTGACGCTCGACCAGCTGCATGTCGCCGGAGCCATGGCCGCGCTGCTCAAGGAGGCCATGCGGCCGAACCTGGTCCAGACGCTGGAGGGCGGTCCGGCATTCATCCACGCCGGGCCGTTCGCCAATATCGCGCACGGCAACTCGTCGGTCGTGGCCGATCGGATCGCGCTCAAGCTGCTCGACGCGGTCGTGACCGAAGCCGGCTTCGGCTCGGACATGGGCTTCCAGAAGTTCGTCGACATCAAGTGCCGGCTGTCCGGCCTGCGGCCGTCGGCGGCAGTCATCGTGGCCACCGTCCGCGCGCTCAAGATGCACGGCGGTGTCGGCCGCGTCGTCGCCGGCAAGCCGCTCGACCCGGCGCTGGAGGAGGAGAACCCGGACGGCGTTCGCCGCGGCTGCGCCAACCTGACCCGCCACATCCAGATCGTCCGTGCCTACGGCGTGCCGGCGGTCGTGGCGATTAACCATTTCCCCGGCGATCATCAATCGGAGATCGACGTCATCCGCCAGCAGGCCCTTGCCGCGGGCGCGCGCGATGCGGTCGTCAGCCGCCACTTCGTCGAGGGGGGCGCCGGCGCGGAGGACCTGGCGCGCGCTGTCTGGGCTGCAGCCTCAGAAGGTGCGCCGGACTTTCGCTTCCTGGCCGACGAGGACGCCACGCTGGTGGAGCGAATCGAAGCCATCGCCACGCGCGTGTATGGCGCGGACGGGGTCGACTACTCGGGCGAGGCCAGCAAGCAGCTTGCCGCGTTCGAGCGCCTGGGCTATGGCCGGCTGCCCGTGTGCATGGCCAAGACCGCCCTGTCGCTGAGCCACGACCCTGAGCTGAAAGGCCGCCCGACGGACTTTCGGGTGCCCATTCGCGACGCACGCCTGTTCGCCGGCGCGGGCTTCGTGACCGCGTACTGCGGCGACATGCTGATGATGCCCGGCCTGCCCTCGCGGCCCTCCGGCGAGAACGTCGACATCGACGCGAGCGGCGAGATCGTCGGTCTGTTCTGACCGGCGCCCTTCAGTACGCCGCGACCCAGAAGGCGGCGATGAGGACCACGGCGACGGCCGCCCCGACCAGCGTGTAGCTCCAGGCGGACCAGTCGATCGGCCCGACGCGCGGCTCCTCATGCGCGTGGCCGTGTGCCGAGTCGTGCTCGTCGAAATGATCACCTGGCTGAACGCGCGACGCGTGATCATCTGCCGCGGCGTGGCCTGCCGCAGCGTGGCGACCCTCTGCAGCGTCACCTTCGATCGCCCGTTCAGCGCTGCCGGCGGGCACCTCGGTATGCGCCTCGACCGGCTCGTCGTAGGCCAGCGGCTGGGACCGGGGCTCTAGGTTGGCGCCTGATGCGGGCAGCTCCGGCGCGGGCTCGGCGCCCTTGGGCTTGTCGTGTTCCTCCGTCACGGCAGCAGCTCCTCCGTCAGGTAGTCGTCGAGCATCGCTGGCGATGGCACCTCCATGTCCGGCAGGGTGCCAACGAAGTCGATCGATTCAGCCCATGCGCCACGATCAATGGCGCCCAGCCCATGCTCCAATGTATATGGACTGTGCCACATCTCGATCGTCGCCTCGAGCACGGCCAGCTGCCGCGTACGGTCCTGTTCGAGCTCCGGCACGGCGACCACGGCGGCGTCCAGGCCAAGGGTCGGATCGGCGGCGATCTCCTCCATCGCGCGCAGTGTCGCCGCGACGAACGCGCGCAGCGCCGGCGCCTTGTCGCGCAGGGTGGCCGCCCCCACGACGAGGCCGGGGCCGGGCAGGGGCGTGATCTCGTCCACGCGCAGGACGTTGACCGGGAAGCCTTCCAGCTCGAGCTGTACTGGCTCGTTGTTGGCGAAGCCAGTGGCCGCCTCTACCTGACGCTCGCGCAGGCCGACCATCTGGCCGAAGTCCGGGTACAGGCGGACGTCGAGATCGTCCGGCGTCAGGCCGGCTGAGGCCAGCATCGCCTGAAGCATGATCCACGAGGATCCGAAGCGGCCGGGAATGCCTAGGCTGCGACCCTCCAGATCGGCCGGGACAGTGATGCCGCTATCTGCCGGCGCGTAGACAACGCTCGGGAAGCGGGCGTAGATCGTTGCCGCGTAGCGCACCGGGATGCCTTGGCCGACGGCGGCGATGACGCTCGTTCCATCGCCCATGCCAAGGTCGATCGCGCCTTGGCCGACGAGCGTGATCAGGTCCGGGTCGATGCGGTTCTCGAACGTCACCTCCAGCCCGAGCTCGCGGTAGTAACCCTGCTGCTGTGCCCGGTAGAACTGGGCGAACTGGACGCTCGGGAGGTAGCCCAGGCCGACGGTCAGGCTGACCGGCCGACCTGTCGCGCCCGGCTGGCCGAGCTGGCAGGCCCCGAGCACTACGGCAAGCACGAATGCAGACAGGAAAGCGATCGATCTCATGTTTGACTCCTCCAGGCGCCCACGAGGCGCCGCTCAACGACTACGACAGCGAGGTAGAGCGCGACGCCGATCAGCGCGATCGTGACCAGCGCGGCGAACATCAGCGGGATGTCAAAGAGGCTGCCTCGGGCAAGCAGGACGAGCATGCCCAGGCCGTGGGTTCCTGGAGCAGCCCACTCCGCGACGATCGCGCCGACGACGGCGAGAGTCACGCCCACGCGCAGCCCACCCAGGATCTGGGGCGTTGCCGCGGGCAGCTCGAGGTGGCGGAACACCTGCCAGCGCGACGCGCGCAGGCTGCGGCCCAGCTCGAGCAACCGCGCATCCACGGCTCGGATGCCGACCATCGTCGCGACCGCTACCGGGAAGAAGACGATCAGCGCGCAGATCACGACCTTCGAGCCGAGTCCCGACCCGAACCAGAGCGCGATCAGCGGCGCCAGCGCAAGGATCGGCGTCGCCTGGGCGGCGACCAGGTAGGGCGACAGCAAACGCTCGGCAAGGGCAGAGCGCGCGAGCAGGTAGCCCACGACCAGTGCCAGGCCAGAGCCCACGGCCAGGCCCAGCCCGACCGCGCTCAGCGTCGCCATCACATGGGGCTGGAGCGTGCCGTCGGTGGCTGCCCGCACCAGGCGCGCGCCGACGACCTCCGGTGCGGGCAGGATGAACGCCGGGTAGCCGCCCAGCGCCACGACGAGCCGCCAGCCCACGAGGAACAGCACGGCCGCGGCGAGGACCGGCGCGAGGTTACGCAGCAGCGTCATCGGCCTGTACCAGGTGGCGCCGGATCTCGGCTGCGGCCGTCGACCAGGGCGCCGCGTCAAGGGCGTCCAGGCGCCTCGGACGAGGGACGTCAACGGATACGTCAGCCAGCACGCGCCCTGGGCGCGGTGACAGCACGATCACCCGATCGGCCAGGAAGACAGCCTCCGGGATGCTGTGCGTAACCAGCAGCACCGTCGTCTCGGTGCGCTGCCACAGCGCGAGCAGCTCGACGTTGAAGCGCTCCCTGGTCAGCGCGTCCAGCGCGCTGAAGGGCTCGTCGAGCAGCAGCAGCCCGGGGTTGCGGGCGAATGCCCGGGCGATGGCGAGCCGCTGGCGCATACCGCCGGACAGCTGGTGCGGGTACGCCTGCGCGAAGCCGCCGAGGCCGACCATGTCGAGCAGCGCGGCCGCGCGCTGTCGCCGCTCGTCGCGCGCCACCCCGTCGAGCTGCAGCGGGAACGCGACGTTGTCGAGAGCCCTGCGCCAGGGCAGCAGTCGCGGCTCCTGGAAGACCAGTCCCACCCGCGGGTCAGCTGATCGCACCGCCTGGCCGTCGATCTCGATCGTGCCCTCGTCGGGCGCAATCAGGCCGCAGATCAAACGCAGCAGGGTGCTCTTGCCCGAGCCGTTGGGGCCCACGACGGCGACGATCTGGCGCGGTCCGACGGACAGCGTCACGCCCGCCAGCGCGGTTAGGGTGCCGCTGGGCAGCACGAATGAGCGGGTCACGCCGGTTAAGCTGAGCGTTGCCAGTGTCGTCCTCCCCGCCGCTCGATCGAGGTCGGGACGGGCCAGGACAACGGGCGCGCGGCCGCGACAATGCCGCGGCTGGACCCGCCTTCCTTCTCCCATCCGGACTCTGACCGTCGGCTCCCTGCCAGGGGATCCACCTTTGCCCGACCGGCCATCGCGGGTCGTGGCTCCGGGTCGTGGGCTGGCGCGCGGCGCGGCATCGTCCGCGCCGTTCACCGACCACCGGTCGGGACTTTCACCCAACCCCGAAGGAGAGGCGTACTTCTTGAAACTGCGCCGAGGATAGCGCACGGAACCAAACAGGCACTCCCAGCGTCGAGGCGCACATGAGACGGCCGGTTGTCCTTGCGGTGGGCGTGATGCTCGCATTGGCCGCCGCGTTCGCCCAGGCACTGGCCGGGCCGCTGCCGGCACGCGCATGCTCGTGTATCGACCCGTTGCCGAGCCTGGCCCGCGTGGCCAGCGAGCCGAACGTGACAGTCATCGTGGGCACGATCGGACAGCAGCAGCCGGAGCGGACACCCGTTGGGGTCGAGGGTTGGTTCACCGGGCCAGGCGTGACCGACGTGGTCTGGCTGAACTTCGGCAGCCAGGCGATGACCTCGTGCGACCCATTCGTGACCGCTGGTGAGAAACGGCTGATGGTGCTGCATCCCAATGGCGACGGCACCTATAGCGTCAACCCGTGCGTCGCGTCCGGCGTCATCGGCACGGAGGCGGGTGATGCCGCCCTGGCCGAGGCACAGGCGCTCTTCGTGGCTCAGCCCACACCCGGGCCGTCACCTTCCGACCCACCGGCCGCGCCGCAGCCGCTGCCAGATGGTGCGGATGGCGGCTGGCTGATGGTCCTTGGTGTGCTGGGCGTGGCGACGCTCGCGTTCGCCGCCGTGGTCCTGATCGCTACGCGACGGCGCGGGGCCGACTGACCCTTCCGCGCGGCGCTATCGTGGCGCGGTGCTGACCCTGCTCCTGACGCGCCACGGCCACACCGTACGATCAGAGCCCGAGCAGTACCTTGGCCAGCGCATCGATGCGCCGCTGAGCGAGCGTGGCCGCGCCGATGCCTTGCAGCTTGCAAAGCGGCTGGCGGACGTGGAGATCGATCGGCTGCTCAGCAGTCCGCTGCCGCGCGCGGCAGAGACAGCGGCCATCCTGGCCGCTGGCCGGCTGCCGGTGGTGCCTGACGACCGGTTGATGGAGCTCGACTACGGCGCGTGGGAGGGCACGACGGTCGAGGAGATCGAGCGCCGCCATCCGGCCGACTACGCGCGCTACGTCGCCGATCCGTCGAAGTTCCGCTTCGCCGATGGCGAGAGCGGCGGAATCGTCGCTCGCCGCGTGCGGGCCTTCATCGACGAGCTGCTCGACTGGTGGGCTGAGACGACCGAACGGACGGTGCTCGTGGTGGGCCACTCATCGCTCAATCGGATCATGCTGGCTGTGCTGCTCGGCACGCCGCTGCGCGACTACCGCCGGCGCTACCAGTCGGACTGGGCGAGCCTGACCGTGCTGCGCTGGCAGACGCGGGCTGACGGCCCACAGCTGCTGTTGGGAAATGACCTGTCGCACCTGCGCGGAACCAGCGGGGTGACCTGGGACTGATGAACTTCGAGATCCTGCTCTGGGCGTTGGGTTTCATGGTCGCGACCTTCCTGATCGGCGGGGCGGCGTATGCGATCTACCACTGGGTCCTGGAGCACCGCCGGTGAGCGACCTTGCGCTGAGCGGCTTCGACCTCACGCTCGAGGATGTCGAGCGCGTCGCGCGCGCTGGCCGGACGGTGGCCTTGGCCGACGATGCCCGCCGACGGATGACCGAAAGCCGTAGCGTGGTCGACGACCTGATTGCCACGGACCAAGTGGTCTACGGCGTCACGACCGGCTTCGGCTACCTGGCCACGGAGCTGATCAGCGCCGCCGACGTGCGCCGGCTGCAGGAGAATCTGCTGGTCAGCCACGCCGTCGGCGTCGGGCCCGCGCACGACGCACCGACGGTGCGCGCGATGCTGCTGCTGCGCGCAAACACGCTCGCCCGCGGCGACAGCGGTGTGCGGCCGGTCATCGTGGAACGGCTGCTCGACTTCCTGCGCCTGGGCATCCACCCGGTCGTGCCCGAGCAGGGCTCGGTCGGGGCATCGGGCGACTTGGCCCCACTGGCCCACCTCGCCCAGCCGCTGATCGGGCGCGGCGCGGTCAGCCTCGAAGGCGTCGAGGTCCCTGGTCGTGTGGCCCTGGAGCGGCACGGGCTGGCGCCGCTGGAGCTGGAGCCAAAGGAGGGCATCGCGCTGCTCAACGGCACGCAGCAGATGACTGCCCTCGGCGCGCTGGCGCTGCTCGACGCGGAGCGCGCGCTGGCGGCGGCGACGGTGGCTGCGGCGATGAGCAACGAGGCGCTGCTCGGCACGGACGTTGCCTACGCGGAGGCATACCAGCGCGCGCGGCCGCACCCCGGCCAGACCCGTGTGGCAGCCCAGCTGCGGCACCTGCTGCGCGACTCCGCGCTCCAGGGTTCCCACCACGCTCTAGCGCACAAGGTCCAGGATCCTTACTCGATCCGCTGCGTGCCGCAGGTCCACGGCACGGTCGCCGACGCGCTGGGCTACGTGCGGCGGGTGCTCGAGATCGAGGTCAACTCCGCCACTGATAACCCCCTCGTCTTCCCCGCCGGCGCCGACGTCGATCCCTCCGCTGCGGCGACCGGCCGCGGGCGCGTCATCTCCGGCGGCAACTTCCACGGCGCGCCGGTCGCCCTGGCGATGGACATGCTGGCCATCGCGATGGCTGATCTCGGCTCGATCAGCGAGCGCCGGATCGCGCAGCTGGTCGACGGCAGGAGCTCCGGGCTGCCGGCTTTCCTCGTGGAGAACGCCGGGCTGAACAGCGGCCTGATGCTGCTCCAGTACGCGGCCGCCGCCCTGGTATCGGAGAACAAGGTGCTGGCCCATCCGGCATCTGTCGATTCGGTGCCCACCTCAGCCGACCAGGAGGATCACGTCTCGATGGGCCCAATTGCGGCGCGCCATGCGCGCGACATCGTGGTCAACGTCGAGCGCATCGTCGCGATGGAGCTGCTCTGTGCGGCCCAGGGGCTCGACTTCCGGCTGCGCGGCGGGCCGGCAGCCGGCGCCGGTGTTGCCGAGGCGCACGCGCTGCTTCGGCAGCGCGTCGCCCACTTGGAAGATGATCGTGATCCCGGGCCGGACATCGCGGCGGCTCACGACATCGTGCGCGGTGGCAGACTGCGTGCGCTGATGCCGGCGGGCACATAGCCGGCTCGTCCCAAATCCGGAAGTCAGGAGATGTCCGTGCTCAACAGATTCCGCCGACTCAGCCTCGTTCTCGTTGGGTCCGCCGCGTTGGCTGCCTGTGGCCTCGTGCCAGCGCTGGATGACGCCGTCATCGAGCAGTCGATCCGCGACGGCGTCCAGCAGCAGACCGGGATCACCCTGACTGAGGTCGAGTGCCCGACCAGCCGGCCGATCCAGCAGGGCGATGTGTTCACCTGCAGCGCGGTAGCTGATGACGGGCGCGTGCTGGAGATCAGCGTCACCCAGGACGACGCCCAGGGCAACGTCAGCTGGGAGGTGACGAACGAGTTCTACCCCACGCCCGCGCCGTAGTCCCGGGCAGGCGGTGCCCGTAAACTTCGGCGATGGCCGAGGTCCGCATCCTCGAGGTCGTCGACGAGGACACGTTCGCGCTGCTGCCGCCGTGCGCTGATCAGCGCTTCGACCATCGGACGTGCGACTACTGGGAGAACGCCGAGCGCGGCACGAAGCTGTACCGGCCGCAGCTGCTCCAGGCTGAGCGACGGCCAGCGGCCGGCCCGCGACCGGCGATCGAGGGCAACCCGTTTGCGTCCGCCGGAGACGTCGTCGCGGAGAACCCGTTCATGCCCGCCGGTCGCGCAGCAGTGCCGGACGCGTTCGCTGACGGCGACCTGCTCGCGATGCCGACCGAGAACCCGTTCGCCCCGGTCCACCATCGCGCGCGCCCGATGCGCGAGGGCGTGCCGCGCAAGCTTGCCCTCCTTGACCGCGGGCGCGGCGTCTTCGGCTCGTATGCCAAGGTACTGCTGGTCGATGACGAGCCGGCGGTCTACTGCCAGTTCGGACCGCTGTCGGCTTATCCACGCGCGCAGCGCCTGCGCGAGCTCTACTCGGAGCTGCCCGTCATGCCATTGCCGGCGGTGATCAGCTGCATCGCCTCGACCGCCCATGCACGCCGGCAGGGTCACGCGCGGCGGCTCGCCCAGGACGTGTGCGACGACCTTGGCGAGCGTGGCTTCGCCGCGATCGAGGCCTACCCCGACCTGACCCGCAGCGAGGACGAGCAGAGTGGCGCACGCCCGGCCTTCTGGCATGGCCTGGGCTTCACCACCGCCGTCGATGACGAGCGCTTTCCGGTCATGCGACGGGAACTCTGATCCGCCAACGGCGCGACCGGCTCACTGGACGCAGAACCCGTTGCCCTCGGGTTGTTCCGCCCACGCTCAGGTCCCGGACTGGTCGGCCTCGCGGGCCCGGCGCATACTCCTAGCGTGCCGAGCGACAACGAGATCCTGACCAGGCTGTTCGAGCACAATCGCTGGGCCAATGGCGACATGCTCGCAGCGTGCCGTGAGTTGACGCCCGAACAGCTCGAGGCCGAGACGCCGGGCACCTACGGCCGGCTCAGCCACACCCTCATCCACCTCGCCCGCGCGCAGGGTGGCTACCTGCGCACGCTGGCCAACTGGCAGCCCGGGCCCGAGCATCGGCTCGAGTACGACGAGCCGTTCCCCGGCGTCGAGCGCATCACTGCGCACCTCGCCTTCACCGGTCAGCGGTTGATCCGAGTGGCGCGCGGGATCAGTCCAGGCCACGTCCTCAGTGGGACCGACGACGAGGGGCCGTGGTCGCTGCCCGCCTGGGTCGTTCTGTTGCAGGCGGCCTATCACGCGACCGAGCACCGCCAGCAGGTCGCCACGGCGCTGACCGGGCTCGGCGTCGAGCCGCCCGAGCCTGACCTGTGGACCTACTGGGAGGCGATCAAGGGCAACTGGCAGCCGCCGGCGGACGACGCATGACCACCGTCGCCGGTCCGGCGCGCACGATCCGCGCGCCCCGAGGAGCCCAGATCTCGTGCCGTGGCTGGCAGCAGGAAGCCGCGCTGCGGATGCTCATGAACAACCTCGACCCGGAGGTGGCGGAGCGGCCAGAGGATCTGGTCGTCTACGGCGGGACGGGCAAGGCCGCGCGCAACTGGGCGGCATTTGATGCCATCGTCCGCGAGCTGCGCGCGCTGGCTGACGACGAGACGCTGCTCGTCCAGTCGGGCAAGCCGGTTGGGGTGTTCCGCACCCACGAGTGGGCGCCGCGGGTCCTGATCGCCAACTCCAACCTGGTCGGCCGGTGGGCCAACTGGGACAGCTTCCGCGAGCTCGAGCGCGCTGGTTTGACGATGTACGGCCAGATGACCGCCGGCTCGTGGATCTACATCGGCACGCAGGGCATCCTTCAGGGCACCTACGAGACGTTTGCCGAGCTCGCCCGCCAGCACTTCGGCGGCACGCTCCGCGGCCGGATCGTGCTGACTGCCGGGCTTGGTGGGATGGGCGGCGCCCAGCCGTTGGCGGTGACCATGAACGAGGGCGTGGCACTGGTCATCGAGGTCGACGAGGCGCGCGCGCGACGGCGCCACGAGATCGGCTACGTCGATCGGTTGACCGATTCGCTGGACGAGGCGCTGGCCTGGGCACGCGCCGCAGCGGCAGAGGGCCAGGCGCAGTCGATCGGCCTCGTCGGCAACGCCGCCGAGATCGAGCCGGAGCTGGTGGGTCGCGGTGAGGCATTCGACGTGCTGACTGACCAGACATCTGCCCACGACGCGCTCAATGGCTACGTGCCCGCCGGGCTGACGATCGAGGGGGCGGCGGACCTGCGCCGGTCGGATCCGGACGGCTACGTCAGGCGGGCGATGGAGTCGATGGCCGCCCAGGTGCGGGCGATGCTCCAGCTCCGGGCGCGCGGTGCAGTGACGTTCGACTACGGCAACAACATCCGCGCCCAGGCTCAGGCCGCCGGCGTCCACAACGCGTTCGACTTCCCGGGCTTCGTGCCGGCCTTCATCAGGCCGCTCTTCGCCGAGGGCAAGGGCCCATTTCGCTGGGCCGCCCTGTCAGGCGACCCGGAGGACATCCGCCGGACCGACGAGGCCGTGCTCGAGCTATTCCCAGAGGACGGGTCGCTCCAGCGCTGGATTCGGATGGCCCAGCAGCGCGTGCCGTTCCAGGGCCTGCCGGCGCGCATCTGCTGGCTCGGCTATGGCGAGCGATCTCGGGCCGGATTGCGCTTCAACGAGCTGGTCGCGAGCGGACAGGTCAGCGCGCCGATCGTGATCGGCCGTGACCACCTCGATTCGGGCTCCGTGGCCTCGCCCAACCGCGAGACCGAGGGCATGCGTGACGGCTCAGACGCGATCGCAGACTGGCCGCTGCTCAACGCGCTGGTCAACACCGCGGCCGGGGCGACGTGGGTCTCGATCCACCATGGGGGCGGTACCGGCATCGGCTACAGCCAGCACGCCGGCATGGTCGTGGTGGCCGACGGCACGCCACTCGCCGCACAGAAGCTCGAGCGGGTGCTGACGACCGATCCGGGCACGGGCGTGATGCGTCACGCCGATGCCGGCTACGAGCGGGCGATAGAGGTCGCCCGCCAGCGCGGCATCAGGCTCCCGTCTCTCGACGCTGACTGAGCCGCGCACGGACGGTAGGGGTTCGCTCGTCAGCCCCGCACGGGCTCGGAGTTCAGCGGCCGCTGGAGAAAGCGGCCGGGGAGGGCCGGTCAGCAGCGATGGCGCGACCGAGCGAGATCAAGCCGCGGCCGATGTGACGGCGCAGGCCGGCCAGCGCGGGCTGGCGGGCCGGCCTCGGTCGGCGTTCGTGAGGCCGGCCGGAGGTGATTGCCTGATACCAGGTCTCGACGGGTTGCATCTGTGTGCTCCTCTACTCGCTGACAATGAGGACTCGGTCGCCGTCGTCTGAGGCGATATCGACGATCGGGCCGCGGGCGCCGCTGTGCAGCGCCTGGCGGATGCGCTCGGATTGGTCATCACTCAGGCCGGGCACGATGCCGACGGCGAAGTTGGCGACGTTGATCGGCACGCGCAGGTTGACTACGCGCTGGCCGTGCTCGGTGATCTCGACACGCAGGTGCCGAGCCGGACCGACCTGATCCGGCGGCTGGCCGGCCTGCCGGTCGGCAGGGCTCGCCGCGGGGCGCTCCTCGACGAGCGCGGCCAGGATCTGGTCCGCTTCCTCGGGGCTCAGCGCGCCTTGTTCGACGAGCCGCAGGATCTTCGCGACGTCAGGCATTGGGTGTTCCCTCCAGCCGCCGCGCGGCCTCGTCGACATCGATCTCGCCGCGTTCGAGCGCTCGCAGCACCTCGAGCCGCTCAGCGTCCGCCGGCGCGGGCGGCGCCGGCGGAGCGGGGGGCAGCGGCACGTCAGGATCGGGCTGGCTGGACCAGCCCCAGGCCTCTCGCGCCTCCGCCTCCGTGCCCACGGTCGGATCCGCGGCGGTCACCCGCCGGTCGCCTGACATCGAGCGGAAGAAGAGCCGTGCCGAGCCGTCGCCGACGACGGTGGGCGCGCTGCTGCGCCGGCCCAGGTCGAGTGCGCGGCTGCTCTCGACCGTCACGCCGCCACCGGCGGCAACGAGGTTGAGGTCGCCGCTGACAGTCTCGACAGTGTGTCGCGGACCGGGTTGCAGGCGGCTTCGGACCCGGACGTCGCCGCTGACCGTACGCACGCCCAGCAGCCGCAGGCTGGCGGCCTCGACGGTCAGGTCGCCCGAGGTGGTGACTGCGTCGAGCTCGAGCTCGCCGCCGTCATGCAGCCGCAGGTCGCCGGAGACGGTCATGATCGACAGCCGGCCAGCGCCGCCGGTCAGGCGAACGTCGCCTGAGACAGTCTTGTACTTCTGCTCGCCGTCCAGGTCGGTCGCCTCGACATCCGCGCTGACTGTCTTGATGTCGAGCCGCGACCCGCGCGGAAGCTGCACGTCAAACTCGTAGCTGCCGCCCCTGTCAAAGCTCAGGCCGAGGAAGCTGGTGCCGTCGCGCCGTGGCTCGACGAGCAGGCTGTCTTCGCCGCGCTCGACGTTGAGCTGTGGCTCACCGTCGCGGCTCGATCGGCAGAGGACGACCACCTCGGTGCCATCGATGCCGGCCAGCCGCACCCGGCCCGACACGTTGCGCAGCGCGAAGCTGCCGGCGGCGCCGATGTCGTGCCGGATCTCCAACCTGCCTCGGCCGTTCACTGGCTGGTCTCCTCGACATTGCTGCCGGCACGGCCGAGCTCGGCGGCGGCCTGCTCGGCGGTGATCTCGTGGCGCGCCAACCGCTCGAGCACGTCGCGCCGTCGGGACCCGTCTGGCCCCGGCTCGGGCTCCGGCTCGCGCAGCTCGCTGCCGTCGGCCAGGCCGAGCGCGCGCAGCAGCGCCTCGATGCGGTTGCGAATCGTGGGATACGAGATCCCCAGCTCGCGCTCGAGCTCGCGCAGGTTGCCCCGGGCGCGTAGGAAGCTCTCGAGTAGGGCCGACTGTTCGCGCGTCAGGCGGCTGAAGCGGCCGACTGAGAACTGGCCCTCGATGGCCGTTCCGCAGGCGCCGCAGTGCAGCCGAGTGACGCGCAGCTCGCCTTCGCACACTGGGCAGGTCGAGATCGCCTCTCGCACGTCGTGACCATTAGGGGCTGTCATGGGTCACATTGTTGAGCCAGACCTCTACTTTGTCAAGCAGAGAATCAACAATGTTGAAGACCGGTCAATCCCTCGGCTCGAAAACAGGCAGGCGGTGGAACAGGCTGGGATCGGCGCGCCCGGGCAGGACTCGGATCAGGGCCGCCGGCCTGAGTCCCATGCTGCTCTGGCCCCGTGGTCCCTCGAGGGTGATCGAATCGCGGCCGGCGGAGACGTCCTGCACCCGGGCGAGTGTGCCTGGAACGAGCTGGTGCTGCTCCAGGTATGAGAGCAGCTCGATGTCCTCCTCGGCCTCCTCGGTGATGCGGTAGATCGTCACCTCCGTCCCTGGCTCGACCTCGCTGAGCGGCACGCCGCGCGGCCGGGTGCGCGCCGCCTGCGCGTCGATCGGGTTACCGTGCGGGCAGGTCGGTGGGTGGCCCAGCATCTCCGCCAGCCGCTGCTCGACACGTGGCGAGAGCGCGCCCTGGAGTCGCGCCGCCTCCTCGTCCGATTCTGCCCAGCCGAGCCCGATGACCCGAGTGAGCAGCCATTCCAGCAGGGAGTGGCGACGGAAGATCGAATCGGCAGCGCGGCGGCCGGCGTCGGTCAAGGCCAGCTCCCGGTCGGGCTCGACACGGACCACGCCCTCGCCGGTCAGCCGGCCGACCATCTCAGCCGCCGCCTGGGTCGAGACGCCCATCCGCCGCGCCAGGGCGGTCGTCGTCGGCTTCGCCCCGCTGCCCGCCATCGAGCGCAGCGTTAGCAGGTAGGACTGCGCCGCATCTGAGAGGCGGCGCTCGCCGGGCTCGGTCCTGCGGCTGGCCATCCCGGCCATGGTAAGCCGCGACGGGCGGCTGACGGGCCACCAGCCGCGCGTGACCTTTGAGCCATGGCCGCGGCGATCAGTCGCGCGGGAGACTGGCACTCGTTACCGGTCTGATGGAGAGCGATGTACACCACCATCCGCGAACAACTGCCCGGCCGCGACAAGGCCACTGCGCCGTCCTCGAGCGGGCGACGTTGGCTGCCGCGCGTGTCGCCTACGGTTTACTTTCTCGGACTCGTCAGCCTGCTGACGGACATCTCATCAGAGATGGTGAGCTCGATCCTGCCCCTCTACCTCGTCCTGGGTCTGGGCTTCTCGCCACTCCAGTTCGGCGTCATCGACGGCCTGTACCACGGCGTCAGCGCGCTGGTCAAGCTGGCCGGCGGCTACTCGGCTGACCGTTGGCGGCGATACAAGGAGGTCGCCGCACTCGGCTACGGCATGTCGGCGCTGGCCAAGATCGGCCTCGTCGCTGCCGGCGGCGCGTGGGGCGCGATCGCCGTCGTCATTGCCTTCGACCGAACCGGCAAAGGCATCAGGACCGCGCCGCGCGACGCGCTGGTCTCGCTGAGCACGCCGCGCGAGGACCTGGGCACCGCATTCGGGGTGCACCGTGCGATGGACACCTTCGGAGCGCTGCTCGGGCCGATCATCGCCTTCAGCCTGCTGGCCTTCTTGCCTCAGCGCTTCGACGTGCTCTTCTACGTCAGCTTCCTGTTTGCGCTGCTCGGCGTGCTGGCGCTGGTGCTCTTCGTCGAGAACCGCGAGCCGGGCACGGAGCCAACAGCGACCAAGCCAAAGGTGACGCTGCGCGACGCGGGCCGGCTGCTGCGCGAGCCGTCCTTCCGCTCGCTGACCGTGATCGCCGCGCTGCTGGCCGTGATGACCGTCAGCGATGGCTTCCTGTACCTGGTCGTCCACCAGCGCAGCGGACTGCCGATGGGCGTCTTCCCGATGCTCTTCGTGGCGACCGCGCTGGTCTACATGATCCTGGCCGTCCCTGCAGGTCGGCTGGCGGACAGGTTTGGCCGGGGCCGGGTGCTGTTCGTCGGATACACGCTGCTGGTCGCGGTCTACGTCCTGTTGATGCTGCCCGGATCTGGCGGCGCTGCCGAGCTGGCCATCTTCCTGCTCTTGTTCGGCGCCTACTACGCCGCGACCGACGGCGTCCTGATGGCACTCGCCAGCGGCCTGTTGCCTGCGCCGCTGCGGGCCAGCGGCCTCGCACTGCTAACGACCGGCACGGCCGCCGCGCGGCTGAGCTCGTCAATCCTGTTCGGTGCACTGTGGGCCGGGGTTGGCCAGCAGCCGGCGATGGCCGTATTCATGGTCGGCATGGCCTTCAGCCTCGCCGCAGCCGCCATCCTGCTGCGCCGCATGCCCGCCCAGCCAAGTGCTGCGCCTGCCTGATCGCCGCCGCCGCGGCTGGCTGTTCCTCGCCGCGCTGGCAGGCTGCCTTGTCATCGGGCTGGGCCTCGTCGGGCTCGCCGCCGGCGGCCTCAGCGCAACCGAGCAGCGCCCGGCCGACGAACCGGCGGTCATCGCCGCCGCGCGTGCCGAGGCGCACGTCTTCGTGCGCCATGCCGGCTTCGGCGATCGCTTCGGACGCATTGGTGTTGCCGCGCTCGGACGGCCTTCGGGCCAGGCTGCGCTGACCGGCCTCAACTGTGCTCGGTTCCATTTCGCCGCGGGCCGCGGCGTATGCCTTACCGCTGAGCCCGGCATCTTCGCCGTGTACCGCGCGCAGCTGCTCGACGCCAACCTGGCCGTCGTGGCAGACCGCCAGCTGGCCGGAATTCCCAGCCGTGCCCGCATGTCGCGCGACGGGCGGTATGCGGCAACGACCGTCTTCGTCACCGGCCACTCGTACGCGGGTGGCACCTTCTCCACGCAAACTCTCATCCTCGATGCCGAGACCGGTGAGCTTGTCGCCGACCTCGAGGACTTCAGCGTCAGCCGTGAAGGCCAGCCGATGCGGGACATCGACTTCAACTTCTGGGGCGTGACTTTCAGCGATAGCAGCAACATCTTCTACGCCACGCTCGGCACGGGCGGTCAGGCTCACCTCGTGCGCGGCGACCTCGCCAGCCGCAGCTTCGAGGTGCTGGCCGAGAACGTGGAGTGCCCGTCGCTGTCGCCTGACGGGACGCGCATCGCCTTCAAGCGCCGTGTCGAAGGGTCGGGCGAAGGCCTTCCGGTTTGGCGGCTGCACGTGCTGGACGTGGCAACGCTGACCGTACGGCCACTTGGCAACGAGGAGCGCAACATCGACGACCAGCTCGAGTGGCTGGACAACCAGAGCGTGCTCTACGCCGTCGAGGATCCGGCGGCGCTGGTGGCTGACGTTTGGCGCAGCCCCGTCGAGGGTGGCCTGCCGACAGTCTTCGTCACCGGTGCGGAGTCACCCGCCGTCGTTGCGCCGGAGAGCGACTGACCGGCGCCAGCCGTCCAGGCCATGGTGTCTCCCGGCGTCGAGCGCGGCCAGCGCCAGCAGCGGCAGCCAGAGCAGCGCGAACTCGAACAGCCAGTGACCGGCGAAGAGGGTCAGCCAGTGCAGGTGTATGGCGAACCCTGCACCCAGCAAGGCCGCCCAGCGGGTACCCAGGCCGATGATCAGCAGCAGCCCGATGGCCACCTCGAACAGCCCCACGCCGAGCGCCGCCAGCGGCCAGCTTTCAATGAACAGGCCGGCCATCAGCTCGCGGTACGGACCGACCGGATGGGCGACCAGCGACGCGCGCAGCGTGGCCAGGGCACCGTCGCTGCCGATCAGGTAACCGAAGGGCGTGACCCACGATCCGGGAAGCAGCTTGGCCACGCCGTTGGCGGCGAAGACCAGGCCGAAGAGGACACGAAGGGCCGCCACGGCAGTGGACCCGGTCGGGCTCGCCGGCCAAGTGTCGCGCGCCACCCGGCGATCATATCGGGCGCGCGCAGCCTCGCGAGTTGCCCTAGCCGCACAGGTTGCCTTGAAGGCTGCGCTCAGGGCCGCTTGACCTACGGCCAATACGGCATTAGCATCGCCTCGCTCGAAAGCCGACCCAGTGGGTCGGATTTACAAGGGCCAACAGATGACAGAGGTATCTCAAGGTCGATGCGCCCATCTCTTTGGCGTTTCTCAATCCTGACGTCGATCGCCTTAGCCGGTGCGGTTGCCCTCACCGCGTGCGGCACAGCTGCGCCGACCGGCACGTCGCCTATTGGGTCGCCGACGCCGGGTCAGCAGACTCCAGGCGCGACGGTCGGCGGCACGATCACCGTTTACTCGGGCCGCTCGGAGGAGCTCGTCGGCCCGCTGCTCGAGCGTTTCCGGGACGAGACAGGTGTCACCGTCCAGGTGCGCTACGGCGACACGGCCGAGCTGGCGGTCCTGCTGACCGAGGAAGGCGCCGCCTCGCATGCCGACGTCTACTTCGCGCAGGATGGCGGTGCGCTCGGTGCGGTGGCCCAGGCAGGCCTGCTGGCCAACCTGCCAGCCTCCATCCTCGAGCGCGTGCCGGCGGCTTTCCGCTCGCCGGCAGGCGAGTGGGTCGGCATCAGCGGCCGGGCCCGAGTGGTGGCCTATGACACGTCCGACCTTGGGGCTGCTGATCTGCCTCAATCAATCGACGAGCTAACCGACGAGCAGTGGCGCGGCCGGATCGGCTGGGCACCCACCAACGGCTCGTTCCAGGCGTTCGTGACAGCCTTGCGGCTGATGCGCGGCGACGATGGCGCCAGGGCGTGGCTGCAGGCAATGCTGGCCAACGAGCCGGTCCGATATGACGGCAACTCGCAGATCGTCCAGGCGATTGCCGACGGCGAGATCGACCTTGGGCTGGTCAACCACTACTACGCGCTGCGCCAGATCGCCGAGCAGGGCGAGGGCTTCCCCGTGCGCAACCACTTCCTGGCGGCTGACGACCCGGGCTCGCTGATCAACATTGCCGGCGCGGGCATGCTGGCCAGCAGCGACAACCCAGCCGCCGCGCAGCGGCTGATCGAGTGGCTGCTCGGTGAGGGCGCGCAGGCGTATTTTGCCCAGAGCACGTTCGAGTACCCGCTCGTCGAGGGGGTGAATGGGCCGCCGCAGGTCCCGCCGCTGGCCGAGCTGCAGCACCCTGACATAGACCTCTCGGACCTGTCTGACCTGGAGGGCACGCTCGACCTGCTGCGCGAGGTCGGTGTCCTCGAGTGACCCCGGCCAGATGAGCCTGCGCGCGCTCTCGAGGCCGACCGCGACGAGCCTGCGCATGTGGCGCGCGTCCGGCCCGCCGATGGGGCTGCTGCTGCCGGCCCTGGCGGTGGCCGCCTTGGCTGCGCTGCCGCTGGTGTACCTGGTCGTGCGCGCGCTCGGGGTGGACGCGAGCGCGCTGGGCCTCGTGCTCCGGCCGCGCACCCTTGAGATCGTGCTGGCCAGCGCGGCGCTTGGCGTGGGCGTTGCCATCGGCTCGATCGCGCTCGGACTGCCGCTGGCCTGGCTGACCGCGCGAACCGACCTGCCCGGCCGGCGTCTGTGGACGATCCTGACGGTCGTGCCACTTGCCGTGCCGTCCTATGTGATGGCCTTCGCCTTCGTCGCCGCGCTCGGCCCGCGGGGAGCCGCCAGCGAGCTGCTGGTGTCGATCGGCCTGCCGGCGCTGCCCTCGATCTACGGCTTTGGCGGAGCGGTGCTGGTCATCACCCTGGCCACGTATCCCTATGTGCTGCTCGGCACGCGGGCAGCGCTGATGCGCTTCGACCCGGCGATCGAGGAGGCCGGCCGGGCGCTGGGGGACAGGCCGATGCGTGTCTTCCGCCGGCTGACACTGCCGCTGCTCGTGCCGGCGATCGCCGCCGGGGCCCTGCTGGCCGTGCTGTACGCGCTGGCCGACTTCGGGGCGGTCGCGATCATGCAGTTCGACAGCTTCGCGCGCGCGATCTACATCCAGTACCGCTCATCCTTCGACCGCTCGCTGGCCGCGCTGCTGGCACTGCTGCTGGTGGCGATCACCTTCGTCGTGGCCTGGCTCGAGTGGCGCGTGCGCCGGCGCGCGGCGACCATCACTCAGGCACCGCGCCGGCCACCGCCGCCCGTGCGCCTGGGCCGCTGGCGCTGGCCGGCGTTGGCCTTCTGCTCGGTCGTGGTGATGCTCGGGCTGGTCGTGCCCGCGGGCACGGTCCTCTTCTGGCTGGCTCGCGGCCTGGGCCAGGGTGAGCCGCTGCGCATCCTGCCTGACGCGGCCGGAGGCTCGCTCGTCGCCGGCTCGCTGGCCGCGCTCGTGGCGGTGCTGATGGCGCTGCCGGTGGCCCTGATCGCGGTCCGCCACACCGGCCGCCTGCAGGCCTGGATCGAGCGCATCCTCTACAGCGCCTTCGCTATGCCGGGCATTGTCGTCGCCCTGGCAGTGGTGGTCTTCATCCTCAACGTCGTGCCGTTCCTGTACCAGTCGCTGGCGGTGCTGATCGTGGCCTACGCGGTGCGCTTTCTGCCGCAGGCGATCGGGCCGCTGCGGACATCGCTGACCCAGGTCAGCCCGCGCGTCGTCGAGGCGGCACGAACTCTCGGCGACAGCCCGGCTGGCGCCTTCCGGGGGGTAACCTTGCCGCTGCTGCGGCCGGGCCTGATGGCCGGCCTGGCGCTCGTGTTCCTGACCACCGTCAAGGAGCTGCCGGTCACGCTTCTGCTCTCGCCGATCGGCTTCGATACGCTGGCGACGGCCATCTGGGGCGCGGCGCGGGAGGGCTTCTACGCCCGGGCGGCGGCACCGGCCGCGATGTTGATGCTGCTCGCCGGCGTATCGGTCGGGCTCCTCTTTCGCTCCGAGCGGACGCCGGCGTGAGCGGTAACCCGGCCGCAGCCGCGGTCCGGCTGAGCGGCGTCGGAAAGCGCTTCGGTTCGGTGCTGGCGCTCGATGGCTTCGAGCTCGAGGTGCGGGCGGGCAGGATCCTGTGCCTGCTCGGGCCGTCAGGCTGCGGCAAGACGACGGCGCTGCGGCTGATCTGCGGCTTCGAGCAGCCTGATGCGGGCACGATAGAGATCAGTGGCCGGCGCGTGGCCAGCCCGACCGAGTCAGTCCCGCCCGAGCGCCGGCGAGTGGGCATGGTCTTCCAGGACTTCGCCCTCTTCCCGCACCTGTCAGTGCGCGACAACGTGGGCTACGGCATCCGGCGCGACCCTGACCGGCAGGTTCGCGTGGCGGAGCTGCTCGAGATGGTCGGCCTGAGCGGTGAGGCCGAGCTGCTGCCGCATCAGCTGTCGGGCGGCATGCAGCAGCGCGTCGCGCTCGCCCGAGCGCTGGCGCCGCGGCCGGATGTGATCCTGCTCGACGAGCCATTCAGCAACCTCGACCAGGCGCTGCGCACGCAGCTGCGTGGCGAGGTGCGCGAGATCCTGCGCCAGGCGCAGGCGACGGCAGTCTTCGTGACCCATGACCAGGACGAGGCGCTGACCATCGCCGACGACGTGTGCGTGATGTCACGCGGCCGGGTCGAGCAGTGCGCCTCGCCGGAGATCATCTACGCCGAGCCGGCCAGCCCGTTCGTTGCCTCGTTCGTTGGCACCGCCAACTTCGTCCACGCGGAGATCGATGGTGGCGTGGCGCGCACGCGGCTGGGCAACGTGCAGCTCATCGGGCCGCGCCGGGCCAGCCCGGAGGGCAGAGCGCTGGTCGTGCTGCGACCGGAGCATCTCGACGTGTCCGAGGCGCCTGACGGCCCCGCCGACGCCCGCTCGTGGCGCGTCGTCGGGCGGCGCTTCGCCGGCTCCGAGCTGCTGTATCTGCTGGCCGCGCCGGACGGCGAGCAGCTGTGGGCCGAGGCCGGCCCGCACGCGCGCCGCCTGTCCATCGGCGACAGCGTCCACGTCAGCCTGGGGAACATCGAGACGGTGGCCTTCGTGCCCCAGCCCGGCCGCGGGCGCGACGCTCGTCGCCAAGCGCCCGAGACCGAGCCGGCGGGGGCCGCCAAGGCCGTAGACTGACCAGCCCATGGACAGGCTGGTCGAGTGCGTGCCCAACTTCTCGGAGGGCCGCCGCGGCGAGGTCGTCCACGCCCTCGCTCAGGCCGTCGAGTCGGTCGCCGGCGTGCAGCTCCTCGATCGGACGTCTGACGCTGATCACAACCGCAGCGTGCTGACCTTCGCCGGCTCGCCGGCAGCGGTCGCCGAGGCGGCCCAGCGGGCGGTGGCGGTCGCCATCGGGCGGATCGACATGACGGCTCATGAGGGCCAGCATCCGCGCCTCGGTGCCGTCGACGTCGTGCCCTTCGTGCCCATCGGCGAGACCTCGATCGAGGAGTGCGTCGAGCTAGCGCGCGAGTTCGGACGGCGAATCGCGGAGGCTCACGAGCTGCCGGTCTACCTCTACGCCCGCGCCGCCACGCGACCGGAGCGCGAGGTGCTGGCCGACATCCGCCGGCCGCAGTTCGAGGGCCTGGGCGAGCTCATCGGCCAGCCCGGGCACGAGCCTGATTTCGGTCCGTCGCGCCTTCACCCCACCGCCGGCGCGACCGTGGTGGGAGCACGGCCGTTCCTGATCGCCTACAACATCAACCTCGACACGCGCGACGTGGAGCTCGCCAAGCGCATTGCCCGGCGCGTCCGCGAGCGCTCGGGCGGCCTGCCGCGCGTCCAGGCGCTGGGGCTGTACCTCGACGACCTGGCCTGCGCGCAGGTGTCCATGAACCTGCTCGACCACACGGTCACGCCGCTGTGGCTGGTGTGGGAGACCGTTGGCGCGCTGGCCCGCGCCGAGGGCGTCGAGGTCCGCGAGTCGGAGCTGATCGGCCTGTGCCCGCTGGCCGCCCTTCTGGAGGTGGCCGATCACGCCGGCGCCGACGCCGACGCTGCCGACGAGATACGCCTGCGACACGCCGCCGAGCACCTCCGCATCCGCGACTTCCGGCCGTCGATGGCGCTGGAGCTCAGGCTGGCCGAGCTGGCCGCGACGGAGGCCCAACGCTGACGGGGCTGGACGGCCCCGGCACCGCCGACCGGCCGGGCATGCTCGTTGTCGGCGCGTCGGAGGTGCTGACTTTCGCTGGCGGCGTTCGGCGTGGGGCGGCGCAGGACGAGCCGGCGCGGCTGGAGGTCGATGACGGTGCGGTCGCTGCCTATGAGGGACGCATCGTGGCGGTCGGCTCGCGCGCTGATGTCCAGCGCCAGCTGGCCGGGCTGGGCATCGACCCGGAGTCGCTGGCCGTGCTGGACGCGGCGGGTGGTGTCGTGACCCCTGGGCTGATCGATCCGCACACGCATCTGCTCTTCGCCGGCACGCGCCACGCTGAGCTGGCCATGCGCCAGCGCGGCTTCGGCTACCTCGACATCCTCGCCGCCGGCGGCGGCATCCTGCAGACCGTCCGCCACACTCGCGCCGCCAGCGACGATGAGCTGCTCGACCATGGCCGGCGCTGGCTGGCGGAGATGCTCGGGCACGGCGTGACCACGGCCGAGGTCAAATCCGGCTACGGCCTCGACACCACGACCGAGCTGCGGCTGCTCCGCGTGGCGGCGCGGCTCAACGAGGAGGGCCCGATCGAGATCAGCCCGACCTTCCTCGGCGCGCACGCCGTCGCGCCCGAGTTCCGCGATCGTCCGGCCGCCGCCGACGCGTACCTGGCCCACGTCATCGACGAGCAGCTGCCGGCCGTGGCAGAGCAGGGGGTGGCGCAGAGCGCGGACATCTTCTGCGAGCGAGGGGTATTCGAGGCAGAGGCTAGCCGCCGGCTGCTCGATGCGGCCCAGGCGCACGGCCTCGCCGTCCGGCTGCATGCCGACGAGCTTCATGAGTCAGGGGCGGCGGAGCTCGCCGCCGATGTCGGCGCGCTATCGGCTGATCACCTGGCCGCGGTCGGCGAGCCTGGCGTTGCCGCCCTCGCGCGCGCGGCCGAGGGTGGCCGGCCGGTGATCGCCACCCTGCTGCCGGCGACGAGCTTCTACCTGCTCGGCGATCGTTACGCGCCGGCCAGACGGCTGATCGAGGCCGGCGTCCCGGTCGCCCTGGGCACGGACTTCAACCCCGGCACCTCGCCAACGCCGAACATCCAGCTGGCGCTGTCGCTGGCCACGCTCAAGCTCGGAATGACCGCCGCTGAGGCACTGGCCGGCGTGACGATCAATGCCGCCGCCGCGCTCGGCCTGGCGCAGAGCCACGGCTCAATCGAGGCCGGCAAGCACGCCGACCTGGTCATCTGGGACGTCGCTACGTACGAGCAGATCCCCTACTGGCTGGGCGCACGGCTGGTGCGCGCCGTGATCAAGCGCGGCCGGGTCGTCCTCGCCGGCTGAGGTCGCGGCCGCCGCAGCGGCCGTTCAGGTGCGGCCGCGCGGGTCGAGCACGACAATGGTCGTCTCCTGCGGCACAGAGGAGATGGTCACTGACAGCCGCCCCACGGGCTCGCTGGCCTGGACGCCCATCTCGTGGCGGAAACGATCGAGCTCAGCGTCAAAGTTCCCATTGGCCGCGATGGGCACGAGCAGGTGCGCCTCCAGCTGGGCCACCACTTCGGCCGCATGGCTGGCCGACAGCGCACCGCCGAGCGGCACGCACACGACGTGGACCGCGCCGATCTCGCCCAGGGCTTCCTCGTTGAGCGCATGGCCCAGGTCGCCCAGGTGGACCGCCCGCAGGCCGTCCAGCTCGTAGACGAAACAGGTGTTGGTGCCGCGCTCGGCGCCCTTGCTCTCGTCGCGGAAGGTGCGCACGCCGCTGATCAGCACGCCGTGCACCTCGTACTCGCCCGGGCCATCGATCAGGAAGGCGGAGCTGAGGCTGCTGGGGACCTTGATGCCCTCGCCGCGCTGGTGAAGCTGGCGGCCGTCGAGGCCCAGGGGGACCTGCTTGTCAGGATGGCTGTAGGTGACGATGTCGGCCGTCAGGCCGCGGCCGGTCGGGCCGACGTGGGCGGTGTAGGCGTCGGCGGCGACGACGCCCTCGCGGCCCTTGAGGCGCAGGCATGTGCCGCCATAAGAGGTGATCTCCACCTGTGGAGGATACAAAAAGAACGGGGGGCGCCTGCCCAATTGGCGCCCCCCGTTCCGAGGGAGGGAGAGGGAACAGGAAGCGTTGCTTCAGTTCCGCAGAGACAAAGTTAGTCGTCGCGCGTGAAGGGTCCAGTCGGGAGTCGGTGAAGAAACGAACACCATTCGTCCGGGCCAGCGCGTGACCTCGGTCAGGACGGCCGAAACCGGTGGCGCTGGCACAATCGCGGCGTGAGCAATCCGGGCAACGGGCGACCGCCCCAGCCGCCGCCCGGCCTTGGCTGGGTTGGCTCGCCTCCTCCCGAGCCGGCTCGGCGAGGACCTGCCTTCTGGCTCCTTGCCGCCGGCCTCGCGCTCGTAGTGGTCGTGGCGCTCGGCGCCGGGCTGGCCCTTCTCCTTCAGCCGGCGCCACCATCGCCGAGCCCGACAGCCCCAGCCCCCGTCGGGACGGGGCCAGCCACGTCCACGCCACCGTCTGCGACCCCGGCTCCGCCGACTACCGCCCCGAGCCCTGCCGGAACTGGGCCGACGCCGACGAACGGCTCGCCGGTCGTCGGCCGGACACCACCGCCCGACGTGGCCGCCGAGATCGACCGCGTTGTCGCCCAGGTACCGCCGCTGCGCGAGCTCGAGGCGCTGCGCGACGTGCCGTACGTCTTCCTCGATCGCGACGAGTTCCAGGTAACGCTCGAGGAGATCCTGGCAGAAGAGGTTGACCGTGAGCAGCTGGCCGTGGAGGGGCAGCTGCTGATCCGGCTTGGCCTGCTGCCCGAAGATGCCGACCTGTACGAGCTGCTGCGCGAGCTGTACGGCAGCCAGATCGCGGCCTTCTACCGCACGGATACGCGCAGCTTCTACGTCATCGAGCGTGAGCAGCCGTTCGCCGCGCTCGACCGGATGATCGTCGCCCACGAGTACACGCACGCCCTGCAGGACCAGCACTTCGACCTGGAGGGCACGCGTATCACCGACCCCGCCGAGGGTGACGCTGCGCTTGCCCAGCTGGCGGTCATCGAAGGCGACGCGACGCTGCTGATGTTCCGCTGGGCTTTCGAGCACCTGACCTTTGGCGAGCAGCTCGAGCTGCTCACCGGCCTCGTGCCCACGCCGACCGACCAGCAGCTGCTCGATTCGATGCCCCCGATCCTGCGCCGCCAGCTGGAGTTCCCCTATAGCGACGGCTTCCGCTTCGCCTCCGCGGTGGAGGCGCGCGGCGGCTGGGCGGCGATCGACGAAGCGCTGGCCAGCCCGCCGATCTCGACCGAGCAGATCCTCCATCCGGAGCGCTACTTCGCCGGCGACGACCCTGTCCTGATCAGCGCGCCTGACCTGGCCGGCGCCCTGGGTGCGGGGTGGCAGCGGACGTACAGCCAGACGATGGGCGAGCTGAACATGCAGGTCTGGCTCGAGGACGCGCAGGCGGCAGCGGGCTGGGGCGGGGATCGGCTGGTGATGTATGAGCACCTGGACGGTCGCTGGCTCATCGACTGGCAGACGACCTGGGACACCGAGGCCGACGCGGCCGAGTTCCAGGCGCGCGCCACCGACCTGGTTGCCAGCGTGCAGGGGCACATGCTCATAGATCCCGACCCGGAGACGGCCAGCGTTCGCGTGTGGCTCGCCGACAGCGCCGAGACGATGGACCTGGCCCAGCCTCCGCGCTGAGCGCTACATGGATTCGGGAGCCGAGATGCCCAAGAGCCCGAGCGCGCCAGCGAGCGTTGCGCGGGTCGCATCGACCAGCGCCAGCCGTGCGGCTGAGGTGGCCGGGTCATCTGCATCCACGACCCGCCGATCGCGGTAGTAGGCGTGGAAACGGGTAGCCAGCGCCGTGGCGTAGGTCGTGATCCCCTGAGTCTCGCGCGTCGCCGCCGCGTCGAGCACCACATCGGGCAGGTCGAGCAGGTCGCGCGCCAGGCCACGCGCCACCTCGTCCGCGGCCAGGCTGCCGGCGACTGATGCGGCCGGCGCGATGCCCTCGGCCGCTGCCTTGCGCAGGATCGAGCTTATCCGGGCGTGGGCGTACTGCACGTAGTAGACCGGGTTCTCGTTTGACTGCTTGCGCGCCAGCTCGATGTCGAAGTCGATGCCGGTCGAAGGCGCGCGCGAGGCGAAGTACCAGCGCGCGGCGTCGACTCCCACTTCCTCGAGCAGCTCATCGAGGGTGATGAACTCGCCCGAGCGCTTGGACATCGAGATCTCCTGGCCGTCGCGCACGAAGCGCACCCAGGCGATGAGCAGCACCCGCACCTTCTCGCGATCGAAGCCAAGCGCCTGCGCGGCGCCGCGCAGGCGGACCACGGTGCCGTGGTGGTCAGCGCCCCAGACGTAGACCAGCTCGTCATAGCCACGGCTGAACTTCTCGACGAGGTAGCCGATGTCAGCGGCGAAGTACGTCGGCTGCCCATTGGAGCGGATGATCACTCGATCCTTGTCGTCGCCGAAGTCCGTCGAGCGAAACCACAGCGCGCCGTCCTGCTCGTAGCAGTGACCGCTGCGGCGGATCATCTCGACGCCGCGCTCCACCCAGCCCTCGGTGTGCAGGGAGCCCTCACTCTTCCAGACGTCGAAGTGCACGCCCAGTCGTTCCAGGCTGGCCTCGATGCCGGCGCGCACGCGCTCGGATGCCCAGCCGCCGACCAGCCGCGCCCCTTCGTCCGGCGCCTGCTCTGCCTGCCGCGTCACCTCGTCCGGCAGCTCGTCGGCCAGGTCGCGCACGTAGGCGCCGCGGTAGCCGTCCTCTGGCGCTGGCTGGCCGCGCCGTGCGGCGAGCACGGAGGCGCCGAGGTTCTCGACCTGCCGGCCGAAGTCATTGAAGTAGTACTCGCGCGATACCTCGTGGCCGACGGCCTCCAGCACGCGCGACAGCAGGTCGCCGACAAAGGCACCGCGGGCATTGCCAATCGTCAGCGGTCCCGTCGGGTTGGCGGACACGAACTCGACGTTCAGCTGGCGAGCACCATCGGCCGGCGTCGAGCGGCCGTAGGCACTGGCGGAACGGACAGCGTCGACAGCGCGCTCGATGCCAGCATCGTCGAGCCACAGGTTCAGAAAGCCGGGCCCCGCAACCTCAGCGCGCGCGATCAGGCCGTCAGTGCCGGCCGGCCTGAGGCGCGCGGCGAGCGCCTCGGCGATCATTCGCGGTGGCCGGCCCAGGCTGCCGGCTAGCTTCAGGGCAACGTTGCTCGCGAAGTCACCATGCTCAGCGCGCTCCGGCCGGCTGACCTCCCAGGCGGGCAACCGGCGCTCGTCACTCGCCGAGCTCGACTCGGACAGCCAGGCCCGCAGCGCGCCGCCGATCGCGGCGACGACCCGCACGCGCAAAGTCTGCTCGCTCATCGATCGCAGAGTAGTCGATCGGCCCGCGGCGGCCACCTTCGTTGCCGGGCGGCAACGCAATGTGAGCTGAGAGGGCCGGTTGAGGGCTGTTTGGAGCTGATGGGTACTAGACGAAAGTAGTACTAACCTCCCACACTGACGCGGCGACCTGCCCTTGTCCGTTCCTGCAGGTCCGGGGAGGATCCATGTCGACGCCGAACATCGCCCGACTCACGAAGCCGACCTTATCGACGGCGTTGGCCATGCGCCTCGCCTGGCTCTCACTGGCGCTGCTCGCCGGGCTGCTGCTCATCTTCCTCGCGCCCGGCGGGGGCAGCGAGGCCAAGGAGAGCAAGATCCGGCCGACCTCGGTCGAGTTCCGCTACCACGACAACGGCGCCGGCTCGCCGGCCACGATCGTCAACCAGAGCAAGGACGCGACGATCAGCCGGACGACGATCTCCAACGGCGAGACGTTCACCGTCACCTCGACCAAGGACAGCCTGCCCTCGAGCGTGTCGTTCACCTTCAACGGCTACCAGATCAAGGTCCACACCAGCTGCTCGGCGCCGATCGCGGTCGGCCACGTCAACGATGACAGCGAGGACAAGCCCGCACCAGACGCGCCATCGATTGCCGCCTGGGATCGATCGACCCCGGCCGCCCTCGAGATCACCCAGCTGACCCCGGCCAACGCCTGCGGCAACGTCGCACCGACGCCGACCCCGACCCCGACGCCCACCCCGACGCCGACTCCCACTCCCACGCCCACGCCGACAC